>Ga0209736_1000535_pt1 | contig 12099 bp, 10 predicted proteins | sample BlaSpr_A8_Ref_M3_FD_187992 | JGI IMG/M metagenome (GOLD analysis project Ga0209736, IMG submission 187992) | Forest soil microbial communities from Thunder Bay, Ontario, Canada - Black Spruce, Ontario site 2_A8_Ref_M3 (SPAdes) (version 2) | ecosystem: Environmental > Terrestrial > Soil > Boreal... | reverse complement strand
GGTCGCTGGTCATCTGCAGACTGCTGCTACAATTTTCGGTTCACCATCCCGCCGAGGTGTCTCCATGCCGGAAACTTTGCAGCTAGCGAATCCCGCGCCGCTCACCACTCTTACCGAGGACGAGATTCTGTTCCGCGACAGCGTCCGCCAGTTTGCCGACGACAAGATTCGGCCGCTGGCCAAAGAGATGGACGAGAAGGCGGTCTTCGATCACGCACTGCTCGAGCAGTTCTTTCGGCTAGGACTGATGGGAATCGAGATTCCGGAGCAGTACGGAGGGGCAGGCGGCAAGTTTTTTGAGGCGATCTTAGCGGTAGAAGAATTTTCGCGAGCCGACGCTTCCGCCGGCGTAATCGTGGACGTGCAGAACACGCTGGTAGCAAATGCGATTCTGCGCTGGGCCACCGAAGATCAGAAAAAGCGGTATCTGCCGAAGATGGCGGCGGACACGGTTGGCGCATACGCATTGAGCGAAGCGGGATCGGGATCGGACGCGTTCGCGCTGCAAACCAAGGCCGAGCTTAAAGGCAGCGATTTCGTTCTCAACGGACGCAAGCTCTGGATCACAAATGGCAAAGAAGCTGGCTTGTTCATTCTGTTTGCCACCGTGGATGCGTCGAAAGGATACAAGGGGATCACGGCGTTTCTGATCGAGAAGAACTTCGCCGGATTTACCGTCGGCAAAAAGGAAGACAAGCTGGGGATTCGGGCTTCGTCAACCTGCGAGTTGATTCTGGAAGATTGCCGCGTGCCCAAGGAGAACGTGCTCGGTGAAGTTGGCAAGGGATACAAAATCGCGATCGAAACGCTGAACGAAGGCCGCATAGGAATTGGCGCGCAGATGCTGGGCGTAGCGCGAGGCGCGTGGGAATGCGCCGCGAAGTATGCGCAGGAGCGCACACAATTCGGAAAACCGATTTCGGAATTTCAGGGGATCCAGTTCCAGATCGCCCAGATGGCAACCGAGATCGAAGCGGCGCGCCTGATGGTTTATAACGCCGCCCGCATGAAAGACGCCGGCGTAAATTTTGTGAAAGAAGCCGCCATGACCAAGCTGTTCACGTCGCAAGTAGCCGAACGAGTAACGTCGCTCGCAATCGAAGTCTATGGCGGATACGGTTTTACAAAAGATTATCCAGTCGAAAAATATTGGCGCGACGCGAAGATCGGGAAAATCTATGAAGGCACCTCAAACATGCAGCTGGCAACGATCGCGAAGCTGGTAATGGGCAAGTGAGGTCAGATGTCAGAGGTGAGATTGTAGAGGTGAAAAAACGCGCTGTCCTTCGGTTTCACTTCTGCAATCTGACCTCCAACCTCCAACCTCCAACCTCTGACCTTACTTGAAGTGCGGCAACACTTCATCGCCAAACAGGTTGGCTTGTCCAGTGCGATCGTCTCCCCAGATTTCGAGCATGATGTGAGTACAACCAGCAGCACGGTATTCTTCGATTTTGTGAATGCACTCATCGGGCGTGCCCGCGATAGGACAGACTTTGCGCAGCAGTTCGTCACTCACGGCCTGCGCCGCGGCTTTGCGCCCGCCCGTTTCCATGGCGTCCGCAACCGGCTGCAACTCTTCGAAAGTGATGCCCGCGGATTCGAGCAGCACGTCGGCGGAGCCTTTAATGTTTTGCACTTTGTTGGCAAGATACATGGCAGCCTGCTCGCGTGCGCCTTCTTTCCCTATTTTCGAATCGCGCCCGATGCTGCCGACGATCACGCAGCCGAGGATCAGATTCGAAGCGTCTTTGCCCGCTTTCGCCGCGCCCTCTTCCATATTTCTTTTCGAGTAGCGCACGAATGCAGGAGTGGTAATCGACGCCGTGAGCAGCCCATCGCCGAGCGAACCACCCAGCCTCTGCATCGCTGGACCAGTTCCCGCAACGTACACAGGGGGAACTTTGCGCGAGGTGTGCGCGTCCCGCTTCAGAGGAGGAACGCTGGCGGCGAAGACTTTGCCCTGATATTCAAACTTGTCGCCCGTGAGCACGCCGCGGATGATCTCGATACTCTCGCGCATCACAGTCGCAGGTCCAACTTTCTCGCCTTCTCCCTCGCCGATTTCTTTCATGAAGATCTTCGACGCGCCAAGGCCAAGAAGAAAGCGGTCACCCGCAAGATCCTGCATGACGCGAGCTTCCATCGCGATCTGGACGGGATGTCGCGTGTAAGGAGAAATAATTCCCCACCCGAGTTGAATGCGTTTTGTCTGGCTGGCGATGACGGCCAGAATTGCGGTGGACGAGCGAGCTTCAAAGGAATGTTTACGCCACCATGGATAGGCTTCAGCAATCCAGAAGGTGTCGAAACCCGCGTCCTCGCAGGCCTTGGCCATGGCCACGGTTTCGCGGACGGGCTCCATGCTAAGTTGAAGAACTCCGATATTGAATGGAATCGTCATAAGTATTAGGTCTCAGGTGTCAGGTCTCCGGAGAAGCAAAACCTTATTCCCGCTGGTCCCGCTTCAAGCCCAGAATCCATCGTTGCCGATTTTCCTGAGACCTGCGACCTGACACCTGAGACCTTGTTACTCCGGGTCTGACCAGGAGTGCTCGAGGCCTTTCATCAGTTCCCAGACCGCTTTGTTCAGCGGCGTGGGGATGCCGTTCTTCTCGCCCCACTTCACGATTGCGCCGTTCATGAAATCGACTTCGGTCTGGCGCTTGGCCAGCACGTCCTGCAACATCGAGGCGCGGTGCTTGCCCGGAGCATTCGCTCCCTTTTGTACGAGCGCCCGCGGATCGCCGTGCAGTTCGATGCCGAGCACGCGTGCTACCGCCTCGCCTTCGGCAATCAGATCGTTGAACAGCTGGCCGGTTGGCGCAAAGCGCGTGGCCGCGCCGTGATGCAGCAGCGTCAGGGCTCCGACGGGATTGGTGGCAGCGTTGAAGATCAGCTTGGTCCACTGCGCGCCACGAGCATCTTGCAGAGGGAACACATTCATGCCGGAACGCGTGATCAGACCAGCCAATTCTTCGACTCTCGACATGGGCGTGTTCGCCGGTTCGAAGGGACCAATCCAGGTATCGCCCTTGATGTCGAAACCAATGTGGCCAGGAGCGATCGGATGTCCCGCGGGGAACGTCGTGCCGCGAATGACATACTTAACGTATTCCGCGATGATCTCTTCGTTGCCGACGCCGTTTTGCACGGAGCAGACGGCGCTGTTGTCGTCGAACGCGCGGGCGACCTGCGCGACGGCGCTACCGGTGTGGATGGCTTTGGTGGCGACGATGCCGTAATCGCAGCGCGGAAGTTCCTTGGGATCGCTGGTGGCATGCAGTTTCGCGGTGAAATCTGCCGCTCCCGATATTCGCAGACCATGATTGCGGATCGCTTCAACGTGATCTTTCCAGACGTCATAGGCCCAGACTTCGGCCTCGCCCTCTTGGGCGAGGTGCGCGGCGAACAGGCTGCCAACCGCGCCGCAACCGACGATGCATACTTTCAACAAAGACTCACTCCAATGGCAAGCTAGAATTTCCCTTAGAGACGCGGCTTGCCGCGTCTCCGCACGCGGTGAGACAGGGCAAGCCCCGTCTCTACAACGGATTTCTCACGCTCTCGCGCTTCTCTCCACCGTTAAAAAACTTCCACGGCACATCCGCCAGGCATTCGCCTGCGGTCTTGCCGATTCGGTACGTGTCCTGGGTATAGAGACAGACCTTGCCATCCTGGTCGACAACCTGCGGATGCAGGGAGAAGATCATGTTCTCTTCGAGCGGAACATCGGTCTTAGCGCCGATTGCGGGATACTCCAGCATGGTCATCCCGATGCTATGACCGGAGAGATGGCCGAGTGCGAAGCCGTGTTTGGCAAATATGTCTGCGACCGTGCGATGCACGGTGGAGGCGAGTTCGCCGTGGCGCATCAACTTGCGCGCCGATTCCATCGCCTGCGGATATGCATCAGCCATCTTCTGCGTGGTCGGGCTCGGCTTGCCCTGAATCAATGCGCGGGAGAACTCGACCCAGTAGCCGCCGGCTCCGGTAACTTCGAGCGAATAAAGAAGAAGATCGTCGCCGGCAACCTTGCGATGACCGGGAACTTTGAAATACGCGTTGGCCTCTCCATGTTCTCCCGAGAGCAGAATGTTCATCATGCGCGGGCCGGCGCCGCGAGCGAAGAAACGCTCGACCGCGGGCGCCATAATTTCAGCTTCGGTCTTGCCGGGCCTGTAGCCGGCAATCAGCGCCCAGAAGCCATCGACGACGATGTCCATGGCGTCGCGAACTTCGACAAGTTCCTCTTCGCTCTTCACGGCGCGTGCCATATCGAATTCCTGATCAAAGGGCACGAGTTCGAACGGACCTTGCGCGAGTTCCCGGTAGTCGCGAACGGCCATGATGAAGTTCATCCCAAACGTGCCAATGCGGGTCCATTTGCGCTCGCTAGCGCGGTCGCGCAGCCACTGGCCGGGAACGTCGGGCCAGACCTGATCTTTCACCCAGGGCTTCTTCTTGTCGCCGATCCAGCGAGCTTCGCGCGGAAAGACAAGCGTCGGTTCGTCTTCAAGTGGGATGACGACGTAAACGTAACGATGAACGATTTCGAATCCGGATGTGTAGAAGACCGCGCCCTCGAATCCCGCGTACTGATTGCCGCATACGATGAGAGCGTCCAGCCCGGCGGCTTGCATGCGGGAACGAATGTTTTTGTAACGGCGATCGATTTCTTTCTGACTTGGCAAAATGTCCTCAGCGGCTACTTACTCCGCACAATTCGGCGGCGGTTAGCGCATAAATCTTTGTGATGTCTACCAATGTTCGAATGCGAACTTTTTCGCCTTCTTTGTCGCGCGGGCCGCTGGAGGGGCCGTAATTCACAGTCTCGACTCCGTAGCGACTGAGGACGCTGGCATCGGAGCACCAGGTGACGACTTCCCGCTCCGGCGTTTTGCCGGTGATGCGCTTGTGATTGCGATCGATGGCGCGAATCATCTCGTGCTCTTCGCTGATGCGCGCGCCGGGGACCGAGACATAGGTTTCGAATTCCAGACCCCAGTCCGCGTGCGTTTTTTGAAGTAAGAAGAAGAGGCGCTGAAGGTCGCGACGCGCCGCGGCCATGGGGACGGTAGGCGGGACGCGCACGTCGAGGAACAAATCCGTTTTCTCGGGAGTGCGGCTGGCGCGCCAGGCGTGTCCACCACGGATGCCGCCGAGATTCACGATGGCCTTCTTGCCGCCATAGCTTGCCTTCTTCTCCCATCGTTCAATCCACTTAAGGATGGGCGGCATGAGTTCGACCATGCGGCGGATGGAATTCATTTCTTCGCGGCCCTCGCAGAAGGCGGTGTGCACATAAATTCCGGTACACGAGATGCGCACCCACATGGAGCCGAAATGTTCGAGCACGACACGCATGTCGGTGGGCTCACCAAGAATGCACATGTCGGGCAGCACGCCGTGATTGACGAGATAGTGCGTGCCGTATCCGTAACCGCGGTATTCTTTGCCTTTGAATTCACCCCACTGCGTTTTTTCGATTTCGCCGGCGACGGCGGCGATGATGACGTCGCCTTTCAAGCGCACACCGGCGCGCTGGAGCGCTTTCACGGCGTTGGTGTAGCAGACAAGCGCACCCTTCATGTTGTAGATGCCGAGGCCGTAGATAAAACCGTCTTTGACGACAGCGTGCGGTTTGTAGCCGAGGCCGGTGAGAAATTCTTCGCGGCCAGTATTGGAGGTATCCATGTGGCCGTTGAACATCAGGTTCTTGCCGCCGCCCGAGCCTTTCCAACGGCCGACCACGTTGGCGCGCGCCTCCTCGACTTCCTGCCAGGTGACGTCGAGGCCGATCTTCCGCAGCTCGGATTGCATGTACTGCGCCATTTGCAGTTCTTCGCCGGTCGGGCTGGGGATGTTGATCACGTCGCTAGACATGGAAATAATTTCGTCTTCCCGGACTTCGGCGAGGATGCGGTCGACGAGTTTGGGGTCGAGGGAGTCCTTCGAGTGTGTGGTTGTGCTGGACACTTTGTAAAGTTCTCAGTTCTCAGTCTTCGATTCCTGGGAATGTTTGGCCAAACGGAAATCGTCTGGATCGGTACACATTTTTTCGTTGCCGGTTTCGGTGATTAGAAAATTGTCTTCCAATCGCAGACCTCCTCCGCCGGGCCAGTAAATGCCGGGCTCGATCGCCAGCACCATTCCCTTTTTTATTGTTCCGGTGCCGGCCTGATGCGCGTAGGGCCATTCGTGGGCGCGGGCGCCGACGCCGTGGCAGACGGGGTGGGAGGGCTGTCCGGGGTATCCACCGTCGGCGATGCGGGCGCGAACCAGCTTATCGAGTTCAGGAAAGCTGGCACCGTGGCGCGCGAAGGAAACGGCGTCGTTGAAAACTTTCAGCAGCAGGTCGAGCAACTTGTGATACTCAGGCTTTAATTCGCCGGGGCAAGCATTCTTCGTAAGATCCGTCCAATAACCGTCGACGCAGACCCAGATTTCGAAAAGTGTGGGCTCGTCTTTCTGAATCGGGCGATCGCCGGTGGCGGTGAACGTTGCGATTCCCTTGCCGGACCACACTAATGTGAAGGCGCGCGCCATCTCGACTTTACTCTTGTAGCCAACACCGATGCCGTGCACGAAGCCTTCATACATGGCGCCGACTTCGCTCTCTTTCATGCCGGGGCGCATGTTCTCGCGGGTGTAATCCATGGCGAGGGCTGCGAGCTCGTTGGCTAAACGCATGCGCTCGATCTCCTGACCGGTCTTGATGGAGCGGGCCTCGTTGAGGAGCGGAGTCGCGTCCACGACCTCGCCGCAAAACTTTTTGAACGATTCGAAATAGGACATCATGAAAGTGGTCGGCTCCCCAACCATGCGGTCGGCAGACTGCGTGCCCATGTTGAGTTCGACGGCAACTTTATCCGTCAGGCCCCGTCGCTTCAGGACTTCGTACACGCGGTCCCAGGCGCGGAACTGTGGCGGACGCGGATCGCGCTCGTCGTAGCCTTTGAAGTAGAGAATGTCTTTTGTCCACGAGTTGCGCTCCGCATCGGCTTGCTGCGGTTCGAGGGCAATCAACGTGGGCTCGCCATCGTGCGAAAAGACGACAGCGTCATATCCCTTCATGCACCAGTAGTTGGTGAGATAGAGGACGTTGTCAGGCGCGCGGCAGACCAATGCGGAGAGGTCCTGATCTTTCATCAGGGCGCGGACACGATCGAGTTTTACTCTGTCTGCGGGCCAGGCCATAGCAGTTTCAATGCACAGTTACAGGTTTATTTTCGTCCTGAAAATTCCAGGCTGCTTCTTTGCCCTTGATCAGCCGGTATACAGCGGTGTGTAGCGGCGCTGGCACCCCGACGCGCTCCGCTTCGCGAGCGATGGCGCCGGAGAGAAAATCGATTTCGGTCGTTGCCTTATGGCGGACATCGTGAAGCATGGAGGGCGGATGATTGGTCATGGCGCCGACTCGGTTCATCTCCCAAGGATCTTCATGCAGGCCAACCCCGGCTGCCTCTGCGACTCTCTTGCCTTCGTCGATCAAGGCGTGCAGCAGATGGCCGAGGTCGGAGAATTTCGTTTCGTCGGAAAAGTGCGGCGAGTGCGGCAGGCCCGTCAGAGCGGAGACGCTATTTACCGACGAATTAAAAATCAGCTTGGACCACTGCGCGGGGCGCGCGTCTTCGAGCGCCTCGGCTTTGAGTCCGGCCGCGATGATGAGATCGGCGGCGTCCTTGACGACAGAGAATGGAGTGCCGGTTGGCTCGAAAGGGCCCATCCAGGTTGGAGTGTCGAGTTCATACTGCACGTGCGTGTCGCTGTGGCGCGTGCCACTCATGAAGGTGGTTCCGCGGATGACGTAGCCGCGAGTAAGCGTGGCGATGATTTCTTCGCTGCCGACTCCGTTCTGGGCGGAGAGAACGGCTCCTTTATCGAAGCGGCGGCCCACCAGGCGAAATGATTCTTTAACCTGCGTTGCTTTCGTGGCGACGATGCCGAGGTCGCAATCCGGCAGGTCTTTGGGGTTAGTTGTGGCCTTCAATGGGACGGCGAAGTTGTGGCTTCCGGTGACGCGCAGACCCCTGCTGTTGAGCTCGGCAGCGTGCTCTTCGCGCCGAACGAAGGCCCAGACTTCGGCGACGCGCGCCAGGTGCGCGGCGTACAAACTGCCGATCGCACCACAACCGATGACGCAGACTTTCTTCATTTCGTCTTTCTGCCAGCCTGGAAACCCGCCGAACTTCGCTCGGCTGGACGGACGAATGCGTCCGTCCCTAGGTGTTTCATCTCTTCTCTAACTTTACTAACTGTGCCAACTGTCCGCCTTCGCGATGCTTGAGCGAGCGGAAGATGCTGTCGGCGTTGTTAAAGGAGTCGTTGATAAAAATTCCTTGCGCGAACAATGCATCCTGCAGTGCCGCCGAAATTGTGTGGATCGGGGCCGCGCCTCCTTCGCCCATGCCCTTCGCGCCGCTATAGCTGTGGGGAGAGGGCGTTGTCGTGTGGCCATACCTAATCTTCGGAATATTCATGGAAGTGATTGGGGTGTAATCGCTAAAGGTGCTGGTCATCATATTGCCTACTGCGTCATAGACACAGGTTTCCATCAGCGCCGCGCCGATACCATGAGCGGTCGCGCCATAGACCTGGCCTTCGACGATCGGCGGATTGATAACCGTGCCGCAATCGTCGACGGCCACGTAGTCGAGAATCTTTGGGACAAAAGTTTCGCGGTCCACCTCTACGATCGCGATGTGCAATTGCGCGGCGTAGGTCAGCGTGAGACTGCCGTATTTCGCTTTGGTGTCGGGAACCTTGAACGGCGCGCGCCATACGTAGCGGCAGTTGAGCGTGACATCGTACAGTTCGGCCGGGAGCACGGCGCTATTCACGTTCACGATGTTTGCGAGACCCCAGTAGTTGATGGATTTTCCGGTGCTCTTTGCCTTTATCTCGGGCCCCTGTGCACCGACTCCGAATTCGAGATCCGCTTCTCTGGTTTCGAGACTAAAGGCGGCGAGGCGCTTCATTTCGGCTTTGAGTTTCTGCGCGGCGCCGTGAACCGCCGACAAACCAGAAACCGCAAATTGGCTGGCGTAGGTTCCGGAGAAGCCGGTGTGGACGTTGCGCTCCGTGTCGAACCCGGTGCGCACGGTGATCAGGTCGGGATGGATGTTGAGCACGTCGGCGACGACTTGGGCAGAGGTCGTTTCGTGCCCCTGGCCTTGCGGACACGAACCGACGGCCACAACCACTTCGCCGTAAATATCAAGTTTGCAGTTTGCGCCCTGCGAGTTGCCGGAGAAAGGCGCGTACGGGTTGATGATCTGCGACTGGCCGAAGTTGTTCGTTCCGGAATCGAGCGTGGTGCCGATGCCGATACCGATCATGCGGCCTTCTTTACGCGCCTCAGCCTGCTTCTTCTTCCAGCCGTCCCAACCGATCAGATCCTTCGCGACTTCTAGCATCTTTGGATAGTTGCCAGAGTCGTACACGCAGCCGTTGGACGTAGTGTAAGGGAATTCCTCCGGGCGGATGTAGTTTCGCAGGCGCATTTCGTCCCCTGCGATGCCGATTTCGTGGGCGCAGATGTCAACGACGCGCTCCAGAAACCAGAGATGCTGCATGCGCGAATATCCCCGATTAGGACCGACGGGACACTTATTGGTGACGGCCTGCCAGAAATCGATGCGAGCGTTCTTGAAGCGATAGACCCCACAGAAAACCTGCGACCAGATCACGCAGCCCAAGGGCTCATAGCGCGGGTAGGCTCCGCAGTCGTCGATGTGTCGCGAGTTGATCGCCGTGATGACGCCATTCTTGTCGAGGGCCACGCGTGTGTTTCGAAAAGTGCGCTCGTTGCCGTGAGCGCTTGAAACCATGTGCTCGGAGCGGGTTTCGACCCACTTGATGGGTCGTCCACCGGCCTTTTTCGAAGCCAGAGCGCAGACCGCCATCTGCGGATAACTCGTGATCTTGATCCCGAAGCTGCCTCCGATGTCGAAGGTCTGAACCCGGATCTTGTCGATATGAATATTCAGATGCGCGGCCAGGAATTGGATCGCGAAGGACGGGAACGAGTTATTGCACCAGTAATAAATGCGGTCGTCTTTGGGATTCCACTCGGCGATCACAACATTATTTTCGAGGGGCGTCGACGAAAAGCGATGGAAGTGCAAGCGCTCGATGTCGACGACGTACGCCGCTTCCTTGAACGCACGCTCGACATCACCGTATTCCCAAACGCCGTTCCAGACTCGGTTCGTCCCGGCTTCTTCGTGGAGAATGCTGTGGTCGGTAAGGGCCTGTTCCGCTTCGACGACGGGTTCGAGCGGTTCGTACTCGACCTGGACGAGTTCAGCGGCATCGTCGGCAAGACTCGGAGACTCGGCGACTACGGCGGCAACCGGCTCTCCCTGGTAAAGGGCTTTTCCCACGGCCATGGGGAAGTCGCGAATTTTCTGCGCATGGTCCGGACCGATTTCGATGAAGGCCTGGGTTTGCGCGGCAATTTCCTTTCCGGTAATCGAACACACTACCCCGGGCAGCGCTTCGGCGGCGGAGGTGTCGACGCTGGCGACCCGCGCGTGCGCATAAGGAGAGCGCACAAAGCGGAGATACAGCATTTCGCGCAGCTTGATGTCGTCAGCAAACTTGCCCCGGCCGCGCAATAGACGGTCTTCTTCTTTGCGGGGGAGCGAGGCGCCTACCCATGGTCCCTTGCCGTTCTTCTTTTCTTCTTCAGCCACGATACTTGGTGCCTCTGCAAACATTTCGCGGACAGGAGTGTCCGCGCCACACGAGCTATCCCAGAGCCGACTGCAGCCCGTCGATTAATTTCTGAATTTGTTTTTTTCCTAGCGGTTCGAGCAGGCCACCGGCGACGGACGCCAGCCGTCCGAAAATCTGGGCTTCACCCTGCCAGTTGACTTTGGTTGCGCCTGCGGTTCCGTCCGCGATTGGGGCCAGGTCAAACCCGGCGACGATGGTGACGTTTCCGCCGGCGACTGCCCCCTGTCCTTTGTATTGAGCTCGGCGCGGCCGATCCGCCTCCGCGAGTTCCATCTTCAGGTCTGCGGCGCCTTTGATGTAGGAAATACCTACGTTCAACTTGACGGTGAAATGCTTGGCATCCTGCACTGACAGACCTTGAAAGTCCGGAAGCAGCGCCGCAAATCGATTGGGGTCGGTGAGGAAGTCGTAAACCTCTTCAGGCTTCTTCTTGACCTCGAATTCGCCGGAAAACTTGATCGCCAAATCAGGCTCCCTTCATGTTCCGGCCCGCGAGCTCAATGGCCTTGAAGATGTTCATATATCCGGTACAGCGGCAGGTGTTGCCCGCGATCGCTTTGCGAATTTCCTTTTCGCTTGGCTCAGGATTCTCGGAGAGCAACTGATGCGCTGCGAGCATCAGACCGGGCGTGCAGTAGCCGCACTGCAGACCGTACGAATCGCCGAAGGCTTGTTGAATAGGATGTAGCTTGCCGTCCTTTTCGAGACCTTCGACGGTGGTGATTTCCGATCCGTCACCTTGCACCGCAAACATGGTGCAGGATTTTACCGCCAGGCCATTCATCAGCACAGTGCACGCGCCGCAGTAGGTCGTGTCGCAACCGACGTGTGTGCCGGTAAGGTCGCAGGCCTCGCGCAGGAACTCAACCAGCAACATGCGCGGCTCAACCTCCCGCGCGTAGGCCTTGCCGTTCACGCTGATATTCACATTGACCGCTATGCTTTTCACGTTTGCCATTGCCGGCGTACTCTCAGGCATACAGATGGGCCCCTTCGACCTGTTCTCCGCGAGCGCGGCGCGCGGCAATCAGAATCGCGCGCTTCACCAGAGCCACAACGAGCTGGCGCTTGTATTCGGCGGATCCGCGCATGTCCGGCTGCGGATCGGCAGCAGCACGGGCGGCTTCGGCGGCGCTGGCAATCGTCTTGTCGTCCAAACTTTTTCCACGAAGTGCAGCCTCTGCTTCGGTCGCGCGGATCGCCGTTAGTCCAACGCAGCCGAGAGCTACAGCAGCATCCTGGCACACATCGCCCGCCATCGTGAGTTGCACGGCAGCGCTGGCACTTGGATACACGGGAGCGCTCCGCTTGAATGCAAGATAAGCGCCGCCGCTGCCCTTGGGTGGAATCCTCACT
>Ga0209736_1000534_pt1 | contig 12104 bp, 7 predicted proteins | sample BlaSpr_A8_Ref_M3_FD_187992 | JGI IMG/M metagenome (GOLD analysis project Ga0209736, IMG submission 187992) | Forest soil microbial communities from Thunder Bay, Ontario, Canada - Black Spruce, Ontario site 2_A8_Ref_M3 (SPAdes) (version 2) | ecosystem: Environmental > Terrestrial > Soil > Boreal... | reverse complement strand
CATGATCGTAGGCCGGCGACACGCTGGCCTATGGGAAGCGGGTGCAAATCCCGCGCTGCCGCGCAACTGTAAGCGAGGAAATCGCAACCGGTCACTGGGATATCTGAAAAAGACAAACCCGGGAAGGCCGCTTGTAGCATCCGGATGCTGGGCCAAAGCTCATTCGAGCGAAAGCTCGCACCCTGACTCGCAAAGCCAGGAGACCGGCGTGAACCATCCCCTAAAACCCTTTCGCGTGCAAAGGAGGATGGTATGCGTCACTCTGGTTTTTTCTTGGTGTTTTTCTTCACGATTTCTGCGGCGTTTATTTCTACGGCGTTGGCCGCAGACCCCCACATCGACCTCCACATCAAGGTTGTTGATCCGCACTCGGCCGCGGTGGCTGGGGCGCAAGTGTCGATCTATCGGCAGGGCGAGGCCAGTCCGCTGCAAGTTCGAAGCACGTCCGGTGAAGGCGAGGCCATATTTCATTTGGACAACGGAACCGGCCTGCAGGCACAGGTTCTGGCTCCAGGATTTGCGGTGTCCTGGTCGGATGTGGAAAACTCTTCGTCATTGTCATCATTGTCATCGGCAACGCTGATCAAACTTCAAATCGCGCTTCAAATCGCGGCCGCTTCAGAAACTGTGGTGGTGAGTGCAACTCGCACGCTGGCGCCTGAGCAGGAGACGGCCAGCAGTGTCTCGCTTTTAAGTGGAGCTGCCATCGAGACCATGCAGCCCACCTCCGGGGCCGACGCTCTGCGCTTCCTGCCCGGAGCGGTCGTCAACGTCGCCGGCCAGCGCGGCGGCCTCGGGTCGCTGTTCGTGCGGGGCGGGGACTCCCGCTACAACAAGGTACTGATCGACGGTGTGCCCGTAACCGATCCGGGGGGCACATTTAATGCTTCTACGGTGCCCCTGGCGGAGACCGACCGCTTGGAATTCTTGCGAGGCGCGCAGAGCACACTCTACGGGTCTGACGCCATGACCAGCGTGGTCGAAGTCTTCACCCGCAACGGAACAACGGAAACCCCGGAGCTGCGCTTCGGCGCCGATGGTGGGACGTTCGGGACAGCGCATGGATTCGCCTCGCTCGCGGGAGCGCGGTCGCGCTTTGACTACAATGCCTTCGCCGACCAGTTCCAGACCAACGGACAAGGGCCCAACGCGGATTACACGAACGCACTGCAGGGCGGCAACGTGGGCGTGCAATTGAACCAGCGCGTGCAGTTCCGGCTGAGGGCGCGGCATTCGAATAGCCGCACCGGAGTTCCGGGAGAATGGGATTTCAACGGGCAGCGTCTGCTGGCGCCAGACATTGATCAGCGCGCGCGGGCCAACAATTTTCTGGCCAGCGGAGAATTGCAGATTTCAGCTCCTGCCCGGTGGCAGCACCGGTTGACGGGATACGAGTACAACAGCCGACGGCTGAACCAGGACACGATCTCAGATCGCAGCTGTCTCGCTCCGCCCTTTGATTGTCCGTTCCTGGCGACGGCGCACATCAATCGCGCCGGCTTCCTGTATCAGGGCGACTACACGCCGCGGAGCTGGGCGCAGACGACTGTCGGGTACGAGTTCGAGGACGAGAATGGCAAGTTCTTCACGTTTGCTGGACCGCCTTTTCCTTTCACTCAGTACATCTCGGGTCTGCGGCTGAATCACGAGGCGTTCGTGCAGCAGCGTTTGACATGGAAGCGGCTCTCGGCAATTGCTGGTGTGCGGTACGTGCATAGTGGAACGACCAGCAGTATCGTGCCGGTCACTGGGCATACAAGTAAGGCGGTGCCGCGCGTGGCACTCACACTGCTGGCGGCAAAGGGTGGCGAGATTTTTTCGGGAACTCGGCTCCGCTTTTCGTACGCGTCCGGCATTAAGGACGCGCGTTTTGAAGAACTGTTTGTTTCCGATCCTCCATTCGTCTTGGCGAACCCCCTTCTGAGGCTGGAGAGGAATCGGGCATTCGAGGCGGGTTTCGAGCAGGGACTTTTCGGCGGCAAGTACCAACTGTCGGGCGTTTACTTCAATAACCTGTTCCGTGATCAGATTGATTTCGCGATCACCAATCCGAACACATTCGCCGGACAATATCAGAACATCGACGAGTCCATGGCCCACGGCGCGGAAGCGCAGCTTACCGGAACGCTCAGTTCGCGGCTCTCCCTGACCGGAGCCTACGTATATACGTCGTCACAGATTCTCGTGCAGCCGTTCGCCTCAGATTCGCTGCATCAGCCGGGGCAACCGCTATTGCGACGCCCCAAGCATTCTGGAAGCATTTTGCTGACGTATCTGGGATCGCGCTGGGGAGCGAACCTGGGAGGAAGTTTCGTGGGCCGCCGCGCGGATGACGACTTTCTCGGATTCAACATCAACCACGCCGCAGGCTACGCCCGCATCGATCTGGGTGGATGGTATGCGATCACATCGCGAATTACAGCCTACGCGAATGTCGAGAACGCGCTCAACGATCACTACAACGAGGTGGTGGGATATCCGGCGCTGACGGCGAACTTTCGCGCGGGCATAAGGTTTCGGATCGGAGGCGAGTAAGTCTAGCGGCGGCTGCCGGCGGTCTCTTTCGGCTCGTCGTCGGATTGAAGATCATCCGCATTTGCGGGCATGCGAGGCGGGGCCGGTGCTGCTCCGCCGTTGTAGCGGTGGCGTACCTCGTGGAGTTTCTCCACTTCTTTTTCACCGAGCGGTTGCTCGTTGCCGAGCAGGTGTGTGACCAGGGCGATCTTCGCGAAGTGCTCCACGGTTTCCATTTTCATGTAGGCGCTTTCGAGCGAAGACCCGAACGTCACGACGCCGTGATTCGCCATCAGGATCGCGTCATGGTGCGGGATCAGCGGCTCCAGGGCATCGGTCAGCTCGGGCGTGCCCGGGGTGCCGTAACGGGCGAGCGGGATCGAACCCAGTCCGACGACGACCTCGCACACCAGCGGACGGTTCAGATCGTAACCGGACGCGGCAAACCCGGTGGCGGTCGGCGGGTGCGCGTGGACGATGCCGCGCACGTCGGGGCGCAGGCGATAAATCAGCAGATGCATGCCGATCTCGCTCGAAACCCTGCGCTTACCGGCGAGGCGTCTTCCGTCCATGTCCACAATTACCATGTCGGACGTGCGCATCCTGCCCTTGCTGATGCAGGTGGGAGTCACCAACAGGTGTGTTTCGTCAAGGCGGACTGACAGGTTCCCGTCGGTGGCTGCAACAAAACCGTTTTCGTGCAGCAAGCGGCCAAACTGCACAATCTCGAGCCGATGTCGGCGGTCATTGATTCTGGCCATCGGGAAATCCTTGCGCGGCCATGTTACAGCACGTCTTGGAAACCTTACAACCACTAGAAGGTCAAAATATGTAAAGAGCAAGGCGACGAATTCCCAGAAACGGAGCGCCGGCTTGGACTCCGGCCTCAACCCTATAATCTCCTCGATGCTTGTTTCGGACTTCCAGTACGATCTGCCGCCCGATCGCATTGCGCAGGAGCCATTGGCGGACCGCGCCGGATCGCGCCTCCTGTGCCTGAATCGGGCTGAGAGTTGGCAAGATCGGAATTTTCGCGAATTCCCCGACTTGCTGCGGTCGGACGACCTGCTGGTCCTGAACAATACGCGTGTGTTCCCGGCCCGGCTCTATGGCCACCGTAGCGGACAGCGGGCCCAGTCCCTGAGCCCGCACAACCGAGCGGCACGAGATTTTCTCCGCGGACGGATCGAAGTTCTGCTGACCCGCCAGTTGGCTGACAATCCGAATGAGTGGGAGTGCCTGGTGCGGCCTGGGCGGAAGATCGGAGTTGGGGAAAAACTCTCCTTTGGCGGGCCACCGGGCTCTCCGCCCGACGCCCCATGCGAACTGGAAGCCGAGGTGACGGAACGGGGCAGTTTTGGGGAGCGGCGCATCCGATTCGCCGCGGTCCCCGATTTCTTTGCCCGCATCGAACGCATTGGACATGTGCCGCTTCCACCCTACATTCACCGCGATGACGACCGGGCGGCGGACCGGGATCGCTACCAGACTGTCTATGCGCAGGCACGGGGATCGGTCGCGGCACCTACGGCCGGCCTGCACTTCACGCCGGAGATCCTCGATCGAATTCGTGCCCGCGGGATTGAAATTGCCGAGATTACGTTGCACGTCGGGCTGGGAACGTTTCAGCCGGTACGAGTAGAAAAAGTGGAAGATCACAAGCTGCATCGGGAATGGTGCGAGATTCCGGCGGAGGCGGCGCGGGCTATCAACTTGGCGAAAGCGGAGGGGCGGCGCGTGGTAGCCGTCGGAACAACCACGGTTCGCACACTGGAGTATGCAGCGGAGCACTCTGCGGATCGCGCGGGCGGAGATCGCGTCAAGGCCGGCCGAGGCGAGGCGGACATATTTATCTATCCGGGCTATCGGTTTCGCATCGTAGACGCCCTGCTGACAAATTTTCATCTGCCGCAATCTACATTGTTGATGATGTTGTGCGCGCTGGGCGGGAAGGAGTTCGTGCTAGACGCTTACCGGCATGCGGTCGAGGCAGGGTACCGGTTCTACTCCTACGGAGATTGCATGTTGATTGAGTAGCATCGCATGGGGACACTCCAATCTCCGGGCCCGAGCGCCTGAAGGCGCTCCGATAGCGAAGCACTTACAGCATCGCTCGAGCGATGCCCTGATACGAACCGTACTTGTAGGAATCGTACTTGCGCTGCGAATCGGGACCTTATAGTAGCGACTACCGAACACGTGCCGCGGGATCGAAAACAAATGTAAACTTGTTGCAGGTTGATCCAGCCCCTTATCCATCGCCGCCCAGTGACGATTGCAGCCTTGGTACCGTGGGTACTGTGCCTCACCCTCACCGGGCAGGCCCAACCGAAGACTGCGCCCGCAGCCACGCCAACCGCCAAGTCCGCCGCACACAACGAAGACCCCCAGCTTTACCGAAACCCCACTTTCGCGTTCCGCTTTCAAATTCCTTACGGCTGGGTGGATCGCACCCAGGAGATGCAGGCGGGAAATGAGGCCGGTAAAGCGGAAGTCCTGCTCGCCGTTTTCGAGCGCCCGCCGCAAGCCACCGGAGACACCATCAACTCCGCGGTCGTGATCGCCTCCGAGAGCGCAGCGTCCTATCCCGGCCTGAAGAAAGCCGAAGACTACCTCGGCCCGCTCACGGAACTCGCAACCTCCAAAGGCTTCAAGGCCGAAGGCGAACCGTATGCGTTGGAAGTGGAATCGCGGCAACTGCTGCGCGCGGATTTCACCAAGCCGCTGAGCGGCAAGACGAGCAGGGTTGAGACCAGCAGTGTTGAGACCAGTAATGACAAACTCACCATGCGGCAGTGCACGCTCGTCCTGCTCGCAAAGGGACAGGTCGTTTCCTTCACCTTCATCGCCGGCAGCGAAGATGAGCTCGACGATCTGATGGACGGGCTGCATTTCGGCTCCGCAAAATCACCCTAAAATCCCGGTAGAGACGCGGTTTGCCGCGTCTGGCCCGAGCCGCCCAAAACCACGTCCCTAAGAGCAACAAAAAACGCAGTTTATCGTCTCGATTCCAGCCTCAAAACGCGAGTCTTTTATGTTAAAATGAGTACAGCTCCGGTGGCAGCTAAATAGCAGAAAATTCAATAAGTTGAGGTCACCCGAGCAGTCCCGGAATCGCCCCTTTAGTCAGGCGTTCGATCCGGCGTTCTCCACGGAGCAGAATGGCCACGAAAGAATTGCAAGCCGAAGTCGTTGACGCGAAGAGCGTCGACGCTAAAAACAAGAACGGCAAACCCGCCAACGGAGACTACACTGCCGACTCCATCAAAGTCCTCGGCGGCATGGAAGCGGTGCGCAAACGTCCCGCCATGTACATCGGTTCGACCGGCGAACTCGGCCTGCACCACCTCGTCTATGAAGTCGTAGACAACTCGGTAGACGAAGCGCTGGCCGGCCACGCCGATAAGATTGAAGTCACCATCCACCTCGACAACTCCATCACCGTAATCGACAACGGGCGCGGCATTCCCGTCGACAATATGGACATCGACGGCGAAAAGATTCCCGCCGCGCAGGTCGTGATGACCACGCTGCACGCCGGTGGCAAGTTCGACAGCAACTCCTACAAAGTTTCCGGCGGATTGCACGGCGTCGGCGTGAGCTGCGTCAATGCGCTCAGCGAAGAACTCGATCTCGAAATCTGGCGCGACGGTTTTACTTGGGAGCAGACGTACTCGAAAGGCGAGCCCACCAGCAAACTAAAGAAAACCGGCGCCGCCAAAGTAAAGACAGGCACCAAGGTTCACTTCGTGCCTGACAAATCTATTTTCACCACCACCATTGAATACAACTTCGATACGCTCTCGCAGCGCCTGCGCGAATTGGCGTTTCTGAACAAGGGGCTGGTCATTACGCTAACCGACGAGCGCCAGACCGATTCGAAGACCAGCGAAGCCAAGCGCACCGAGTTCAAGTACAACGGCGGCATTGCCGAGTTCATCAAGCACCTCAACCGCGGCAAGCAGACGCTCCACGACAAACCGATCTATATGGAGGCCGACAAGGAGGACGTGCACATCGAGATCGCCCTCCAGTACAACGACGCCTACTCGGAGTCTGTTTTCAGTTTTGCCAACAACATCAACACCGTCGACGGCGGTACACATCTCTCCGGCTTCCGCACCTCGCTGACCCGCACCATCAACTACGCCGGACAGCAGATGGGCCTGTTCAAAGACGTGAAAGAAAATCTTACCGGAGATGACGTCCGCGAAGGACTGGTGGCCGTGATCAGCGTCAAGCTGCCGCAGCCGCAGTTCGAAGGCCAGACCAAGGGCAAGCTGAATTCCGATATCGCCGGCATCGTGCAGGCCGTAGTCAATGAAAGGCTAGGAGCGTTCTTCGAGCAGAATACCGCGGTAGCCCGCAAAATTATCAACAAAGCGATCGACGCCGCCCGCGCCCGCGAAGCTGCCCGCAAGGCCCGCGACCTGACGCGCCGCAAAGGCGCGCTCGATGGTGGAGGACTGCCCGGCAAACTCGCCGACTGCTCCGAGCGCGATCCCAACCGCTGCGAACTCTTCCTGGTCGAGGGAGAATCCGCAGGCGGCACCGCCAAACAGGGGCGCGACCGCCGCTTTCAGGCTATCCTCCCGCTCAAGGGAAAAATTCTGAACGTGGAAAAAGCGCGTTACGACAAGATGCTGGCGCACGAAGAAATTCGCGCCATGATCACCGCGCTCGGCACTGGCATCTCGAAAGAAGACTTCGATCCGACGAAGGTCCGCTACGGCAAAATCATTCTGATGACCGACGCCGACGTGGACGGCTCGCACATCCGCACCCTGCTGCTGACGTTCTTCTTTCGCCACATGCAGGAGTTGATCAAGCGCAACAACGTCTACATCGCGCAGCCGCCGCTGTTCGGCATCAAGAAGGGCAAGTCGCACCAGTACATCAAGGACGAGCGCGAATTCGTCAAGGTCATGGTGAAGCGCGCCTCCGAAGGCCTTATCATCCGCTACGGTGAAGGCGCGGCCAAGCTCGAAGGCGCGGCCCTGACCAAGTTCATCACCGTGCTGAACGAGTATCTGGGATTCCTCGACAAGCTGAACAAGCGTATTCGCGCCGAAGAAATTACCAGTCTGTTGCCGAAGCTCGATCTGGCGAAGCGTGTCGATTTTGAAGGCGACAAAAAGACTCCGCCGAAGAAAATCGAGAAACTCGAAAAAGAACTCAAGCGCCGTCAAAAGGACCTGAACTTGAAGAGCGTCGAAACGCGGTTCGACGAAGAACATAATCTCTGGGAACTGCACTTCGTGAACTCGCAGGGCGCCGAGCACGTCATCAACTGGGAACTAGCCTCGACCCCGGAATGCCGGCAGCTCATCGCCAAGTTCAAGCAGATCGAGCAGTATCTTGAGCCGCCGTTTGTGGTCGAGAGCGTGCCGAGAGCGGCAAAGACGAAGGCCGGTGCCGGTGCAAGTGATGACAAGAGTGACGACACCAACGAAGATCGAGGCGAGAGCAATAACGGAGACGAAAGCGAAAATCTAAGCGCCGCTGAGAAAGAAGAAGCCGAGAAGGCGCAGAAGAAATCCGGCAAGCCGGCGCTCAGAGTAAGGGCGAAAGAGCCTGAGATCGTCGAGAAACATACTGCCCGCGAACTCTTCGATTACGTCCTGAACGAAGGCCGCAGAGAGTACATCGTCCAGCGCTACAAAGGCCTCGGAGAAATGACTGCCGAGCAGCTCTGGGAAACGACCATGGATCCCGAGCGCCGCACGCTTCTGCAAGTCCGCCTCGAAGACATAGCCGAGTGTGAGACCATCTTCACTACGCTGATGGGCGAAGACGTAGAAGCCCGCAGAAAATTCATCGAAGACAACGCGCTGGACGTGAAGAATTTGGACATCTAAGGGTAACGCCGGCGTCTCGCCGGCAACAGCGGGGTTAGAATCTGCACGTGTGGGGCGGACACTCCTGTCCGCCGCCGTTGATTTTGATCGTGTGGGGACGGGCGCCCTCGCCCGTCCAAAGCCGAGCGAAGCTCGGCAGAGGTTGCGGTCAAGAACCGCTCTTCCGGCCCTCAAGACTTGCAACGCAAGTTCCTCTGCAGTCCACGTTCTCCCGACTGGGAGAACATGCAGTCAGGAAGTCTCCGGGAACAAGTCCGCTGGCGCTCGGGTCTATTCACTCGATGAAGGAGGCTGGCTGATATATGGCCATATGCTGGGGAGCGTTTTCGACCAAAAGCCGGCGGCGGCTATGGCATCCATTGGCCCGACCTGGACGAGGACCTGAGCACGGAAGGACTGCCGCGCGGCGCGCCCGCCCTGAAAGCGTCCGTTCCTAGGAAGTAGATCCGCGCAAGCTCTTCTCTTCTTTTCGCTGGTTACCCCGAGTTACTTTCTTTCCCCCTCAGGCTTGAATCTGCGGCGCAAGTTTGTCCCTCATCCCCGTTCTCTCCACAAGACGCGGGAAGCCGCGTCTCTACGAGATAGAAGCGACGGCTTCCCCGGCCAACGCAACGACAACCACAGGAAAAGGGGACATGCACAAACTTCTCATCGCGCTCACTAGTCTGACACTTAGTCTTACACTGTCCGCCGCCGCGCAGGACAATGCCAGCACTGCGCCATCACTCACCATCTACAACCAGAATTTCTTCGTCGCCCGCGATCACTTAACGCTGGACTTGAAACCGGGCGCAAACCACATCGACTTCGCCGGGGTCACTGCGCATCTCGAGCCCGATTCCGTGATCCTCCGCGACCTCGCCGGACGCCCGCTGCAGATCCTCGAGCAGAGTTATCGCGCGGACCCCATCTCCCAGGAAATGTTGCTTTCGTTTTATGAGGGCAAGACGATTGATTTCCAGGTGCAGCGCGGCGAGAAGTTTGAAACGTTCCCGGGCAAGATCATTCGCAGCGGCTACGCGTCCGGCGTCACCTACATCAACGGGTACCCCCAGGGAGTGGCGCCCCAGCCCATCGTCCAGGTCAATGGGGTTCTGCAATTCGGGCTGCCGGGGCAGCCGCTATTTCCCGCGCTCAGCGACGATTCCATCCTTAAGCCGACGCTGACCTGGCAACTCGCGACCACCCAGGCTGGCCGCTCTGAAGCGGAAATTTCCTATGTCTCCGGCGGGATGACTTGGCAGTCCGACTACAACCTCGTCGTCTCCGACGGCGCAAAGAATTCCGGCACGAACTCGCTCGATCTCGTCGGATGGATCACCATCGAGAACCACAGTGGCAAGACGTTCGAGAACGCGCGCATCCGGCTGATGGCAGGAGACGTAAGCAAACTCCAGGGGACGGTCAGTCGAAATGCCTATCGTCTCGAGGCCAAGGCCGCGGATATGGCCGCCGCGGCGCCTGTCGTCAGGGAGAAGTCTTTCGACGAATTTCACCTCTACACGTTGGAGCGGCCAGCGACATTGCACGACAATGAAACCAAGCAGGTTGAATTCGTGCGGGCAACTGGCATCCAGTCGCAGCGTCTCTACATTTACGATGGCGCGCAGATCGAGCAATACGGCTACTATTCTCCCGAGCAGATCCGCAACGAGCCCGGTTACGGCACGGCTTCGAATCCGAAGGTGTGGGTTATGCAGGAGTTGAAGAACTCGGAAGGTAACCATCTCGGCATAGCGCTGCCCAAGGGACGCCTCCGCTTTTACCGGCGCGACACCGACGGCAGCTTGCAATTCATCGGCGAGAACGCCATCGACCACACGCCCAAGGATGAAATGATCCGCGTGTACACCGGCAACGCCTTCGACATCGTCGGCGAGCGCAAGCGTACCAACTTTCATGTGGAGGCCAATCAGCACTGGATGGACGAGACATTTGAGGTCCGCGTGCGCAACCACAAAAAAGAAGCTGCGACTGTGCGCGTCGTCGAGCACCTTTATCGCTGGACCAACTGGAAGCTCACCGACCAATCGCACCCGTCAAAGAAGCGCGACGCACAGACCATCGAATTTCCGGTTGAGGTCGCGGCCAACGGCGAGCAGGTCGTGACTTATACCGTGCATTATTCGTGGTGATGTGGATTGACGGCTGAGCGCTGATCCCGCTCTTCGCAAAGTGCGCGATGAGTGGGGCGCCCTCGTATTTTACGGATGCTCGCGCACTGTGTACTTCACCTCCGGATAGACGCGGTCAAACAAGACCCACAGCGCTCCAATCACCACGAAAACGAGGTAGCTTCCCTCCGGTCCAACCGACCCGCCCGTCAGCCAATCGGGACCGTGCAAAGTGGAGTTGAGCAGATGCCCGGGCAGAATCGCTCCGCTGTCGGGAACGGAGTACAGATAGCTCTCGCCCCAATCCCACGCCATGTGGAAGCCGACAGCCCACCACAGATCGCCCGTCCGCCGCAGCGTCAGACATAAAAAGAAGCCAATCAATCCCGCCGCTACGAGGCCAGCTTTCGCTTCGCCCGGATTGCCGCCGTGGATGTATCCGAACGCAAACGACAGAAGCGCTGCCGCCGGCCAGAAATGCATCCCCCGTGAGAGCACCCACTGCGAGTAGCCGCGCATGAGGAAATCTTCAAAGAATGCCGTCAGCAGAAAAAGCACGGCATAATACAACGCAAATTTCCAGATGGGCGCACCGTGAAGTTCCAGCGCGCCGAACTCAAACGCGCCCGTCGCGCGCAACACCAGCATGAGGACGCTCAGAGACACGATCCCCCACAGCGCCCCCACCCAGAAATTTCGTCCGAAGGCGCGCCGCGCGGGCAGCCCGAAGTCGCCGAATGGCCGGGCTTCAATGCGGGCCATCACAAAGCCAGGTAAGATCGCGGCCAGCATCATGCTGGCTTCGATCATCATGCGCCACGAGAGGTCGCTCAGATGCGGACGGAGCGAAGCGAGGAGCCAGACTTCCAGTTGGAAAACGACAAACGCGATCGCCAGGTAAGTCAGCCAGCGCGGGACCGCGTAAATTCCGTCCGGTCCGACGAAAAAATCGCGCAGCGGAGATTTGCGGCGTGCGCCTGTCGTTGGTGCAGACGAGGGTGCAGACGACGACGCAGCCAGCTTGGTGTCGTCCGCCGCCAGTGGCGAGTCCGGCTCCGCGGTAGAAGGGGACAACGGTTTGTTATCCATCATCGTCCCGAACATGGTAAAACACTCGGTCCCGCTTTGTGGGGCCATATGTTGCGGCGATTTCTTCATTCCGATGCTTTCCGCGCACCCCAATTTGCCGCGGCCGCGCTGCTGCTGCTCTATCTTTTGCAATGCGTCTGGCTGTTGCGCGTGCAAACATTGCATGCCTCGACCCCGGACTCCGATCAGGCTCTGCGCATCTACCAAGGTCTTGCACAGTGGAAAGGGGGCGCCATCGCGGGAACTCCCGCATCGTTGCGTTCGGAAGCCGCCACGGGTCTGCCTTCCGCCGGCCGCGCTGGCCATCTCCGCGTGCGCGAGGGTTACGATCAGGACCGCTCGCCCCTCTATTACCTGGTCGCCGCTGCGCCGCTTTTGGTGCGTCTCGGATCGTGGTTGCCGGAATCGCTCGGGCCGTTGCTCGCCGCTGCGCCAAATCTCTTCTTCGGCGTCATGCTTGGAGGCTCGCTCTGGTACGTCGCACGCCGCCTCTACGGAAACGCGGGCGGATACATCGCGCTTGCCCTCT
>Ga0209736_1000533_pt1 | contig 12106 bp, 9 predicted proteins | sample BlaSpr_A8_Ref_M3_FD_187992 | JGI IMG/M metagenome (GOLD analysis project Ga0209736, IMG submission 187992) | Forest soil microbial communities from Thunder Bay, Ontario, Canada - Black Spruce, Ontario site 2_A8_Ref_M3 (SPAdes) (version 2) | ecosystem: Environmental > Terrestrial > Soil > Boreal... | reverse complement strand
GGCGTTGCTCCCTGACGCGCCACGGTTTCTACCGCGCGCTGCAGTTCTGGCGGCACCACACCGCCTTGCGCGCTCACCCACTGGCTGATCGCATCGGCCGCGCCCTTGCGGATGCGTCGGCCTTCGAAGTCGACCCCGCTCATGCGCGTCTGTGCGCTGAAGGCGATAAATTGCGCTCGCAGCGCCTGGATGTCGCGGCCGCGTATGCCGTGCTGTTGTTTGGCGAGTACGACGATCGAGCGGCCTTCGGGTGTCTCATCGGCCAGTGATGACAACTGTGCTGCGTCGGCCAGATCTGCGGCGCTGACCTCCGAGGCTGTGATGAAGCGCGAGGCCAGGCGGTTGCCGAGCGTAATGGTGCCGGTCTTGTCGAGTAACAGCACGTCGACATCGCCGGCCGCTTCGACCGCGCGGCCTGAGGTCGCGATCACGTTGGCCTGGATCATGCGGTCCATACCGGCAATGCCGATCGCCGACAGCAGACCGCCGATGGTGGTTGGAATCAGGCACACCAGCAGCGCCACCAGCACGGTGATCGTAATCGGCGTGCCGTGGCCGGCTGCGGCCACGCTGTAGAGCGAGAACGGCAACAGCGTCGCGGTGGTCTTGAGGAAGATCACCGTCAGGGCCGCGAGCAGGATCGCCAGCGCGATCTCATTGGGTGTGCGCTGGCGCTTGGCGCCCTCGACCATGGCGATCATGCGATCGAGAAAGGCCTCGCCGGGGTTGGCGGTGATGCGGATGTGCAGCGTGTCTGATAGCAGCCGCGTGCCGCCGGTCACCGCCGAGCGATCGCCGCCGGCTTCGCGAATCACCGGTGCCGACTCGCCGGTGATCGCGCTCTCATCGACCGAGGCGGTGCCCCAGACGACCTCGCCATCGCCGGGGATTGTGTCGCCGGCCTTGACCAGCACGATGTCGCCGCGCCGAAGATCGCTCGAGGGCACGGTCTCACAGGGCTGATCGGTGCGGCCGTTCGAAAAACGATGCGTAGGCACGTCGCGCTTGCTCGAGCGCAGCGCGGCGGCCTGGGCCTTGCCGCGGCCTTCGGCGAGGCTTTCGGCGAAATTCGCGAACAACAGCGTCGCCCACAGCCACAGCGCAATCGCGAGCACGAACCCGGGCTGGCCCTCGCCAGTCAGACCGCCCCCGAGCATTGCCAGCCACAGCCCGGTGATCAGCACACTGCCCACGAGCACCACGAACATCACCGGATTGCGCCACTGTACCCAGGGCGCCAGCTTGATGACCGAGTCCCTGATCGCCACCCTGACGAGCGGCGGATCGAACAGTGGACGTGCGCGGGCGACGGTAGTCATGGAAGTCCTCGATGGGTCAGTCAGTGCGATCGGGCGTGCTCAGTGCGGCGGCGCCGATCAATGCCCAAGAAACTGCAACTCTTCCACGACCGGGCCGAGCGCGAGCGCCGGAAAGAAGGCCAGCGCGCCGACGATCAGGACCGTTGCGGCCAGCAGCATGACGAACAGCGGCGTGTGCGTGGGTAGTGTGCCGGCGCCGGCGGGCACGTGTTTCTTGGCCGCGAGGCTGCCGGCGATGGCCAGCACCGGAACGATCACCCAGTAGCGCGAGGTCCACATGACGGTGCCGAGCAACGTGTTGTAGAACGGAGTGTTGGCCGACAGACCGGCAAAGGCGCTGCCGTTGTTGTTCGACGCCGAAGAGAACGCGTACAGGATCTCCGAGAAGCCATGCGCGCCGGGGTTGGCCGTGCCGGCGCGGCCTGCGGCCGCCGACACCGCAATCGCCGTGCCCACCAACGAGAAGAAGGGTGGAATCAGAATGACCAGCGAGGCCATCTTCATCTCGAACGATTCGAGCTTCTTGCCGAGATATTCCGGTGTACGGCCGACCATCAGACCGGCGATGAACACCGCGATGATGGCAAATACCAGCATGCCGTACAGGCCCGAGCCGACGCCGCCGAAGATCACCTCACCGAGCTGAATCAGCCACATCGGTATCAGACCGCCAATCGGTGTGAAGGAATCGTGCATGGCGTTGACCGAGCCGTTCGAGGCCGCGGTGGTGGCGGCAGCCCAGAGCGCCGAATTCGCAACGCCAAACCGGGTCTCCTTGCCCTCCATGTTGCCGCCCGACTGCTGTGCGGATGCGGTCTGCGCGACCGCAGCCGGATACGCCGGATTGCCGCGGCCTTCGGCCCACGCGGTCAGTCCCAACAGCGGTATCCACAGCACCAACATCGCGGCGAGCACTGCCCAGCCCTGACGGGTATCGCCAACCAGGCGACCAAAGCTGTAGCACAGCGCGGCCGGGATCAGCAGAATGGCCAGTAGCTCGAGGAAATTGCTCAGCGGGGTTGGATTTTCAAACGGATGCGCCGAGTTGACGTTGAAGAAGCCGCCGCCGTTGGTGCCGAGCTGCTTGATGGCGATCTGGCTGGCTGCAGGACCGAGCGGAATGGTCTGGCTATCGACCCGCACACTCTTGGTTTGCGCGTTACCTTGCGCATCCTTGACCGGGTTGCCCGCGGCATCGGTCACCGGCTCATCGACCATGATGGGATTGACGAGGGCGGCGGTCTGATAGGGCTTGAAAGTTTGCACCACGCCCTGACCGGCCAGCACCACGGCCAGCACCAGCGACAGCGGCAGCAGTACGTACAGCGTAGTGCGCGTGAGATCGACCCAGAAGCTGCCGATTTGCTTCGCCTGCTTCAGCGTGAAGCCGCGGATCATGGCCACCAGCACGGCGATCCCGGTCGCCGCCGACAGGAAGTTCTGCACGCCAAGTCCGAGCATCTGCGTCAGATAGCTCATGGTCGACTCGCCGCCATAGCCCTGCCAGTTGGTGTTGGTGATGAAGCTGACGGCGGTGTTAAAGGCTGAATCCGCCCTGACCGCGCTCATCTGCTGCGGATTCCAGGGTAAGAAGGCCTGCAAACGCTGCAGCGCATACACCGCTAGCGCGCCAAAGGCGTTGAACGCCAGCATCGACAACGCGTACCGCTTCCAGCTCATCGACGCATTGGCGTCTACCCGGCACAGCCTGTAGAGGCTGCGCTCGATCGGACCGAACCAGCGCGTCGCGGCGCCGGTGCCATTGAATACTCCGGCCATGTAGAGGCCCAGAGGCTTAACCAACAGCAGCAACACGGTCAGGTAGATCGCGAGCTGCAGCCAACCCGAGGCGCTCATGTCTAGAATTTCTCCGCTTTGAGCATCGCGTACAGCAGATAGCCGAGCAAACCCAGCGTCAGCAGCAACGCAATCCAGTAGAGCGCGCTCATGGCTGTTGCAGCCGTTCGCACAGCACGATGCCGCCCCAGGTCAAAAGCGCCAGTACGACGATCAGCCCAATAAACCAAATATCCATCGACAACTCCTTCGCGTGAGCGCCACGATGTTAGTGCCGTGCCGCATAAGAAAGCCGTAAAGATACCCGGCCAAGTAAATTACCTCCACGATCAAAGGGCTACCGGGCTCAGCGCGGTGCTCTCGCGGATCGATCACGCGGGCGCTATTGTGGGCCGATGCAATTCGTCACCTGGAACGTCAATTCGCTGCGTGTGCGTCTGCCGCAGCTGCTCGACTGGCTCGGCGCCAATCAGCCCGACCTCGTCGCGTTGCAGGAGACCAAGGTGCTTGATGCGGCATTTCCGGCCGCGCAGATTGTGGCCGCGGGCTACCAGGTCGTGTTCAATGGGCAGAAGACCTACAACGGGGTGGCGATCCTCGCCCGCACGCCGCTGCGCGAATCAGTGCTCGAGATCCCGAGCTTTGACGATCATCAGCGGCGCGTGCTGGCGGCGAGTTGCGGCGTGGTGCGGGTGGTGAACCTGTACGTGCCAAACGGTCAGGCGCTCGGGTCCGATAAATACGACTACAAACTGCGCTGGCTGAAGGCGCTACGCGTCTGGCTGCGCGCCGAGCTGGCGCAATATCCGCAGCTTGTGGTGCTGGGCGATTTCAACATTGCGCCCGAGGATCGCGACGTGCACGACCCCGCGGCCTGGGCCGGATCGGTGCTCGTGAGCGAGCTGGAGCGCGCGGCGCTTGCCGATCTGATGCAGATCGGCTTTGCCGACGTATTCCGACAGTTCGATCAGCCGCCGCAATCCTTCAGCTGGTGGGACTATCGCGCCGGCGCCTTCCGGCGCAACAATGGCCTGCGTATCGACCTGATCCTGGCATCGACGCTGCTCGCACCGCGCTGCACCGGCTGCCGTATCGATCGTGTGGCGCGCAGCGGCGAACGTGCGTCCGATCACGCACCCGTGATCGCCAGCTTTGACATATAGCGCGCGCTTATGTCGTCAAACTGTGCGGCGCGTCGCAGGTGGATTACGGGAGGCTGCCCTAGACTTTCGCGAATCACGGCTCTGCCCGACGAACAATTACAGTCATCCTGATACCTTGGCGCCGACATGGCCAGCATCCACCGCAGCGACTATGACATTACCAATACTGTGCGGGTCAGCTCGCCGCAGGCGGTGTTGCGTGCCGTCGAGCAGCTGCTGGTCTCCACCTGGCCGCACATCGTGCTGGCCCCGGTCGAGCGGGCATTTGCTGATTTCGATGCGTTGTTTGCCGGCCGCATGCCCGGATTTTCCGGGGTCGATACCGTCTATCACGATCGCCAGCACACGCTCGACGTCACGCTGGCGATGGCGCGGCTGCTCGCCGGCTATGAACGACAGGTCGGTGCCGAGCGCCAATTGACCTCAGAGCGGGCCACCGCCGGGGTGATCCTGGCTCTGTTCCATGACGTGGGGTACCTGCGCCGAAGCAGCGACCGCGCGCAGGCCAATGGGGCTGAATTCACCCTCAATCACGTCAGCCGCGGCGCCGAATTCCTGGCGCACTACCTGCCGCAGATCGGCCTGCCGCAATGGGCCGACGTCGCCGCGCAGATCATTCATTTCACCGGCTATGAGCGAGCGTTCGATCAGATCCTGACCCAGGATGCGCGCGACACCGCGCTCGGGCATCTGCTCGGCACCGCCGACATGATCGCGCAGCTGGCGGACCGCTGTTATCTCGAGAAGTGTCGTGACCGGTTGTATCCGGAGTTCGTCCTGGGCGGGGTGGCGATGTCGACCGCCGATGGCACGCGCGAAGTGCGTTATGCCTCGGGTCTGGATCTGCTGCGCCAGACGCCGGCATTCGTGGCCAATACCCGGGCCACGCGCCTCGACAATCGATTCGGCGGTGCCTATCACTACCTGGAAATCCTGTTCGATGGCCGCAATCCCTACATCGAGGCCATCGACCGCAACATGAACTATCTGGAACAGATTCTGCGCAGCGAGAGCTGGCGCATGTTGCGGCGAAATCCGCCGCTGCACGCGGCCGATCCAAACACCCTCGGTAGAGTGCGCAGCCTGATGCTGGGTTACTTCAAGAAGGCCTGGCTGCAGGACTGAGCCGCGAGGCGGCCAGCGCCGCCGTACCGGGCTGCGCGACGGCGCAGACATAGCGCAAATGAATGTCAGCGAGCTGTCGGCGCACGACAGCCGCTCCCCCCAGTTCGACATCGCCTAGCGCCGCAGCCAGGACGTCCACCGTCAGGGCCGGCAGTGCCGTGCTCGAAACCGGTGCAAAGCTCAAATGCCACGGTTCGGGCCGCACGCCGCCCCGGTCGCGGTCGTACGGCAGGAAAAACCCGTAGTCCTGGCAGTGCCGCGGCAGCCAGGCGCCGAGCCGCTCGAATACCCCGCCCGCGGCGTATTCGATGGGAATCAACTGCGGGCGCTGGCCTTGCGGCAGGGTGTGTCGATCGATCAGGTCGATCTCCGTGCCCCAGTGATGGCGGCTCGCGCCGGGTAACGCCGACCACAACAGGATCGCGCGCACGATCTGCTCTTCGCTCATAACGGCGGGATCCAGGGCGCGGCCATCCTGGTCGAGCAATGGCCGCCGGCCGTGGAATTTATCGTTCCAGATGGTCAGCTGGTGCTGGAAGGTACGAAAGCTGGAGACCGGGGCCAGATCTATGTCACTCTGCACGGCTGCGGCGCGCAGAGCAAGGAACGCCGTAGCCGCATCGGGGTGCAGGATGCACCCCGAATCCGGTAAGTCGAGCACGTGGGTGCGCACGCGCCCGGTCAGTTGATCGGCACTAAGAATCGACATTTTTTGTAGCCGCGGCGCCGTACATACGGCATTATTCTAATGTTAAATATCCATGGAGGCCGGATGAACGGCCCGCGATTCAAGTATCTGATGCTGATCCTATGCAGCGTCGTCCTGGGGGTAGCGGCCCTGCTGGGCTACCTCGCTCGAAGCTACGACATGCCATTGTCGGTTCTGCTGCTTTCGGCATTATTCGCCGCGTTCGCCGTGATGCTACCCGGCTTCTGGTCCTGGCGTCAGCGCCAGCGCCTGGATCGGGCCGTGCGTGGACTGATCGGTGCCGCCGAGCAGATCAGTCGTGGCGAATTTCGCCAGGCGCTGGTGAGCACCCGTAGCGATAAGATTGGTGAGCTCGAGCACGCGTTCGAAAACATGCGCCTGGCGCTGCGCAACACCACCTTCACCCGCAATTACCTGCACAGCGTGCTCAACAGCATGACCGACGCGGTGTTCGTCACCGCCCCCGGCGGCAGCGTGCGCATTGCCAATGACGCCGCGTGCCAGCTGACCGGTTACGGCGATGACGAGCTGATCGGCAAGAACCTGGTGACGCTGCTCGATCAGGGCGACAAGCTCGGCACCGATCCGCTGCGGGTAGCGCGCGACGCCGGCGAGACCGTGCTGCGCACCCGCGCCGGCCAGACCATCCCGGTGTCGTTCGTCGGCTCGACCGTCGCCACCGAGGATCCGGAGTTCGAAGGCGAGATCTACGTTGCACGCGACATCACCGAGCGCAAGCGTGCCGAGCGGCGCATTCGCTATCTCGCGCGCTACGACGCACTGACTAAGATTCCCAACCGGATGCAGTTTCAGCACCTGCTGCAGCAGGCGATCGCCCGTTCGCGGCGCAGTGGTCATGGGGTGGCCATGTTGTACGTGGACATGGATCGCTTCAAGGAAGTTAACGACACCTTCGGCCATGCCTCGGGCGATCGCGTGCTCGAGGTGCTCACCGAGCGCCTGACGCGCGTGCTGAACACCGAGGCAGTGCTGGGCCGTCTGGCCGGCGATGAGTTTGCGCTGTTCGTCGATAGCGTCAGCCAGGATGCCGAGGAGGCCGGGGGCCAGGTTGCGCAGCTCGCGCGCACCGTGCTGCATGCGGCCGGCGAAGCATTCCATATCAATCAGCAGGAAGTGTTTCTGACCGTCAGCATCGGTATCGCGCTGTGCCCGCGCGATGCGGAGAACGTGATCGACCTGATTCGTAACGCCGATGCTGCGATGTACTACTCGAAGCAGAACGGCGGCAATACCTACGCTTTCTATTCGCCGGAGATGAACGCGGCCGCGGTCGAGCGGCTAATGCTCAAGAGCAAGCTGCGGCGCGCGGTCGAGCGCGACGAGTTCGTGGTGCGCTACCAGCCGAAAGTGGATCTGCGCGACGGCCGCGTGGTCGGCGCCGAGGCGCTGCTGCGCTGGCGATTGCCGGGACACGGCGACATTCCGCCGGCGCAGTTCATCCCGATCGCGGAAGAGAACAATCTGATCAGCGCCATCGGCGAGTGGGTGCTCGAGCGCGTGTGCATGGATTTCCGCGCGCTGCGCCGGCACATCGCCGATCCCGGGCGCATCTCGCTCAATCTGTCGCTCAAGCAGCTCAAGCAGGCGAGCTTCATTCTCAACTGCCGGTCGGTATTCGAACGGCACGAGGTGCCGACCCGAAACCTCGAGCTCGAGATCACCGAGACGACGCTGATGGCCGATCCGCGCCGGACGGTGCAGATGCTCAACCAGCTGCATGACATGGGGCTGCATCTGTCGATCGACGATTTCGGTACCGGTTATTCGTCGCTGTCAGCGCTGCAGCAGTTCCCGATCGGGACGCTGAAGATCGACCAGTCGTTCGTGCGCGATGCCGCCGACGATCCGGCGGATGCGGTGCTGGTCCGGACCATCATCGACATGGGCCACAGCCTCGGTATGGAAGTCGTGGCCGAGGGGGTCGAGTCGGTGCGCCAGCTGGAATTCCTGCATGCCAGCCGGTGCAATTTCGCCCAAGGCCAGCTGTTCGGCCACGCCCGCAGCATCGATGAGCTGCTGCAGCTGCTGCAGGCGCAGCAGGCCGGCCGGCCGGCGTTTGCCAACCTGCTGCCGGACGCACCGTCGGCGCTGCAGCCGATATCGGCCTGATCGCCAAGGGCGTCTCACTTTTTTACCGCTGTCAGCAGGCACAATGCGCGCATGCGCGCGTTTCCGTTCCGCTGGCTATTGCGACTGCTGGGCGCAGCGTTGCTGCTCGCCTGGGGCGCGATCGCGCTGTGGCAATCGCAAAAACGCCTGCCGGCGGGCGTGCATATCGCCGGTACCTGGCACAGCGTGCCGGCCAACGAACTGCGATTTCTGCGCGACCTCACAGCGGCCGATGCGACCGGCGCGCCGCTGAACGAGCGGCAGATCAATGTGGAACTGCTGCGTATGATCGCGCAGGCGCGCGACTTCCTGCTGCTGGATACGGGACTGTTCGGGGATCTGCCGGCCGCGGGGCCTGGAGCGTCCCGGCTGCGCGCGGCCACACCGGTCGCCGCGGCACTGGCCGATGCACTGCTGCAGGCCAAGCAGCAGCAGTCCGGTCTGCAGGTACTGTTACTGATCGACCCCGCGAGCGCTCAGATGCACGTCGGACCCGCGACGCTGGAGCGTCTGCGTGAGGCCGGGGTCGCCGTCGTGCCGGTCGATGTCGGTCGACTACGCGCGCCCAATGCGGCGTTTGTCGGCTTCTGGCAGCTGTGCTGCCGCTGGTGGAGCCCGGTCGCGGCCGAGGGTGGCTGGCCCAACCCGCTCGGGGTCGGAGCCTCGGGTGTCTCGATGGGACTCTGGGGCCGTACGCCGGGGTACCAGCGCAGCCATCGCCAGCTGCTGATCGGCGATGACGGCGCCGGTGGTCTTGCAGGTCTGATTTTCTCCCGACCGCTGAATGCTGAGGCCTCGCTGCATACGGCCGTGGCGCTGCAACTGGCAGGCGAGGCGCTCGAACCGCTGCTCGAGTCGGAGTTCGTGGTGGCACAGTTCTCCGGCTGGAGCGGCGGCGGCACCATGCAGGAACGTTCACAGCGGCTGGTTGAACGGCAGCGCCACAGCTTTGCGGCCACGGCCGGCGTTGACGCGGCGCGAGCGCGAGTGGTCAGCGAGGCGCCGATCGCCGACGCACTCGTGGAGCGCATCAATGCGGCTGGCAGTCATGACAGCATCGAGATCGCGGCCCTTTACCTGTCGCAGCGCGACCTGGTGCGCGCGCTGATCGACGCGGCGTGGCGCGGCGCGACGGTTCGCGTGCTGCTCGACCCCGGCAAGGACGGCTATGGCTACGCGCGCTCCGGGCTGCCAAACCGTCAGGTGGCGTCGGAGCTGGTGTCGGCCAGCGACGGCGCAGTGCGGGTGCGCTGGTACCGTACCCACGGGGAGCAGTTCAGTCCGGGTTTTGCCCTTATCCGCAGCGCCGGTCGCGCCTGGCTCATGGTCGGTACCGCCGAGCTCAGCCGCCGCGATCTCGACGATTTCAATCTCGCCGCCGCATTTATCGCCGAGCTGCCGACCGCGGCGTCGGCGAGCAACGATGCGCTCTCCTGGTTCGATACCGTTTGGTACAACCGGGCGGCTGGCGGCACCGAATACAGCAGCGATGTCGACGTCTATGCCGACGCTTCGCAGCTGGACTACTGGCAATACCGGCTGCTTGAGGTCAGTGGCACGTCCTTCGACTAAGGGCGAGGACGCAGCGGCGCTCTTGTAGGCCGCCCCCTATTCCTTATTGCCGTATTGTCTAGATAATCAGTTCAAGGCGGCGAAGCGCCAATGAACAGTTCGAGGCCATGATCGCGCCCGCCGATCGCGCCCTCTATCAATCGAAGACGGCCGGACGCAGCCGCGTCACCGTCGGCGAACGTGCCTCCGGCGCCGTGGCCTGAAACTATTGCCGCGGCATCAGACTTCCAGCAATTTCCCGCCAAAGCTTTTTGTGCTCTGATGCATACAGCGGCCGGCGCCAATCGCGCCGGCCAACCTGGCCGGTGACCCGCAGCGCGAGGAATACCATTGAAAATCGGAATGATCGGTCTGGGGCGCATGGGCTCGAACATGGCGCGCCGTCTTACCAGGGCGGGACATGGCTGCGTGGTGTTTGATCACAGCGACGCCGCGGTAAAGGCACTGGCGGCCGACGGCGCCACCGCGGCTGCGTCCGCCACCGATCTGGTCGCGAAACTGCCGGCGCCGCGCGTGGTCTGGTTGATGGTGCCGGCCGCGGCTGTGGATGCAGTGCTGCAGACGCTGATACCCGTGCTCAAGCCCGGCGATATCGTGATCGACGGCGGCAACTCGCACTACGCCGACGACATGCGGCGCGAACAGCAGCTCAAACCGGGCGGTGTGCACTATCTCGATGTCGGCACCAGCGGCGGCCTGTGGGGCCTTGAGCGTGGTTACTGCCTGATGGTGGGCGGGGATACAAAGGCCGTGCAGCAGGTCGAGCCGATCCTGTCCGCGCTCGCGCAAAGCACCAGCGAGGCGAGCGTCACCGCAAGTACCGCGACGCGCGGCTACCTGCACGTGGGATCCAGCGGTGCCGGACATTTCGTCAAGATGGTCCATAACGGCATCGAATACGGGTTGATGGCGGCCTATGCGGAAGGCTTCAACCTGCTGCACCGGGCGGGCGAGCCGCTGCAGACGCGTGCCACGGATGCCGAGACCGCGCCGACTCGCGCGCTGCTGCCGCGCGCGATGAACGTCAGGCTGGACCAGGTCGCCGAGTTGTGGCGACACGGCAGCGTTGTGAGTTCATGGCTGCTCGATCTGCTGGCCGGTCAGCTGGCTGAAAGCCCGGTGCTGGAGAAGTTCGCCGGCCACGTGGCCGACTCGGGCGAAGGCCGCTGGACCGTGGAGGCAGCGATCGAGGCCGGCGTGCCGGTGCCGGTGCTGGCGACCGCGTTATTTGCGCGCTTCAGCTCACGCGGCGAATCAGAATTCGCCAACCGCACCCTGTCGGCGATGCGCCTGGGCTTCGGGGGGCATCAGGAAAAGCCGGCCACGCCGGCCGCGTGAGCGCAGCGGCGTGGATCTTCCGTACTCGGACGCATTCGTCTTTTTCGGCGCCACCGGCGATCTGGCCTACAAGCAGATCTTCCCGGCGCTGCAGGCGCTGGTGCGACACGGACAGCTGGAGGCGCCGATCGTCGGCGTCGGGCGGTCCGGCTGGACGCGCGAAAAGTTGATCGAGCAGGCGCGTGCTTCGATCAACGAGCATGGCGTCTACGAGGAGCACGCATTCACCAAGCTGGCATCGCTCATGGGCTATGTCGATGGCGATTATCGCGAGGCCGCGACGTTTACCCGCTTGCGCCAGGCCCTGGGCGATGCGCGCATGCCGCTGCATTACCTGGCAATACCGCCGAGCGTATTCGCAACCGTCATCGGCGGTCTTGCCGCCGCCAATTGCGCCGCCACGGCGCGCGTGGTGCTGGAAAAACCGTTCGGCCGTGATCTGAAATCGGCGCGCGAACTCAATCTCATTCTGCACAAGTTCTTTCCCGAGGAATCGATCTTTCGCATCGATCACTACCTCGGAAAGGAGCCGGTGCAGAATATTCTCTATACCCGCTTCACCAACGCGTTTCTCGAGCCGACCTGGAACCGTACCTACATCCGCAGCGTGCAGATCACGATGGCGGAGGATTTCGACGTGCGCGGTCGCGGCAAATTCTACGAGGAAGCCGGTGCCATCCGCGACGTGATCCAGAACCACATGCTGCAGGTGCTGAGCAGCGTGATCATGGACGCGCCGCTGCATAACGCCGCCAGCGCCATGCGCGATGAGAAGTCGCGCGTGCTGCGTGCCATCCGGCCGCTCGATGCGAACAGTGTCGTGCGCGGCCAGTACCGCGGCTATCGCACGGAAGTCGGAGTCGCCGACAATTCCCAGGTCGAGACTTACGCCGCGGTCAAGCTGTATGTCGACAGCTGGCGCTGGGCCGATGTGCCGTTCTATATCCGTGCCG
>Ga0209736_1000532_pt1 | contig 12113 bp, 8 predicted proteins | sample BlaSpr_A8_Ref_M3_FD_187992 | JGI IMG/M metagenome (GOLD analysis project Ga0209736, IMG submission 187992) | Forest soil microbial communities from Thunder Bay, Ontario, Canada - Black Spruce, Ontario site 2_A8_Ref_M3 (SPAdes) (version 2) | ecosystem: Environmental > Terrestrial > Soil > Boreal... | reverse complement strand
CGCCAGCGAGGTGTGCGCTTCGGCAAGAGTCGGGTCCAGACGGAGGGCCTTCGTTGCCGCTTCTTTTGCCTTGCGCATGGCTTCGTGCGGAACCATGCCGCCTAGACGCCTGCTGCCCAACAGAGCGTACGAATCGGTAAGCCCGGAATATGCCAACGCGTATTGGGAGTCCTTGGAGATGGCCTCCTTATAGAATCCGATGCTCTTCTGCAGTCCTTCTTCCGTGCGCTGGTTCCAGGCATAGCGCCCTTTGAGATAGGCTTCGTGAGCTTCAGCCTTGTGGCTGCGATGGATATTTCGCTGTGAGCGCCGACGAAGGTTCAGTTTGCTGCTGAGTTCGTCAGCAATCGCCTCGGCGAGATCGGTCTGCAAAGCCAGAACATCGCGCAGGGGGCGTTGGTAGCTTGTAGCCCAGAGGTGGCGATCCGTGGGAGCGTGAAGCAATTGGACGGTGATGCGCACCTGGTTCCCGGCGCGAAAGACGGTGCCTTCGAGGATGGCGTCGACACCAAGCTCTTCGCCGATCTGAGCCAAAGGTTTCAGTGTGTTCCTATAGCGCATGACCGAGGTTCGAGAGATGACGCGCAGCGGGACGATTTGGGCAAGCCCGGTAATGAGCGCCTCGGTCATGCCATCGGCAAAATAATCTTGGCGCACGCTCCGAGAAAGATTCACGAGGGGCAGTACGGCAAGGGAATGTAACGCCGGAGGTCCGGCGGCCCGTGCCTTGGGGACATTCTTTCGGAATGTGATGTCGGTGGACTCGACCCGAGCGACAAAGCGATAACCGTAGCGCGGAACGGTCTCTATATATCGATTTCCGTTTGAACATGCGCCCAGGAGTTTTCGCAGGACCGATACGCCGTGCGTGAGGCTGCCTTCCTCGACAAAAGTGTCTCCCCAGACGGCGTGCAACAACTTTTCCTTCTCGACCAGACGACCTGCATTGCGGATCAGGAAGAGAAGGGTTTCGAACAATTTAGGTGCAAGGCGCACCCGCTGGCCATTGCGCAGGAGGGAGCGCTCGGCGGGGTCCAATTGAAACGGCCCAAACCGAAAGCAGGGATTCCGGGAAGCAGGCATCATTCTCGCGCGACCAAAAGTTTCAGAAATGCTTCAGAATTTCCTAAGGACGCCAACTTGGAGCTGGGCTAATCTCTTCCCGTAAAGGCGGATGAACCCGCAGGCGAAGCTCGCGGAAGTCCGAATGCCAGAAGATTCTAGCTTACGTGCCGGAACGCAACAATGCGCGCACGATTGAGGAAGCGAACGGATATGGGGAGCGGTTTGGAGGCAATGAGCGCATGCCTGAACTGGCGGTGATCATGATCGGCGGCGGCACGGGGACGCTACCAGCAAGGCGTGTCCAGGAATTCCGAGAAAAGCTGAGCGGGGAATTGCTGCGCTCCGAGGATCCTGGCTATGACGTCGCGCGGCGAGTGTGGAACGGCATGGTCGATAAGCGGCCTGCACTCATTGCACGATGCGCGGGGACCAAGGACGTGGTCGCGTGCGTCAATTTCGCTCGTGAACACCAAATGCTGGTTTCTGTGCGGGGCGGGGGACACAATTACGCGGGCAAAGCGGTTTGCGACGGCGGCCTGGTCATCGACTTGTCGCGGATGAAGAATATCGCGGTGGATGCAGAGCAGCGAATAGCTCGGGCGCAGGCCGGGTTGCGGCTCGGCGAGTTCGATCGCGAGACGCAAAAATTCGGCCTGGCAACCACGCTTGGAGTGAACACCGATACCGGAATCGCCGGCTTGACGCTTGGGGGAGGCTACGGATGGCTGGCCGGGAAATACGGCTTGGCGTGCGACAACCTGCTGTCAGCAGAAGTCGTGACGGCCAACGGTGAAATTGTTCATTGCAGCGAGGAGCGGAACAAGGATCTCTTTTGGGGTTTGCGGGGAGCCGGCGCAAATTTTGGGGTCGTTACGGAGTTTGAATACCGCTTGCATCGCATTGACGCGGTATTGGGCGGGATCGTTCTCCATCCTTTGGACAAGGAGATGCTGCGCTTCTTCGATGAATTTTCGAGTGCCGCGCCAGACGAGTTGACCACTGTCGGAGTGGTCCTCACCGGCCCGGACGGAAAGCCGGTGTTTGCTTCGATCGTCTGTTATTGCGGGGCGCTCGACGAAGGCGAAAGGGTCCTGCGAGCGTTAAGGAGTTTTCGCAGACCCATTGCCGACCTCATCCAACCGCGGTCGTACCTGGAAATGCAGGGTCTACTCGATGAAACGTGGCCGCCAGGTCGGCGCTATTACAACAAGGCGCATAACATCCGCAAGGTAAGCGACGGAGCGATCGACACGATTCTGCGATACTCGGCGAACCTGCCAACGCCCTTTACGAATATAGCTTTACAGCAATTACATGGCGCTGCCAGCCGCATACCCGCGAACGAGACGGCGTTCCCTCATCGCTACGATCATTACGACCTACTGGTCCACCCTGCGACAGACGACCCCGCAGACACAGATAAGATAATCCAATGGGCCCGGCAGTGCTGGGGCCATTTGCAACCTTTTGTGGAGCGCGCGGTGTACGTGAATGCGTTGGAGGACGGTTTGGAGGAGGGCGAACGGCGAGTGCGCGAAGCGTATGGAGCGAACTATGAACGGCTGGTTGATCTGAAAAACAAATACGATCCGACAAATTTCTTTCGGCAGAACTCCAACATTCGGTCGGAAGCCAATGTCCGTTGAGTGTTAGCGAATCATTCTGGGGTGGAATATGACAAAGACAATTATTGGGATTTTATTGGGCCTGTTCATCGGAGCCGGTTGTCGGTGGTTTGATGTCCCGGTGCCCAGTCCGCCCAAATTGCTCGGCGCATTGCTTGTGGTAGCGATGACCGTCGGTTATATGGCGGCCGACAAAATGATCGCGGCTAAGTTTAGGGGTGCAGACACGGCAACCGCGCAAGACCGAAGCAAGTAGTGTCTCCGACCGCGGGAAGATTTAGCTACGCTACGACCGGAAGAGGACGGATTCACGCTGGAAGGTTTTGAAGGCGAGAAAAAGGGCGACGCCGGCGTAAACGCAGGTGGAGACGAAGATGAGGGCGATGGAATTCCAGTGGTAGGTACCGGTGATGATTTCCTTACAGACCAGGCTGGTGTTGAGAATCGGAATCAAAGCCAGCTTGGGCGTGAGCTCGACACCAGGCATCACCGAGGCCACCGCGGGAATGACAATCAGGAATGTCATAGGCGTGAGATAGCTCTGCGCCTCCTTGTAACTCTTGGCGAAGAGCGCGATGGTCATCAGCACCGCGGAAAAGAGAAACGCCAAGGGCAAAGCCATCAAGAACACCGCAACGATGGAGAGCAATCCCAAATTCAGGGCAAGGGTTTGGCCGCCGCTCGAGGAATTCATCAAGCTGGTGTGGCCAAGAATAGCAAACGATCCGCCCATGGAAATGACGGAGAGGATCGCGGTGGCCAAGGAAGCAGAGAATACGAGCAGAAATTTTCCGCAGACCAGATCAAGCCGGGAAATCGGGCTGGAGAGAATGGTCTCCATAGTGCCGCGTTCTTTTTCGCCGGCGGTGAGGTCGATGGCGGGATACATCGCGCCGGTCATGCAGAGGATGATGACGGTATAGCCGATGAAGCTGCCAAACGTGGCGCCGCTGACTTTTTCGGGGGGAGCGACGTTTTCCTGTTTGATGCTGAAGGGAGCGAGTACCGAGGCCGGGAGATTTTTGGCGGCCAAGCGGTCCTTAACCACGGCGTCGCGATAGTCCTTCAGGAATTTTTCAATGCGGTTGGCGCCAAAAGAGGATTTCATCTCGCCATCATAGAAGTAAATTTTGACGCTTTCGGAGTTGCTGGTTGTCAGCGACTTCTCGAAATTCTTCGGGATTTCGACCGCCGCGCGAATATCTTTATTGGAAATTTGGTCCTTCCAGTTGCCGGCGTAGGGAACGATCTCGAGGCTGTCGAGCTTACGGATGCTCGCGAGCAATTGCGGAGAATCTTCGCCGCCTAAAACCATGATTTTGGGCGTTTCTTTCTCTGCCTTGCCCACCATGACCACCGCCAAAGCGCTGAATCCCACCATCATCACCGGAAACAGAAACAGCGGGACCAGCACGGTGGAAATAAGGGTGCGGCGGTCGCGCACCCATTCGCGAAATTCCTTTCGATAGACGATGCCGACGGCGCTCAGGTTCATCGAGCTAGACCTCCACCTGCGATTGCAGCGGTGTGACGATTTTGACGAATATTTCCTCGAGATCCTGCTCGCCGTATTTTTCGCGCAATTCGGTCAGAGTGCCTTCAGTCAGAAGTTTGCCGTCGTGAATGATCCCGATGACATCGCAGAGCTTTTCCACTTCGCTCATGATGTGCGTGGAGAAAATGACCGTCTTGCCGCGGTCGCGACACTCTCGAATAAACGCGGTGATGGTGCGAGCGGTCATGATGTCCAGGCCGAGGGTGGGTTCGTCGAAAATCATGACCGGCGGGTCGTTAACTAATGTACGCGCGATGGAGGTTTTCTGCTTCATGCCGGTGGAGAGTTTGTCGCAACGGCGGTCGCGGAAGGAGTTCATGTCGAGGCGGTTGAAAATGACGTCGAGGCGCTTTTTGAGGGTGGCTTCGTCGAGACCGTTGAGCCGGCCGAAATATTCGACGAGCTCTTGGGCGGTCAGGCGGGGATAGAGCGCGGTAGCTGTGGAGAGAAATCCCACGTTGGCGCGCACCTTTTCGGGATCCTCAACCACGTCGTAGCCGCAGATGACCGCGGTGCCGTCGGTGGGCTCGAGTATGGTGGCCAGCATGCGAAGGGTGGTGGTTTTGCCCGCCCCATTGGCGCCCAGTAACCCATAAATGCGTCCAGGTTCGCAGCGGAAACTCACATTATCGACGGCGCGGATCTCCCCGCGCTTTTTGTCATGAAACCGTTTGGACAGGCCACGAGCCTCAATCATTCAACACCCTCGCAGAATGCTCCCGGAATCGACCGATGCGGCGTCCAAGTCTACTACGCCCGGAGCCGCGAGGATATTTCAGCAATGAGATGGACCAACCGGCTTGTGACATCGTCGCCGTGGCAACATCCAATGAATTGGGCCTGGCGGCGCCAGGCGGCATCCCTCGCCACGCGGAACGCATCCATCGAAAGGGAAAGTCGCTAGAGGAAGATCTAGGCCTATTGGTAGAATCGGTCACTTGGGGCACTCCGGGCGCGGCCCAGCAAAGCCAGGCATATACAATAGAATTCCCTCTGGACCAAGTGTGCCCGCGAGTGGTGAGCGGGCTGGTTGCGGCAGAGCAGATAGGGAGCAATGGATCGCAGGCTGCGAAATCGTATTTTGATATTCCTCGTGCTCGCGGGCGTCGTGGTGTTCGCGTTGGTACGCCTGACCGGCCGCCAGCCTGTAGCGAAAATTAACGCGGTGACGCCGGCTCGAGAAAATGTCATTTCATCGATCTCCAGCAACGGAAAAGTGGAACCGATTGCGCCCTTTGTCGTGCGCGCGCAACTGGACACGTTCGTCGAGAAGATCAGCGCAGTGGAAGGGCAGCAGGTGAAAAAGGGGCACCCGCTCCTGGAATTGAACGTCAAGGATGCTGAGGCGCAGTTGGCGGATGCCCGTTCGAAACTCTTGCGCGCCGAGTACGACCTGCGGGCGGCGAAAGCCGGCGGACGGTCGGATGAAGCGGCCAAAACGGATGGCGCACTGGCAAACGCCGTGGCGCAGCGCGATCGTTTGCAGCGCAATCACGATGCACTGGAACGGCTGATCGCGCAACAGGCTGCGACGAAAGATGAATTAGCGGCGAATGATTTGGAGTTAGCCAGAGCGCAATCACAGGTCACGCAGCTCACCGCCGCGAAGCTGGAGTTTGAACGCAGTGTAAAGCTGGAGGCGAATAGCGGTTCCTTACAGGTCGATCAATTACGCAGCCAGGTGGCGGCACTCGAAGAAAAGGTGCGCGATGGTCACATTGTGGCGCCCGCGGACGGCACACTGTACTCACTGCCCGTGAAGGCCGGCGATTACGTGAAGGTGGGCGATTTGCTGGCGGAGATGGCGGATTTGCACAAGGTGCGCGTGCGCGCGTTTATTGACGAGCCCGAACTGGGCGGCTTGGAGCCGGGCGAGCCGGTGCGCATTACCTGGGACGCCCTGCCCAACCGCACGTGGATGGGCAAGACCCAGGTGATTCCGAAGCAGGTGGTCCAGCGGCAAGCCCGCAGCGTCGGCGAATTGTTGTGCGAGGTGAATAACGACAAGCTGGAGCTGCTTCCCAACATCAACGTCGACGTGCGTATCAATTCCCGCGAGCGAACCGGCGTTTTAACCGTGCCGCGCGGCGCGGTAGAACTGGAGAATGGGCGGAGATTTGTGTTCGTCGTCTTGCGCAACGCGCTAGGCGTGGGACGTGCCACTCTGGAAAAACGCGAAATTCACGTGGGGATTGCGGATGCCGCGAATTATGAAGTTATCGGCGGGCTGAACGAGGGCGAGATGGTGGCGCTTCCGGGAGACGTCGATTTGAAAGACGGCATGGCGGTGAAGATTGTAAGTACCGATGCCAGCACCATCCGGGGTCGCACGGATGCGAACTAGTTCCATGCTCCTTGCAGCCGCGCTGATGACGGGCGCGACAGTAGGCGCGGAAACTGTGCGGCAAGAGGAGAGCCTGAAGGCGGGACGCGAAGCCTACGACGCCAGTGAGTATGCGAAGGCAGCGCAGCTCTTGCAACAGGCGTCGGCCCAGAATCCGCGCAGTGCTGAAATCCTTTTGCTCCTGGCCAAAACCTACTTCGAGTCGCAGCAGCACGATGCGGCCATCGCAACCGCGGAGAAAGCGGTGTCTTTGGAACCGCGAAGCTCCGTGTACCACGAGTGGCTGGGCAAGATCTATGGCGAAAAAGCGGACCATGCGGCCATGTTCTCGGCGTTATCGCTGGCGAAAAAAGCACGAAGGGAATTTGAGAAAGCCGTGGAACTCGATCCCAAGAATTTCTCCGCGCAGCAGGCATTGATTGAGTTTGATTGCAGTGCGCCAGGAATTGCCGGTGGCGGCGAAGACAAGGCGCGGGCGGAAATTGCCAAGCTTGCCGCGATGGATGCCGCTGAAGGCCATTACGCGGCGGGGAATTGCCGGCGTCAGAAGAAAGATTTCGCGGCCGCGGACGCGGAGTTCGACAAGGCGCTCGAGAATCATCCGCAATCGGCGGACCTTATTTTTGACATCGGAGATTATGCCGTGAAGCACAGCCAGCCGGAGCGGTTGAGGGCCGTCGCCACTGTGGGCGAGGCCGTCGCGCCCGGTGATTTGCGTGCAAAATATTACCGCGCGGTGGCTCTGGTTCTGAAGAAAGAGCGGCTGAATGATGCCGAAACATTGTTGCGCGAGTATGTCGAGAGGGCTCCGGTGCGAAACAATTACCCCCATCGATCGAGCGCGCATGAATGGATCGGGCGCTTGTACGAGGAAAAGGGCAAGCCGCAATCAGCGATCGAAGAATACCAAGTAGCGATACAGTTGGAGCCGAAAAACAAAAACGCGCGGGAAGCCTTGAAGCGGCTGAAAAAAAGCGGATGAGCCTACGCCTGAGGGTCGCGCCATGATGGATGTGCGGGAAACTCTGTCCGTGGCCATTGAGGCTTTGCGTGCCAATAAGCTGCGCGCGATTCTGACCTCGCTCGGCGTAATCATCGGCAGTGCGTCCATCGTCCTCGTTGTTACCGTCGCACTCACCAGTCAGAAGTACGTAATCGGCCAAATCGAGGCCATCGGTTCCAACATGGTGTATGTGGAGTTGGTCAGCGCAGGAAGCATTGGTCAGCCGATGAGTTACGAGATGACCATCGATGACATGAATGCCGTGAAGGCCACGGTAACCGGAGTTACGGAAGTTGCCGGCACGCGCGAGTTACCCATGTCGGTGATCGTGGGCGGGCGCGAGCGCCCGGTGAACCTCATCGGCGTCACCCAGGGTTATCAGGCCATCCGAAAACTGGTAATTCTTCGCGGCCGCTACTTCGATACTTCCGATATGGAGAGGCGCAGCAAGGTGTGCCTTATTACCAAACAAGTCGCGGACCGCGTCTTCGGTTTGGAAAATCCTATCGGCGGAACCATCCGCATGGGCGAGCTCACGTTCACGGTGATCGGAGTCTTTCGTGAACGTGTGTCCACCTTCGGCCTCTCGGAGATCAAGGACGAATCCGTGATCATTCCTTTGACCCTCATGAAATACTACACGGGCGTTGACGTCTTGCGCGTCTTATACGCGCAAGTGGACCATCCCGAAAATGTGGCGTCGGTCGAGCGCCAGATGGCCCACTTGCTGCAAAGCCGGCATCCGGCCGGCGCGGAATACGATGTGCAAACGCTCGCCGCTATTCTCAGCGTCGCGAAAAAGATTTCTCTCGCTCTTACCATCGTCCTGCTTGTGTTTGCGTTCATCGCCCTGCTCATAAGTGGAATCGGCATTATGAATATCATGCTCATCACCGTGACGGAGCGCACCCGGGAGATCGGCATTCGTAAAGCGATTGGAGCGACGCGCCGGGAAATCCTCTATCAATTCTTGATTGAGGCGTTCTTAATCAGCGGTGGCGGCGCGGTTCTCGGAATTCTGATTGGGGTTGCCATACCGGTGGCCATTCAGCCCTTGATACCGGGAAATCTCCGCGTTCCCATATCCGGTGTCAGCGTGTTGCTTGCATTTTTGATTTCCTGTTCCACGGGGCTTTTTTTTGGGTATCTGCCGGCGAACCAGGCCGCCCGCCTGCAACCCATCGAGTCCCTGCGCTACGAATAATTTTGCTTTTGAGGCCAAAGCCGCAAAGGGGACGCCAGCATGAGAAAAAAATCCTGCCGCAACGCAAAATCTGATTCTTATTTAACCGCTTTAACCCTTGCGTTGCTTTTCTCTGTCGTTGTCTCTACGGCACAAGCTCAGGAAACGCAAACCTCCCCGTCCGCCATTTCACTCACTCTGAAGCGCGCTATCGAGCTTGCGCTGCAAAACAGCAAAGACATTCAAGTGGCCAAGCTCCAAGCGAGCCTCGCAAATCGTTCGGCGATGATCACCAGGTCGCAATTCATGCCCAATTTGTATGCCGGATCCGGTGCTGGGTACACCTACGGGATTCCGGAAACCCCGGGAGGCCGGGCTCCCGCGCTTTTTGACATTACCTACACGGAACAGATTTTTAACGAGCCACTGCGCGGTGAAGGCAAAGAGCTGCAGGAGCAGGCCAAATCGCAGAAGATATTGCTGGAGGACGCAAGGAACAGAGTCATTGTGATCACCGCAGCCGCGTACCTCGAGCTGGCCATGGTGCGGCATTCCCTGGAACTTTTGCGCAAAGAACAAGAAGGCGCGGAGAAAATTCTATCCGTGACGCAACAGCGGGAAAAGGAAAACTTCGAGCTGCCCGTCGCGGTAACCAAGGATCAGCTCACCAGGGCTCGCGTAGTGCAGCGGATTTTGCAGCTTGAAGGCCGCGAGGACGAACTGGAAGTTTTGTTGCGCAGCGAAACAGGGCTGCAAGCCAGCACCGCGATCGAGGTTACGCCGGAGGACTTGCCGGGCGTGGCCGAGCAAGAAGGCGCGAACCTCGTGGCCATGGCGATGCAAGACAACGTGGCGTTGCGCGTGGCGGAGTCCGATGTGCGCGCCAGGCAGTTTCGTTTGATTGGAGAGAAGCGCGGGTACTATCCGACGCTGCAACTGGTGAGCGTGTATAGCTTGCTGGCCAAGTTCAACAATTACGATCAATTTTTCAAAACATTTCAGCGCAACAATTTCAACGCCGGGGTGCAGGTGCAAGTCCCGATTTTCAGCGCGCAAACCAAAGCCAATATCGCGCTCGCGCAGGTGAATTTGGAAGTAGCCAAAGCGTCGTTGGCGAGCAAAAAGAATGAAGTCAGCGCGGCCGTGCGCGTAAAGACCCGGCGCTTGCGGGAGCGCGACGCCGCCAAGGAAGTTGCGCGCCTCGAGCTGCAACTCGCGCAGCAGAATGTGACCGTGCTGCAGTCGCAATTCGGCGAGGGCAAAGTGAATGTGCGCGAAGTCGAAAAGGCCCGCCTCGAAGAAAGCGATCGGTGGATGTCCTACCTGGACGCGAATTTTCAGCGGCAACAGGCGCAGTTGGATTTGCTACAGACCGCGGGACAGCTGGATAAGGTCTGGCAATAGGAATCAAGATGGGTTCGCGCCCTGGAATCCGCTTCCCGGAATACCGAGCACTGGTGATCCTTGCAGCTTGAACAAAAAAGCCTCAACGCGCTTTTGGACGCGGCGAAGAAGCTGGACGCCGGCTTCGCGACGCTGCCGGAGTTTTCGCCGCTCCCCTACGACGAACAAAAGCTCCTGCAAGTCTTGAAAGCCACCGCGGAACGGCTGCACGACAACTACCCCTACTTCCATCCTCTCTACGCCGGCCAAATGCTAAAGCCCCCCCATCCGGTGGCGCGTCTCGCGTATGCGCTGGCCATGTGGATCAATCCCAACAATCACGCGCTCGACGGCGGCCGCGCGACCTCCGCCATGGAGAAAGAAGCCGTAGCGGAAATCGCCTCGATGTTTGGCTGGAAGACTTTTCTGGCTCATCTGTGCGGTGGCGGTACCATTGCCAATCTCGAGGCGCTCTGGGTTGCAGGGCAATTGCGGCCCGGCAAGAAAATCGTGGCCAGCGCGCAAGCGCATTATACGCACCAGCGTATCAGCGGCGTGTTGCAACTGGAATTTGAGCCTATCGCGGTGGATTCCCTCGGACGCATGGACCTTGATTCTTTGAACGAGCGAGTGGCGCGAGGCGACGTGGGCACCGTGGTCGCGACCATGGGAACCACCGCGACCGGCTCGGTCGATCCCCTGCCTGAGATTCTTGCGCTCCGCGAAAAGTATGGTTTCCGCGTCCATGCCGATGCCGCGTACGGCGGATATTTCTCGCTCATCGACACCCTTTCCGAGCACGCCGAAACCGCCTTCTCCCGTATCAGCGAAGTCGATTCAATTGTCATCGATCCCCACAAGCACGGCCTGCAGCCCTACGGCTGCGGCTGTGTCTTGTTCCGCGACCGCAAGGTTGGGAGCTTGTACAAACATGATTCGCCCTACACCTACTTCAGTTCCGCGGAGTTGCATTTGGGAGAGATCAGCTTGGAATGCTCGCGACCCGGCGCTTCCGCCGCTGCCCTATGGGCCACACAAAAATTGTTGCCGCTGGTAAAGCACGGCGAATTTGCGCAACGCCTCGAGCGCAGCAGGTCCGCGGCGCTTGCCCTCTACGAAAAAATGAGGGCAGACAGCCGCTTTGTTCCGGCGTTCCCCCCCGAATTAGACATGGTTGTCTTCGCCCCGCGCGCCGCCTCTTGCACCGAAATGTCCGCGAAGTCGCGCGCTATCTTCTCCACAGCTGCCGACCTCGGCCTGCACCTCGCCATCGCCGAGCTGCCCGCCGCATTTTTCAATTCACTCGAGCCCACTGTTCGTCGAGACCGCGAGACCATAACGTGCCTCCGTTCTGTCCTAATGAAACCCGAGCACCTCGACTGGATCGACCGCATCTGGGAAATCCTCGCCGCCACCGCCGACGTAAGTAGGCCGTTGTTACCCCAAAAATTTTCTCGACAATATATATACATACCAAAAAGATAACATCCCCTATGTTAGCTCGACAGATAATCGCTCTTCCTCCCGTCCCCGAAAAGCTAACTCCTTTCCCCAGATATCTTACGGACTCTTTTGCACTTCCGAAAAACTCAACCCTTATAAAATCAGCAACTTCCAAACTCTTTTCGCCAAACACCCGCGGTGCGGGGTACCTCTGCGACATCTCCGCGTACTCGGCGCCTCAGCGTTATCACTGTTCTTCGATTTTCTAAGCCTTTGTTTTCATAATCTTACAAATCCTTTTTTCCATAACCCCTTTCCTCTCACATCTATGCAAAACCCGGGGGTGAGGGGGTGCCACCCTCCTCGGCCGCGCTTTCGCTCGAAGGTCCTGCAAGCAGTTCGGCCTCCGCAAGTACCGTCATATCGCCAGCGGATCGCAAAGGGAAACTAAGGAAAACGCGAAACGCACGCAACCTTGCGTCCCGTTTAATGCTCTATATCGCCATTCAATG
>Ga0209736_1000531_pt1 | contig 12116 bp, 13 predicted proteins | sample BlaSpr_A8_Ref_M3_FD_187992 | JGI IMG/M metagenome (GOLD analysis project Ga0209736, IMG submission 187992) | Forest soil microbial communities from Thunder Bay, Ontario, Canada - Black Spruce, Ontario site 2_A8_Ref_M3 (SPAdes) (version 2) | ecosystem: Environmental > Terrestrial > Soil > Boreal... | reverse complement strand
GGAAAAGTTGATGATGGGAGGAGTGTAGATGACAGAGGCAGAGCGGACAAGGGTGGAGGAGTGGTTGAAGGTGGAAGACTGGTTGAAGGCGGAAGAGTGGACGAAGGTGGAAGAAGAGATGATGGAAAATATGATGGTGTTGAGCCAGGTTTTGAGCCGAAAGGATTAACTCCTGTGTCTGTCGGAGGAGTTGGCAAGGCTGTAGGAATTGGCATTGTCTCAGGCAAAGACGAGTTTGATAGAGATGGTTCAGGTTCATGGACTGAAATTGCAGGTGTCACCGGCACATCAGAGGCATCATCAATATAAGGGAGGGACTTCGGGGTTAGTCTCCCTTTCCCTTTCCTCTTTGCTGGCTTCGGCCCGCCGGAAACAGAAGGCGGAACCACTCGCAGAACCTTTGACCCAGACCCTTCGTTGGCACGCTCATCGGTAACCTCGGCCTCCACTATCTTACGCTTCTTCCCCTTTCGGAGGCCTTCTGCCTGCCGCACAGTGAGCAACGGCACATTGTTCATCCCGGTGACTAGGATATCATCATCACCCAGGTCTACCAAAAAACCATTCAGTAATCAAATCCAAGAATACTATAATGGTAGGACATACCATAGTCACCAATTCGTTCAAAACGGAGAGTTGTGAACACATCCGTAGAGCGTATCGCATCATAAAGCAGTCGCCAATGATGTGTCTTGAGGTCATCCGAACCAAATGTGCCAAGCAAAGGCATACCCTCAACGTCTGGCCAACAGACGCAGCGGATTCGCGACGACCTCATTTTCTGAACAATCGATGACCAGGGCATAGTCTTGTAGTCCAATTGCAGTGATCCTGAGACACGAGGTAGGTTCATGAGAAATCTCAACAGTGGATCTTTCAAAGGATACATACGAAGCATCCTTAGTAAATCCGCTGAGACGGCCTTCCATAAGGTGTACTGATCCTTCGTCTCCTTAGCGCGAGTAGCCTCATCCTGATCCTTGCGGAATTTAACAAGGTCTTCAGCCGCCCCCTTTCGCTCTAGAATATATGTATACAGCGAGGCAAGGGGTTTCTTCATTTCAGGAGTGTCACGAGAATTCCATTCATGGTCCACCCATGCCCTTAGTTCCTCGCTGTTGAAGTTAATCGAGTTCTGGCCATGTGCTGCTGTTGAGGAGGCGAGGTCCGACACCATCAGGTACACAAGATGAACCCCAATCTGACGAAGCGCCTGTCCCTAGACATCAGCATGTTAGCCCATGTAGCGCAGAATGAATAAATATGTAGAATAGTACATACCTCACTATCGATTTTTGATCGGGATAAGGCCATCTGATGGGCCACATCACCTCCAGACATGGCAATACGAGCTGTATCGGATGCTTTCTCTGTACTGAGATCGTCTATAAGGATATTGCGATGCTCATGCCAGGCCTCAGAACTGGGCCCCCCAAGCTCATCACGCAGCTTGACATATGTCGGCTGAAGGTGTTGACGTACGATTGCACCTCCTTTTCCTATATAAGGCATCAGAAAATGAGTAGAGCGACGAATATTAAACCTACACACCGAGACCAGAGGGGGTCTTCTTCAACTTCTTTTGTTGGTGTTGAAACGAATTCCAAGCATTTGGTCGTCGATGCTTCTTCAGAGCTCCCGCCACTTTAGCCACTCGATATAGCGTTGAAATATGACAGCCCCACGACTTGGCCAAGCTAGCCATCGCACCCCGGAACAGTTCAGCGTGCTTTTCAACCTCGTCCAACTGAGCTTGCGAGAATCTACCTCCGTGTCCACGAGGCCCAGGAGAGGCCTTCTTGGCAACTGAGCACACAGGGCTGGGCTCTTTGCCCGTAGATCGCACATGAACATCTTCGGCACTATTGGCATCACTGAAGTGTTCTCCGTTGCTTAGGTCCTTGCCACCAGTAGATATCGTGGGGTCCCAATCAGCATCAGCATCAGATCCTGAGCTCTCAATGCCTAACATTGCGTTTGCCATGATATAATCGTCACCCCAGAACGTCTGCGAGTCCTCGACATCAACCCCACAATCCTTGGTATGTTCCAGGGAAGGCAGGGCAGATTTCGAGGTTGACCGTGATATTGAAGTCGATTGATTGCTAGAATTTCGAGCTGAGATCGACGTCGCGGCATTTTTAGATTCAGTGAGAGGAGGTTGGAGGGGGTTAGAAGCCGAGTCCACGACGGGTTTAGATGGGTGGAGACTCAGAATGGGAAGGGAGGAATGAATGTCATGGCTGGTCGAGGAAAGACTTGGAGACTCATTTCGAGAATATCCAACCTTATCCCTCCCGGAAGTCACTCCACGCACTGCAAACTTTGAGGCTGTTGGATCTTTCTCCCCAGCCTTGGACCTCACTTTGGTACGAGCCGTTGCGGACTTTAGTTTGGACGTCAGGCGTTTCGAAACCTGAGAGTCCGCCCTTGGAAGGTTCGACTGCAGTGACTGATCGGATGGGGTATTACGAGAAGACCGAGTTGGTATAGGCATAGACACAGGAGGGAGTGTGGGAGGACGGGGTGTAGGAGGACGGGGTGTAGGAGGACGGGGTGTAGGAGGACGGGGTGTAGGAGGACGGGGTGTGGGACAACGGGGTGTGGGACGACGGCCGAGGCGAATGACCACCTCAGGCACAAGACGATGTGAACCAGAAAGGCACGGCGCCATAGGTTGCTCTGATCCTTGTTGCACACGAGCCATATGATGCACAAGATATTGACGGGAGGATCTAGCAGAGCATATCCTGTCAGCTTTACTCCACAGACAATGAAAATAGATGCACGAACGGAGAATAATGCTATTGTTACGAGCGAGAACTCCTGCGACAGAAAGCCACGACACGAAGTGTAGCTCGAAGTTGATTGAGACGGACTGGAGAGACCGCAAAAACGCGTGAAAACCAATGGAAAACTGCACGACTTCACGAGCGATGGAGCGAGATCGAATAAAAACTCCTGCTAACGGAAAGCCACGACACAGAGTGTAGCCCGACGTATAGCTCGAAGTTGACTGAGATGGATTGGGGAGATCACGAAAACGCGTAAAAAAAATGATGGAGAATTTGTGGACCTGACAAGCGATAGGGCGAGATCAAATAGCAACTCCTGCTGACGGAAAGCCACGACACGAAGTGTAGCCCGACGTCTAGCCTGAAGTTGATTAAGATGGATTGGAGAGACCACGCGTGAAAAGCGATGGAAAAACCGTGACCTGGTGAGCGATAGGACGAGACCGAATAACAACTCCTGCCGACGGAAAGCCGCAACACGAAGTGCAGCCCGACGTCTAGCTCGAAGTTGATTAAGATGGACTGGAGAGACCCCAAAAACGACAAAGCTGTCTAGTTCAAACACCTCGGATTCTGCCGATGCGACCAAACAAACAATGCAATTATAACGGGATAAAAATACATAATGTTAGGGGATTTCGAGCACCAGATGCCATTTCATGTTGGATCTAATCCCGAAAGTCTCCCACACTCCGAACTCTTCAGTGTATCCAAACCAGCCAAGAACTCGTACCAGCTCATTGCGAAGAGTCACATGTGAGGGAGAGAGTCTGCTCACAAATGTCCCAGGCTTTCTTTCCCAGAAGGCGTGAAGCAACATCGTAAACCGTCGAAGCGTGAGACTGACAGAGTGGCTACCTTCACTCTGTTCTTGGAGGGCAACGCGAAGCTCAAAATCCTGCGTGGTGAATGAACATGCTGCCATTTTGTGTGGACTATGAGACACCAGTTGGGGAGGGATGGGGTAGAGGTCGTGTTCAAGGAATTGGGGACCCATCTGTGCTGAATTGATGTGAATACGGGGCGCAACTGCAAGTAAGGCATCTCGTTCTTCCGATGATCGCGCTCGATCATACACCACAGAGGCATAATACAAGTCCATGGCCTGACACCCAATTTGAGTATAATCAACGCTGGGGAGCGTTATCAACTCAACACCCAAATAATTCTGGGCCTTGGCTCTTGCCCGAGTGCTCTCCAAGACTTCTTGTGCCAGCATGTAGTCCTTAAGATAGATGGACATCCTGTACACAATTCGTCCTTGTTTCTTCGACCGCTTTTTGTTAACACGAGAGCGACTCGTTGCCAATGCGCCCATTGAACGAAATTCTTCCAAGGTCTCTTGCTCGTAGGGGAGAGCATTCTGGCCCTCAGATCCATCAACCTGAAATTTGTTGATGGTAACAGCATACCAAGTCCCTAAGACAGGGATAGCAGCTGCGGCAGGAGGGCCAGCGACAGGAGAAGGGGTAATGGTAGAAGGAGAGGCAAGGGCGAGGGGGGGAACAATGGGGGGAGGAGGGACAACGGCAGCAGCAGCGGCAGGGGTGACGGCGGGAGGGCTGATGACGGGAGGGTCAACAGCAGGAAGGGCGACGGCAGGAGAGGCAACGGCAGGAGGGACAATGGCAGAAGGGGAGACAACAGCGAGAGAAGGGGTAGCAGCAGGGGTGACTGCAGGAGGGGCGATGGTGGGAGGGACCACAGCAGGAAGGGCGACGGCAGGCGAGGCGACAGCAGGAGAGGCGACGACAGGCGACACAATGGCAGAAGGGGAGGCAACAGCGAGAGGTGGGGCAACGGCGATGGGGGGGTCGACAATGATGGGAGAGGGGACGACAGCAGCAGCGGGGGCGATGACGGGAGGAGCGACAGCAACACGAGGGATGACGGCGGCAGCAGGGGCAATGGGAGGGACAACGGCGGGAGGAACAACAGGGGAGGCAATGACAGGAGGGGCAATCATGGGAGGTGCAGAAGCAGTTGCCATGGCCACATCATCAACAGAGATGGCAGCGAAGTTCATCTCCATTGTGGATTGCTCTTCGGCATCCACCGGAAGCCTCCCATGATGTGAGGACGACTCGGCATGAACAGACTCACTCCGATCACTGGGAAGTAATCCAGCATCTCGCAAGGACCCTATAGGGGGGGAGCAAGAACGATCCCGAACGTTGCGATGAGAACCACCCTCACCACGATGCAACGAACGATCGTCCCCAGGTTGAGAACGGGAAATCGTCCGCATACGGGAATGCTCTTGCCAATCAAAATCCCGATCATAGACACCTCGTGCTTTACCCCTCCAATGTGCCCTGAGATACCGAGCTAAAGGTGTTGCATCTTTGTTCTTCACCCTTACATGGTGATCAAGGACAACCATGATCCTCTGGTATGATGCAACATCACCCGCGGCAGCATTCCGAATTAAATCGCGCCCTTCGTTCTCTGTGATATCACCCCATGAACGCTGTTGGGGGGACGGTTGTTCATTACGTCCGGAAGGGATAACAGTGGCGACAGCAGGCATGGGAGCGGGCACGATCTTGGGGACGGGACGGGGGAGAGCGGGACGGGGGACATGGACGTAATCGGGCTCATCGGGGAGGATGAAAGCTGGAGGGCTGTGCGACGGGAAAATTGACTGTAATGCATGGTCATATCCCCGGGGATAATCGATAACTCCCCAAACCACATCGACCATAAACTGAAGCCTCGCCGAAGGCACCTCAGTTGGGCGAAGAACCTTCCAAGGCTGAATCCCAGTGCAGTTGCGGATGTTTGCAATTAAAAAAACACCACAATCCACAGTTCCTGTCTGCTGTGGAGACTAGGGAATCATAGTCAGAAAAGAACCAACAACGGAAGACCTGACGAACAGTATCCTTAGACCCAATGAAAGTCCATGCCTCAAGGTCGAATGAACACGTCTCGAGCGCAGCGAGGTCTGCTAAGTATTTCCGCATGATCTCCGTAACAAATTCAAAGGTGGAAGGCAGAAATATCGAGTCCATGTACGTGACAATACGTCTCTTAAAGTCAATAGAAACGGTTGCCCAGTGACTCTGGGATTTGAGATGGATTGGTACGATAATTCGCTCCATGTGCGTAAACACAGGATGACGAAGATCCTTGTGCCATGTTGCCACTTTGTCGAAACCATCAAGTAAGCGCGAAAAGAAAAAGGTGTTGAAGACATGGACGGTAGGGCGCGCAAACATCTTCAGGACATCGATATACGAGTTGATCGCATCATCATTGACCAGAGTGCCATCTCGAAACGTGATGAAACCTCCTTCGGAAGGGAGGTGTGGAGGCCGTGGCCTCTGCCCATACTTCCTACGAGCCATGCTCTGGACCTAAGCCAGGAGAAAGGTATTAGATTCAAATGTACAGAAAAGCTTGAAAGTCACTCGCATTATCCAAAACCATCTGGGGTGGAGCCGAATAAAGATGATAAGCCGTAAGCTCACCAAGAGCCGAGGTGGTGAGTAATGGGTCCAAAGGAGGGTTAATCCGAGCTGATTCCAGCGCACCAGGCGCATCGGGATTCGTAAGCGGGAAGACAGAGATGGGAGGATTTCGAGCACAGAAAAAGGGCCCCGGGCCCAAGAACTTTGCCACCACTTCGTACGACTTCGTCAATAGTGGTATGGACTCTTGTTGGGGGTCTACCGCTACCAATGCTTCGAGAAAAGCCTGCTCTTCGTAATATTTCTCGTCCCTGTATTGGTAGTAGAACCCTGGATAGCCGTATGCAGGGGCCGAGAACCAAGGAAATGGATGATCAAAGGGGACTGCATACTCCACTGATACAAGAAGGAAGTCGTGCTCCGGTCCTGGTGAGACATTGGTCGTATTTCGCCAAGGTGTCTTCAAACATGGTATCCTGTCCCAAACCGTCTCGGACCACGGTTCCAAAACGGTCGCCGCAAACACGGGTACCCCATCTCGTTCCAATCCTCTGACGACTCCAGAGACACGGGAGTCCTCCAAATCCTCCATGCGGAAAACAGCACCGATGAGTTTGTCATCGACGCCAAAATGGGGACAAGGCATCCCGAGTTCTCGCGAGAGGCAGGCAACAAACTTGCGCATCAACCATTGCGCATACCCTCGACACAAGTAACCATGCTGAAGGAATATCTCCACATCCGCCATGATTCGCGCTTTGGTATCACGGTGCTCGAAATGGCGTCGGAAGTTGGCACCGGGATATTCACACGATGGGAGAGGAACAGGGACATGGAATCCATTTCTCCGTATATGGGAATACCACCTCTGGGCAGTGGTGCTCGCGGATCCAACGAAGGCGGCCAAAGCGTCCACATAGTGTTTCTTCAGGTAAAAGCGATTAGTGATAGGATCTAGGTCACGGGGTTGAGGGGTGTTTGGATCACTCGGGTGGCGATAAACGTAAGGTAGGTAAGGGAGATGTTTATTCCATCTTTGAGGAAATCGTGTAAAGTCGGATGGGCGACTAAGTTGAGAGGGGCCGCGGAGAGCGTATCGTTGGGAAAGGGCATCAGCGGACCAGGGTCCATTGACGTTCATACTGCCTTCATAGAAGGCAAAAGAAGGATAAGTCTCCAACCAAGCATTTGGCAGCTGATCGATATACTGGAACGACCGGCGACTGTTGGTGTACATCAAGCTCCAAGGTTGGTGACAAAAATACGGCCGTGATAAATTAGAGACTAAGTATAGATTAGCGATGGTGCAATAACTAGTGAGACAGAAACGTACCGACGTCGGCTGATATCTCCCCTGAGGCGACAGTGAGGGTGCAAAGGTCAGGATATTCCTCCAATGGACGGTAGACGGTATTTGACAGCTGTCCTGAGCTTGACCACGTGAAGGGTTCTGTGAGATCTACGGTCGAGGCACATAAGACAAGCTAACCGCGATGCAAACTGACGACATACGCTCAACAGAAGCTTCAGATAACTCCCAGGTAAGGAGGAGAGTCGGAAGGGTCGAACCAACAAGTTCTGGATCCTCGCGAGGACGACGCGACGCTCCAGAGTGCATCACGGCATCCTCAGCAGGGGGATCTTGAACCATTGAAGGGGTTCCACCGCCAGAACCTAGTTCTTGACCCTCGCGGGGATGATGCAACGCTCCAGAGGGCACCACAGCATCCTCAGCAGGGGGGTCGTAAACATGGCTTGCGGAAGAAAGCGACATCAGCGCGGTTTGAAATTTGGATCCGTCACCTGCTCAAATCGTTCACCCACCTCGTGTTAGGCAAACACCTCGAGCTAGACGTCGGGCTACACTTCGTGTCGTTGCTTTCCGTTTAGCGGGCGTGGTCGCTGGACATTATTTTCTTTCATATCCTTTTCACCCTTTCCGTCTTCTGCTGCCGATCGAAACGGGGACAATGACAACAGAACTATTCGTCCTATCGCGGGTGCCAGCTGCACACCCCGTCCACTTACTCCTCTACCCGAAACAGAAATCATTGATGGAGAGACACCTCCAAGGTCTCTATACATTCCTTTCCCGTCTTACTGTTCATGCCAGCGAGGTGTGGGCTCTGCCGCACGATGAAACTGAAGCAGTAAGTCGCCTTAATATCTGTTTGCTAATGTGGGGCTCAGTCCCCATCAATCTCCCATTCTAGTCACTTCCCATTATCTTCTCCCTCACTTCCGGGACCCTCGAAAATAAGTTCGGAAAGTACGAAACCTCGTGGGGAGATATCTGGCTGTTTAAGAGTTGTCTTAATCGGACAGACTTAAAGAAATATAGTAAGACAGATAACACTCAGGCTCCAAGCTCCCCCTGATGTACATCTTCTGGCAATATAGATTTTCGAGCCGCCACATACTCGAAAGGTATCTGTACCCAGTTGCGCAAACACTACGGGGGGGGCAAGTCAATCGAGAACCAGGGATTGCAGTTCTTCCACATTCAACGAGTCGTCCTACACACGCCTGGCGATCAAGTACCAACGTTCCTCCGAGATTGGATACATCTCCCGACACCCGTTCCCAGTATCCCCTCGACTTCAAATAAACGCCAGCGCTCCCCAACCCCTCTAGAGGCTCCTTCGAAGCGATTGAAAGATGATTCTCTTTCAGTAGATGCAATGGATATCAACGACTCGTCGAACACCAAGGATGGATCTGCCATGGACGTCGATGATCCCCAGAGTGATCCCCTCCCGATCCCTACTACCTCTGGTACCTCCAAGATCGTCAATATCAGCGATGAGGAATCAAACCTCAGCTCCTACCACTCTGACGTCGACGATGCACCAAATAATGCCCCGGAACCCGCGGGCCCTATGTGTGATCACAGCCACACACCGGATTGGGATTTAGAAAACCGTTTCCTCGGTCTAGATTCCCACCGCAACGTTGTTCATGTAGATTCTCGGGGCAGGCCCTACACCGTAAAATTGGTGGTACTGGGTTAGATATCAGCCTTGCCCAATTCTACTTCATCCTTGTCGATTCACGAAGTTGACAATTTCCGCACAATAAATGATCTTTTGTTTGAAGAGTGCGCTTAAATAATAGAAAGCTAAAGGTGGTGATTAGACTGTTGGCGCTTGCTTTTTTATTCACTCCGAGTCGCGGCATCGCTACCCTCAAGAACTGGGGTCGCGGTCATCCACAATTGGAACATGTGGCGGGACATACATTCAGAAAAAATAATGGGAAAAATCAAGAATATCACACCATAATGAGCTGCATATGCACATGAAAAACACTTCAGAATGGATTGCAGCTGAGCCAATCATATCATACCTTGTTCAGGGAGTGAACAGTTAATAGCGTCATTATGGGAGTTCCCCCATCGGTGGCCAGAACACGAGTTTCTCGAAGATCCTGCAAATACTTTGCAATATATTCTGCGGCGCCACTCATATGAATTATCCCAGCAACTGCGGCGTGAAGCCTTAAGAACCGTGGATCCGGCAGATGTGTCGTATCTCCTGGATCCCGATGATCCAGAAATGTGACTATGGTTCCATCCACGGGGGTTCCGTGCATCTTCTCATGTACTCTGACCATGTAGCAATGTGGAATGGGAGGAATGTGATAGGGCTAACGTGAACTTGTTAGATCGGCTCCACCATGATATGATAAACCTCACATCTGGAATGAGACACCAATCAAATCTGTCGAATGAGTGGTGCTCATCGAGCGTCATTACTAAGCGATTGAAAGGTTCGTTAATTCGACTTGTGATGTCGCTAGGAGGAATGCCTCCAAATTGTTGGATAATACCCCACGTCGCGTGGAGTTCATCGGCCTAGGCTACAATTAACATGCCAGATCAAATGAAGCGGAATGGTCGACTAACGTCTTTCTTTCGGGAAATGGTAGACCAAGGGATGATGTGAGCTAGTTCTACATAAGCCCGGCTTTCTTCGGGACCGACATCCAGACATCCAATCAATGGCAGACGGGTAACTGAAGTACGATAACCATCACGTTCCCTGGTCTAAAATATTCTCAATTACCGCCAGTTCGGTAGAGTTGAATTTGGAATTTTACCAGCTCATCAAACTTTACAGTCCTTGGTGTAAATTCAACCTGGATTGGTGGATCAGGCTTGGGGGTGATCCCACTTGGAGTCTTCTCGCCCGACGCCCTCACTATTGGTTGCTAAAAATGACTTGATCAGACTTGATGGGGTAAGGTCACATACTGGGTATGATGATATTGTTAAACCAAATGTTAGCTTGCAAGAGAAGTTTCTCGGGGTCTCCTTGCGTCGCGAGGATGGAATTGATGACATAGTCGCGGGCGCCTGGGGGGGCACAGTCCAACATTGCCTTGAGAAAACGCTGCACGGACACCGGTGTTTTGGTTGATTTAGGGTTCTCCGTGGTGATACAGAGACCCTTGGCCTCCTTGATCAGGCTTTTATACTGGTCCAGAAGTTCAGGAAGGGAAGAGCGCGGGGCAATCAAGCCATCAACGTGGAGAGACATTGTGGTAGTAAGATACTATAATTGGTTAGTCAGCAGGTGCTTTCACCCAGCAATCCAAAGGAGCCAGACAGCCCCATGCCTGGTTAGTCCTTGGGATCCCACTCAACCTTCTGTGCTCATCCACCAAATATTGCATTACAGTATCTATGTTCAAGTACTATGGGCAGTCGGATTCTCTAACGAGCGTGACATCCGGAAGCAAATTAAATCAGCAGAGCTGGTTGGCTCATCAATGTACCAAGTCATTTCTTGAGGTAGCAGCGGTGAACTTCTCAACAAATTGATTATAAAGGAAAGCTAACCGGCCAGCAGGAAGAGGCGTGATTTCAGTTTTGGCAAGACTGGGGAAGATAGAATATGCGGATTTGCATCCGGGTGTTGCCCAAGGGCAAGAACGGCATTAGCTACCCTTCTGCATCAACAGTTTCTCTTAATTCTCAGTTCTAATTTTGATTGGGCAAAAAATTTAGCCAACTACAAAATTTAAGTGCCCTGGGTCAAGAGGGGTCCAAAATGCGGCTAAAATCCAGGAGATATCATGTTTACTTTTCAGGGGGTGACTTCTGGACGGTGCTGTTTTACAGCGGACAATCTTCCGTTAACTACTCACCTAATTACTTGTTCATGGTTGGTTTTCTTTTGGGTTTCTTATCCCGGGGGCTCTGGTGGCCCCTCTGGAGCACTTCCAAATTTTTAATTTTTAATTTGGCAGAAAGGAACCACGGGACTCATTCAAGCTAAACCCTCTGGCCAACGTACTACGAGACGCCCCTTTGGACACAATTCCGTCCCAATCGCGGATGAATTCTCTATAGATAATGAACCGAGGTGTTGGCAGTCACCACAGAGTGGTTCGAACTGGTAGAGGGGTGTCACAAATTTCAAGCGAACCTATGGTCGAAATAGGCGAGCCCTATCGTGGGGATACCCTAGTGAAAGTAGCGGCCTGGAAACGATTCCTCCCCCTGATTACTAAGCGGGTGAGGGTGGACTTGAAAGATCGAGAGCTCAAGTGGAAAGGCGGGAAGGATGTAATAGGAACGTCCTTATCCTTGTTGGCAACCCTGCTCTTTTATAGTATTTACAAGAAGGTAGAGAAACTACAGGAAAATAGGAGAATCTTTAGATACCAGTGCTGTAGTACTGGTGAGAAAAGAGATGAGTATTCTCGGTGAGTAGCGCTCAGCGGCACGGCATTACTAACGGGCGTTCGAGCGGAATCTCTCCCTGATTACTAAGCGGGTGAGGACGAATTCGGATCGGTGAGACTTAGAGTAGCTCAGGTGAACAAGCGACGGCAGAAAGAACCCGAGAAGAAGTCCTTAGTATTTTTGTGAGCTTAAGCTCGGATCCAGGAGGTAGATTGGCGA
>Ga0209736_1000530_pt1 | contig 12131 bp, 10 predicted proteins | sample BlaSpr_A8_Ref_M3_FD_187992 | JGI IMG/M metagenome (GOLD analysis project Ga0209736, IMG submission 187992) | Forest soil microbial communities from Thunder Bay, Ontario, Canada - Black Spruce, Ontario site 2_A8_Ref_M3 (SPAdes) (version 2) | ecosystem: Environmental > Terrestrial > Soil > Boreal... | reverse complement strand
ATGGCATCAGGCGAGATCAAGCTGGAGGGTGCGATTGCCTATGCAGTTGGAAAGCTCGATCGCGGTTTTGTGCAGATGGCCGAGATGGTCAATTCGTCGCGGCTTTCCAACGGCGTCAAATCGACCGCGCTGATGCGGCGTGCGCACCATGACGCGATGACGGTGGCAAAAAATCGCGTGGTGTTTGGACAGCGCATCATCGATCTGCCGCTGGCGCGCCGCCAATTGATGAAGATCATGCTCGCGACCGAACAGGCATTGTCGATGAGTTTTATCACCGCCGACGCGCTCGACCGCGCCGAGGCCGGCAGCCAGGATGCGGCGGCACTGCTGCGCATCCTGACGCCAACGCTAAAATTCCGCGCCACCCGCGATGCCCGAAAAGTCTGCGGCGATGCGCTGGAGATGCGCGGTGGCATCGGTTACATCGAGGAATTCGCAACCGCGCGGCTGTTGCGCGACGCCCATCTCGGCTCGATCTGGGAAGGCACCGGCAATATCGTCGCGATCGATGCGCTGCATCGCGCGGTCGGCCGCCATGGCGCCGATGCCGCGCTCGCCGCCGACCTGCATGCCCGCCTCGATGACAGCGCTAATGTGCCGCAAGCCTGGCGCGATCGTTTACGCGACCTCACCGACCGCGTCGTCGACTTTGTCCGCGAGGTTGCCGCCCGCTCTGACAACGAAGCCGAAGCGCGGCGCGCCACCAGCCTGCTCTATCATGTCGCGAGCTCGGTCGCGTTGGCCTGGGAGGGCGGCCGCATCCACGAGATGCGCGGCGATGCGCGCAGACTGCTGCTGTCGCGCATGGTGATCGATCACCGGGTCTCGCCAGGCGATCCGTTCCGGCTCACGGAAAATTCCGTGCAGCGCGCGGTCACCAGCCATCTGCTGGGCGAACGCGCGGTCGGCATGTCTGAGGTTGGCGATTTGCTCATCGCAGCGTAGGCTTGAGCCCGCGACAAGTTCCGGTTCAAAAATACCAACAAAATTTTAGGGAGTATCCGATGAAGGCCGCCGTCCTGCACGAAGTCAACAAGCCGCTGGTGATCGAGGACGTCAGCCTGCCCAACCCTGGCCCGCGCGAAGTCTTGATCCGCACCGCGGTCGCCGGCCTCTGCCACTCTGATTTGCACTTCATGGAAGGGCTTTATCCGCATCCGCTGCCGGCAGTGCTCGGCCATGAATCGGCTGGTGTGGTCGAGAAGGTCGGCTCCGACGTCAATTATGTAAAACCGGGCGACCATGTCGTCACTTGCCTCTCGGTGTTCTGCGGCACCTGCGACAATTGTACGACCGGGCGGACGGTGCTGTGCACCGACACCACGGTAAAAATGCTCCCCGGTGCATCGAACCGGCTGTCATGGGCACGATCGGAGAAATTGAATCAGTTTCTCAATTTGTCATCTTTCGCCGAGCAGATGCTCGTGCACGAAAACGCGATCGTCAAGATCCGCAAGGACATGCCGCTCGATCTCGCGGCGCTGATCGGCTGCGGCGTCATTACCGGATTTGGCGCCGTCGTGAACACGGCAAAAGTCGCCCCCGGCGAAAACGTGGTGGTGATCGGCTGCGGCGGCGTCGGCATGGCCGCGATCAATGGCGCCGAGATCGCGGGCGCCGGACGCATCATCGCGGTCGATACCAATCCGGCAAAACTTCAATTGGCGACAAAACTCGGCGCCACCGACATCGTAGATCCCAAGAACGGCGACGTCGTCCAGCAGGTGCGCGAACTCACCGGCGGCGGCGTGCATCATTCGTTCGAAGTGCTGGGCCGCAAGGAGACCGCGGAGCAGGCGTTCGCGATGCTGGCCCCCGGGGGGACTGCGACCATCGTCGGCATGATCCCGTTCGGCCAGAAGATCGAGCTGCACGGTTTTGACTTTTTGCGCGAACGCAAGATCCAGGGCTCGTCGATGGGCTCGAACCATTTCCGTGTCGACATGCCGCGGCTTGTGGAATTCTACATGCGCGGCAAATTGCATCTGGAGGACTGGATCTCGGCCAAGCTGAAACTGCCGGAGATCAACGACGGCTTTGCCGCGATGAAGGCCGGCAAGACGGTGCGCAGCGTGATTATGTTCGATGCGTAAATCCCGTCGTCACGGCGAAGGCCGGGCCTTCGCCGGGACGACGGCCTATCGCGACACATGCGCCGAGACCGCGAGCCAGCGGCCGTTCTGGCGCGCCCAGCAATCGGTGTAGCGCCCAAAAGCCTGCGCTCCGTCCGGCATCGTGTAGCTCGTTGCAGCGTGAATGATGGCGAAATCGCCCATGATGCGAATCTTGACATCGCGGGCTTCGAGATTTTTGATCGTCACGGGGACCGCCGTCTGCCTGAGAAAGCCGGCGCGGTCGACCAGCGACTTGTCTGGATTGGAACAATAGAAATCGTCCGCGAGGATTTCGTCGAAACGCTTCACGTCCGAGTTCTGGACGGAATTGACGTAATCGCGATTGAGGCTCGTCAGTTCTGCGAGGTCGTTTCTCATGTGATTTCCTCCTTTTCTCGTCATTCCGGGGCGCGCCAGGTCGCGCGAATGCGCGCCCGATGACAGGCTCCGCGCGAACCCGGAATCTCTTTGCGATAACTTCGAGATTCCGGGTTCGAGGCTTCGCCTCGCCCCGGAATGGCAAAATCGTCAATCATCAAACATCGGCGGCGGAACAAAGCCACCGAATTCGCGCTCGATCAGCTCGGCCACTTTGAGCGGCGTGCGATCTTCCAGCCAGGGGCCGACGATCTGGACGCCGACCGGCAATCCTTCCGGTGAAAGCCCGATCGGGATCGCGGTCGCTGGCAGGCCGGGCAAGGTGGCGATGCCGGGCCACGACAGCTGATCGGGATAGACATAGTCCTTGCCGTCGATATTGACGCGGCGGGTTTCCTGCTCGGGTGAATGATCGTGCGGATAGGCCGGCGTCGGCATCACCGGGCAGATCACGGCGTCAAACGTCTTGAACAACTCGCGCCACTGCGCCCGGAGCCGCGCGCGTCCGTTATCGGCCATCACCCAATCGCGGTGACTGAGCGCGATGCCGCGCAGGCGTTCCGCCCCCAGACTTGTATCGTCGGGCGAAAGCTGCGCGGCCGCAGCCTGCGCGCCGGCATAATTCTCCGGCAGGAAGGATGCGCCGAGGAACGACATCAGCATCCGCATATAAAGTCGCGATGACGCGGCGAAGTCAGGCAGCAATCGACTGTTGCGTTCGACACTGACTCCGGCCTTGCCGAGATTGGCGGCAAGTCTCTCGATGGCGCCGCGCACGGTTTTGTCGGTCGGCATCACCGGATCGGTGTCGATCAAGAGCACTCGGAAATTCTTCAATTCGCTGTGGCGCGGCGGCGGTAGCGCAAGCTTGTAGGCCTTGCCGGCCTCCAGCGGATCGGGCCCGGCGATCACGTCGAGCAACAGTGCAAGGTCCGCGGCCGAGCGCGCCATCGGGCCGACGACGGTGAGATCGCGGTCTCCAGGCAGCGGCGGGAACGGCGGCGGGAGGTGGCCGCGCAACGGCACCAGCGCCCAGGTCGGCTTGTGGGCATAGACGCCGCAATGGAACGCCGGCACCCGTAGCGAGCCGCCGATGTCGGAGCCGAGCGACAATGGCCCGTAGCCGGCGGCGAGCGCTGCCGATGACCCGCCGGAGGAGCCGCCCGGCGTACGGCCCAAATCGTATGGATTGTTGGTGGTGCCGTAGATATCGTTGTAACTCTGCCAGTCGCCGAGCCCGATCGGCACGTTGGTCTTGCCGAGGATTACGCCGCCCGCTTCTTTGACGCGGGAAATCGACAACGCGTCATCCGGCGGCTTGAAATCCTTTTGCGGAGCAAAGCCCCAGGTCGTGGGCAGGCCGGCGACGTTGTAGGATTCCTTGACCGTGATGGGAAGGCCGAGCAGCGGCTTGGCCTCGCCTCGCGCGCGTGCTGCGTCGGCGGCGCGGGCGGCTTCGAGCGCGCGGGAAAAATCGCGCACGCAAATCGCATTGATCTTGCCATCATGACGCTCGATACGTCCGATCGCGTCCTGTACCAGCTCCACGGCTGAGATTTTCTTTGCTGCAAGTGCTGCCGATAATTCGGTCGCGGTCCTGAAGCTCCATTGCGATTTGGCCACGGCTTTTTCTCCTGAACTCGTTGGTTTGTGAGCGCGGAGATGATGCCCCCTTCCGGCGACAGCCGCTAGACCGCGATTGCTGTGACAGCTATCCCGCCAGCATCCGCTGCATGATGCGGTCGCGATAGATGAAGAGGTGGGCGAGCGCCGCCGCGACGTGGAGGCCGATCACCCCCAGCAAGCTCCATTCCATCGCCTGGTGCAGGCCGTCGATTAGCTTCCCGGCCTCGGGGTTTTCCGAAGCCAGCATCGGCATCGGTGCGAGAAAGAAGAACTCCATCGACCAGCCGCGGAACGAGGCGAATAGCCAGCCGGTGATGGTGGTCGCCAATACCAGCGCATAAAGCAGCCAATGTACGGTTTCCGAACTCAACCGTTGCCAAGGGGCAAGCGAACTCTCAGGCGTCACGGGATGGGTGAGCCGCCAGGCAAACCGCAAAACGATGAGGATAAGAATAGTTGTTCCAATGGAGACATGGAACGCCATGGCGACGCCGGGCTTCATGCCGCGGTGAATGTCCGGCATCAGCCAGCCAATTGTATATTGTACGACGAGAAGCGCGACGACGAGCCAGTGGAACAGCTTGGCGATGGTGCCGTATTGCGAACGGTCAGTCATGAGATTCCTTGGGGCCAGAGCATTATCAACGACATGACAACGATCCGGGTGATGCCTGCGTTATTCCATAGCAGCAAACAAAAATCACGGATTTAGAATTGGTGAAGCTGAACCGTACGAGAGGCGCGTGACGCGTCAAGCACGCATCGTCGCATCACGGCTGAAAGACTCGCCCGGAGTGGTGCGACATCGGGTTGACAGGGCCGGCTGTGGTTGTCTCGTTCGAATTGCTTCCGGGAACCGGAAACGCATATCCCAAAATCGTCTTGATGACCCAGCGATCGGACCCCGGCGTCAATCCGTAACCGACGCCGAAATTCACGTCCATGACGCCGAGTTTGAAATCGGTCACGGCGAACAAGAGGTGCTGCTGGTCGGGGAGTTTCAGGAAATCTCCGATCTTGCCGAAATCCGCATAATATTCGAGACCTACGAACAGATCCTTGTCGAGCCTTCGCGCGACGCGTACCGCGGGCGCAAAGTCCGCCTCGCCATATTTTCCGAAGCCGATGTCCACGATCGGGTTGACGATGAGTTCATAGTCTGCATTGCGAAGACCGATGATGGGTCGGATCTCGAGGGCAAACCTGGTTTGGGCGAATTTCGGTGTGGTGTTGCTGAATTCGAAATTGACGCCGTAGAAAAGGTTATGGTGGTCGGCATTGGGCGAGACGAACAGGGTGCGCAGCTTGAAGGCGTTCGAGAGGAACTGCTGATCCTTGATCGCGAAGGGCAAATAGAGCCCGAGTTCCCACCAGTCCGTGACGCCATAGGCGAATTCCGGCGTCCCATTGATGCTGTTGTTGGAGATAAGGCCGCCCGGAAACGGCGGCTCCTTCACGCCGAGCGGGACATAATTGAGGTGCTTCTGAATCGTGAATTGGCCGACGGCAGCGATGCCCGCGTTGTAGACCTGGATCTCGTCGGTGGCCTTCGCCTCCTGTCCAAGCACGATCAGAAAGGCAGCGCCGGCCCATCGGCAGACGTGGCGGCCCGATCCGCGTTGGGAGCCACATTTCATCATTGCCGCCCCTAGGCCGCGCCGATCAGAATGCCGACCGCGAGCACGATGACGCCGCCGAGCACGATCTGGAACACCGCCTGCAGGAACGGGGTATCCATGTAGCGCGCGCGGATATAGGCGATCGCCCACAATTCGAAGAACACGACGATGCCCGCGATCGCAGTCGCGATCCAGAACGCGTTGGGCCAGGAGTCGGGAACCAGATAGGGCATGGTATGGCCGAGACCGCCGACGGTCGTCATGAGGCCGCAGGTCAGTCCGCGCAGCCAGGGCGAACCGCGTCCGGTCAGCGATCCGTCATCGGACAAAGCTTCCGCAAAACCCATGCTGATGCCGGCGCCGATCGAGGCGGCGAGCCCGACCAGGAAGGTCTGCCAGTTGTGATGGGTGGCGAACGCGGCGGCGAACAATGGCGCCAGCGTCGACACCGACCCGTCCATCAATCCGGCGAGACCGGGCTGGACATATTGCAGCACGAACACGCGGCGGCGGGTCGCGTCCTCCTGCGCGCGCACGTCGGGCTTGAGGATCTCGTCGGTCAGTTTTGCCGCGGTCTTTTCGTGGCCTTTTTCGGCTTCCGCCAGATCGCCGAGCAATCTGCGAACGCCGACATCCTGGGTTTGCTCGGCGGCCTTGACGTAAAAGCGCTCGGCCTCGAACTCCATCGTCCCGACCTCTTTTCGGATGGTGTCGAGCGGCAGGTTCTTGGTCAGCCAGATCGGGCGGCGGCGCAAGAAGCCCTTGACGTTGTCCCTTCGAATGGGTGGGAGGTTAGCGCCGAAACGTTTTTCATACATTTCCAGCAGCATGTGGCGATGGCCCTTTTCCTCCTCCGCCATCTCCTCGAATAATTTCGCCGATTCCGGATAGCGCTCCGCGAGATCCTCGGCGAAGGTCATGTAGATGCGGCTGTCTTCCTCCTCCGAGGAGATCGCAACCGCCAGCACTTCGCGCTCGGTCAAATCGGCGAAATTCTTCATTAGAACCGTCCTAATTTAGAATTAGAATAGTTCTAAACGTATAATGGCCCGACCGGGCGAGGTCAATTCGTCAGCGTGAAACGGCAGATCGCTTCTCCGTTACCTCGCAAATTCAGCGATTTGGAACCGTTGCGGCCGGCGTCCGTTCGGGTTCCTATCGCGCGAAGCACCAAGGCTGGAGATTCCATGGACAAGGTCAAATACCGCTTGAACGATCCGCGGCTGGCGCCGCGCCGGACCAAGCTCGAGATTCCCGGATGGGCGGGCAAGCGCGAACCGCGCGCCGACGGTTCACGCGAACAGGTCTGGCATTGCGTGCCGTTTTCGGAAGGCGCGCAATACGGGATCGAATTGTTTTACCCTTACGACAACGAGTTGCACGTCACGACCAAGGACGGTCATTTGGTCATGGAGGGCGATTGGGGACCGCCGCCGGACGGCGGCGTGCAGTGGCCGCCGTTCCGGAATTTCGGCGACCATTTTTACACCTACCAGATCCTGCTCGATCTCAAGGTCGAGAAGGGCATGGCGATCAGGACCGAACCGCATCCGCGGTTTTATACCGATCCCACCGACACCGTGCCGGTCGCGGTGCCGGCGCTGATTCGCAACTGGTGGCCGATGATGTTCTTTTGCGTCTTCAAGGCACCCGCCGAGGGCCGCACCCATATTTTCCGCCCCAACGAGCCGTTCGCGCAGATCCTCGTGATTCCCGAAGAAGCCCCCTTCGAGCTCGAGAGGATGGACGAGGAGGAAGCGGCCGAGCGCGAATTGCAGGCGCGGCGCATCTATAACTCTAGGCCGACGCTGTCGGCCGGCACCGAATGGACCTCGTCCACGGACACCGTGTTCGACGGCACTTATCGGCATCTGCATCGCGCGGCGAAGGAGAAAGCCCGCGAGAGCTGAGAGAGGGCGTTGGACGACTGGCGCTAGTCATTGTCGTCCCTGCGAAAGCAGGGACCCATACGCCGTGTCGCTTGTTTTGAGAGACGCCGTTCGACGGCTTTCGCGCAACAACCAATGCCTGTGGTTATGGGTCCCGGCGTTCGCCGGGACGACACCGTGACGCACAAAAAAACAGGACCGTGAGGTCCTGTTTTTCCGTCATCGGCTGGCGCGACCTTAGTAGTCGCGGCGATAGAAGCTGTGATGGTGATGATGGTGGTGGTGATGGTGATGACGGTATCGGCGCGGCACGATGATGACGCGGGGCGCGTACTCATCATAGCCATAATATCGGCCATATCCGTTGTGGTGGTGATGGTGATGATGGTGGTGATGATAAAACTGAACCGGCTGGATATTTTCGTCCGCTGACTGGGCCGGAGCGGATTCATCGATCGCCTGCAGCAGCGAAGCCGCGTTCGGGATTGGCTGCAGCAATTCGGCGAAAGAATTGGCCCTCAAGACGTCGGTCGGCGCCGGACTTGGCGCCGGTGCAGCCTCCGCGGCATTGAATGCCCCGAGCGTCGCTACCGCTCCCAATAGTCCAGCGATCTTCTTGTCCATCTATATTCCTCCAATCGATGTTGCAGTGCGCATTGCCCGCGGCGGGCAACGCTGCCATCGGGAGATGGTTCCTGCAACGACCTCGCCATGATGCCAGACCGATAATGAACTGGCGATGAACTCAACCGCCCGCGGCTTCTCCCGCCTGCCTCACGAATTGCAACAGCAATTGACTGACCTGGTCCGGCTGCTCCTGCTGCACCCAATGGCCGGCGCCGTCGACCAGATGAACGCCGAGCATCTTGGTGCATGCGCTTTGCTGCATCGCCTCATAAACGCCGGGACGTTGATAAGTGCCCCAGTCCTGCTTTCCCGAGATGAAGCAGGAGGGCACGTCGATTGTGCGGCCGGAATGAGTCTCCAGTTCGGCGGTGAACGCGCCCGAGGTGCCGCAGCGATACCATTGCAGGCCGCCCTGGAATCCGGTGCGCGCGTATTCGGCGCTGTAGAAGGCCAGTTCGCGGTCGGGCAGCCATGGGTTGGCGGCGATCGCGGCTGCCGACGGCATTTCCTCGGCCACGGTCTCGGCCATGTTTTTCGCAAGATCCATCACGTAATAGGTCGGCAGTTTTGCCAGCTCGTGCGCGGACCATGATTGAATCGGATAAGGCTTGTTGTCCTTCCAGTCGGCGCTCTTGTGATGATAATAGGCGCGCAAAAAATCATGCACGCCCTGCGGCGCGTGATGCATGTCGGCGTTCGCCGCGCGCGTCGAGTAATACCATTGATAATGTTTTCGCGGACGCGGCAGCGCGGCGAGCTCGCGATGCACAGGGTCTTCCTGCTTCGGCTTCGCAGGCCCATCTGCGGTATTGAACGGCAATGGCGGCGGTCCCGCGAACGGCGCGCTCATCAGTGCGACCGATCGAAACACGTCGGGCCGCACCAGCGCGCACCACGCCGCGACCGAAGAACCGAAATCATGTCCGACCACCGCATCGACCGAGCGATAGCCGAACGCCGACACCAGCCCGAGCGCGTCGCGCACGAGGTTGAGCAGCCGGAACGAGGCAAGGTCGCCGTCATAATTGGCGTCCCAGCCGGTGGTACGGCCATAACCGCGCTGGTCCGGTGCGATCAAATGATAGCCAGCGTCAGCCAGCGCCGGCATCACCTTGCGCCAGCTGAAGGCGAGTTCGGGAAAGCCATGCAGCAGCAGGATACAGGGCCGGCCGCGCGTCTCGAAGCCGGCTTCAAGCACATGCGTGCGAAGGCCGTTGATGTTTTCCACGAAGCGGGAGCGGATGCCGGGTGGGAGCGGGATGTCGGGGAGAGTCGTCATCGCGTTTGTTTCCTCGTCATGGCCGGGAGACCGTTTGCGTCTTTGTGCAGAGGCTATAAACTCCATCGTCGTCCCGGCCAAGCCAACGGGTCGGCGCGAAGCGCCGCCCGATGAGGCGCGAGCCGGGACGACGGTGGAGTTTTACACCCGCACCGCCGTCTTCGGCCAATAGCGATCCCGCAAATGCCGCTTCACCAATTTGCCGGTCGGGGTGCGCGGCAGTTCGGCTTCGAAGTCGACGCTCTTCGGGCATTTGATCGGGGAGAGATGTTTTCGGCAAAACGATATCAGCTCGGCTTCGAGCTCTTTTCCGGCGCGCGTCATGTCGTGCGGCTGCACCACCGCCTTGACCTCTTCGCCCATCTCTTCGTTGGGCACGCCGAACACCGCGACATCGGCGACCAGAGGATGGGTGATCAGCACGTCCTCGGTCTCCTGCGGATAGATGTTCACGCCGCCGGAAATGATCATGTAGGATTTGCGGTCGGTGAGATAGAGAAAGCCTTCGTCGTCGAGATAGCCGACGTCGCCGAGCGTCGACCAGCCTTTTGCATTGTAGGCCCGTTTCGTCTTTTCGGGATCGTTGTGATAGGTAAAAACAGGCGCATCGGCAAAATAGATTGTGCCGATCTCTCCCGCCGGCAATTCTTCATCGTTCTCGTCGAGAATTTTGATCTTTCCGACCGCGGCGCGGCCGACCGTGCCGCGATGCGTCAACCATTGCTGCGAGGTCGATACCGTGACGCCATTGCCTTCGGAGCCGGCGTAATATTCGATCAGGATCGGCCCCCACCATTCGATCATCTTTGCTTTCACATCGATCGGGCAGGGCGCAGCCGCATGGATCGCGCCTTTCAGCGACGAGACATCGTAGCCGGCGCGTACCTCGTCCGGCAATTTTAACATGCGCACGAACATGGTCGGCACCAATTGCGACTGGGTGATCCCGTGCTTCTCGACCAGGCGCAAAAATTCTTCGGCGTCGAAGGATTCCATGATGATCGAGGTGCCACCTAACGTGATCGCCATCATGTTGAAGCGCAAGGGAGCTGCGTGATAGAGCGGCGCCGGCGACAAATAGATGCTGTCGGAATTCATGCCGCACATATCGGCGCAAAGAATTTTCAGAAATGGATTCGGCACGCCGATCGGGTTGCGTTCGGATTGGCGCTTGACGCCCTTGGGCCGTCCGGTGGTGCCCGACGAATACAGCATATCGTAGCCGGCGACTTCGTCCGGGATCGGCGCGGTCGGCTGCGCGATAGCCTCTTTGTCCCACGAACAAAAGCCCGGCAACGGCTCGTCGACCATGTAGAAACGCGGCGCATCCGGCGCGCCGGTGACGAGGCCCTTCACCTGCTCGGCGCATTTCGGCGAAGTGATGACGATTTTGGCGCCGCAGTCTTCGACGATGTAGGCGATCTCGTCGATCGTCAGATAGCGGCTGATCGCGGTGTAATACAGCCCGCTTCGCTGAGCCGCCCAGCAGATTTCCATGAATGCCAGCCGGTTCTCCATCAACAGCGCGATGTGGTCGCCGGCCTGCAGGCCGAGCGCGCGAAACAGATGCGCTCCCTGGTTCGATAGTTCAGCGAGCTCGCGATAGGTGATCGCCTTGCCGGTGCCCGCCATCTGGTAGGCGATCTTTTCGGGCTTGGTGCGCGCGTGGATCGAGGGGTGAGTCATGATGAAATCCCGAAACAATCACCGTGGTCGTCCCCGCGAACGCGGGGACCCATAACCACCGATCTACATTGTTGAAACGAGCTGGAGCCCCAGCCGGCCAAACCACCAACATTTGTGGTTATGGGTCCCGGCTCAAGGCCGGGACGAGTGCGGTGGCTGGGGCTTCGAGTCAGAGCCGCTCCACGATCGTCACGTTGGCCATGCCGCCGCCTTCGCACATGGTCTGCAATCCGTAGCGCTTGTTGCGCTGTTTCAGCGCATTGATCAGCGTGGTCATCAGCTTGGTGCCGGAGCCGCCGAGCGGGTGGCCGAGCGCGATCGCGCCGCCATTGACGTTGAGTTTTGCAGGTTCGGCGCCGGTGGTCTTCAGCCACGCTGTCGGCACTGACGCAAAAGCCTCGTTGACCTCGAACAGGTCGATGTCGTCGATCGACATGCCGGCTTTTTTCAGCGCGCGCTCGGTCGCATGCAGCGGCGCGTCCAGCATGATCACGGGATCGCCGCCCATCATGGTCATGTGGTGGATCCGCGCCAGCGGTGCGATGCCGAGCGACTTTAGCCCCTTTTCATTGACCACCATCACGCCGGAGGCGCCGTCGCAGATCTGGCTCGAACTGGCGGCGGTAAGCTTGCCGTTTTCCGCGATCAGTTTGACGCCCTTGATCCCATCGAGGCTGACATCGAAGCGGATACCTTCGTCGATGTGATGGGTGTCGATCGAACCGTCGGCGCGGGTGATCTGCAGCGGGATGATTTCGTCCTTGAATTTTCCGGCTTGCGTCGCCGCGATGGCGCGCTGGTGGCTCTCGTATGAATATTCGTCGAGGTCGTTTTTCGAGAGGCCGTATTTCTCGGCCATCATTTCCGCGCCGGTGAACTGGCTGAACACGATGTTCGGATAGCGCTTCTC
>Ga0209736_1000529_pt1 | contig 12143 bp, 8 predicted proteins | sample BlaSpr_A8_Ref_M3_FD_187992 | JGI IMG/M metagenome (GOLD analysis project Ga0209736, IMG submission 187992) | Forest soil microbial communities from Thunder Bay, Ontario, Canada - Black Spruce, Ontario site 2_A8_Ref_M3 (SPAdes) (version 2) | ecosystem: Environmental > Terrestrial > Soil > Boreal... | reverse complement strand
GATTCGCGAAGATCGCTTTGATTTCGGAGCCGAAGATAAACGCTTTGTTTGCTTGCGTATAGAAGAGAGGCCTCACGCCCAGACGGTCGCGGGATAGAAATAGACGGCGACGATGGTTGTCCCAGATGACGAAAGCCCATTGTCCGTTCAGGTATTGGACGCAGTCCTCTCCTTTTTCCTCGTAAAGGTGAAGGATGACCTCGGTATCGGAGTGGGTGGCGAACTTGTGTCCCTTACGTAGCAGATCTTCCCTGAGTTCCAGGTAGTTGAAGATCTCGCCATTGAAGGTAATCCAGAGCGAGGAGTCCTCGTTGGACATGGGCTGGTGGCCGCCGGCGAGATCGATGATGCTCAGCCGGGCGTGCGCCAGACCAACGCCATGCTCCACGTGAAATCCGGTATCGTCTGGCCCACGGTGCGCAAGCATCCGGATCATCCCCCCAAGGGATTCCGGAGCGACGGGCGCTCCATCGAGATTGAACATTCCCGCAATACCGCACATAACGATTTAACCCCTTAACCCCGAGAACGGCCTCAACCGAGAGTTCCTGCAGAGGAGCTCAGTGTGCGAAGAGCCGCTCCTTCCAGCTAGAGGAGGGGCATTGGTTCTCTTGCAAAGGCCGGGGTTGGCCTCAGGGAGTCCGCCAATTAGCATGCCGACCACGATTTCACTAGCATTTGCCTGAGTCAGGCCCTGGTTTAAACAGCTTTTTGGGCCATTTCCGCTAAGTGTACTCTCACCTGTCCCTAACCCCATCTCGTGGACACCTTTAGACCTTTTTGGACATGTTGGACACCTAAGGACAGCATTTGGGCAGTTGTCTTTTTTGGGACTCTTGGTCAGCTGTAAAGGCCGTCCCGCTCCTGTAATTACAGTAGGTAGTAGCACGTGTTGCATTTTGGCACGGACCTTATGTGGAAGCTGGAGCCAAATGTTTAAGGCCACTCGTTCGCAGCTGACTCAAAATGTTAAATTTCTCTTACTCGCCGTTCTATCGGGAGGGCTCTTCCTCTCGGGGTGCGCAGGTGTGACGAGCGCCGGCAGCAATACCAAGAGTAATGGCACGTCAGCGCCCCCGTCTATTACGGCGCAACCGGTCAGCGCGAATGTCACGGTTGGGCAGACAGCAACTTTCTCGGTAGCAACGACGGGTAGGGCCCCTTTCACCTACCAGTGGCAGAAGAACAACACTGCAATCACTGGCGGGACTTCTTCGACCTACACGACTCCGCCCACGACGGCTTCCGACAATAGTGCGTTGTTCAGGGTAGTCGTTAGCAACAGCGTGGGCAGCGCGACTAGCAATGCTGCCACCCTGAACGTTTCCGGTGCGGCTGATGTAGCCGTGCAGCTGAACCCAAACAACGCAACAGTGTCAGTAGGTAGCACGCAACAGTTTGCAGCAACAGTAACCGGCACCTCGAATGTGGCCGTGACTTGGGCGATGAGTGGCGCGGGCTGCAGCGGCGCAGCGTGTGGTACCATTTCGGGAGGCGGACTTTACACTGCACCAGCGAGTGCACCTTCGCCTGCAACCTTCAGCCTAACAGCGACCAGCGTGGCGGACCCAAGCAAATCAGCGTCAGCGAATATCACGATCGTCGCGGCGGCTGCGATCTTGCTCAGCATCAGCCCCTCGAGTGCTGCTGTTCCGACTGCCAGCACAGATTCTTTTACAGCAACAGTGACGGGAACCCAGGACACGGCCGTCGCGTGGAGCTTGACTGGAGCAGGCTGTAGCGGCGCCTCTTGCGGGACACTGGCAACCAGCTCGTTAACGGCTGTCTATTTGGCGCCAAACGTGGCCCCTTCACCGGCAATCATCAGCGTGGTTGCAACCAGCATGGCTAACTCGAGCAAATCAGCTTCAGCAAACGTAACCATCGTGCCCGTTGTTGTCGTCACGGTGACGCCCGCCACCACATCCGTTGCAACAGGGGCAACGCAACAGTTGACCGCGTCTGTCCTAGGGACCTCGAATACAGCGGTGACTTGGACCGTGCAGGGAGCGGGATGTAGCGCGTCGGCTTGTGGAACAATAAATGGCACAGGACTGTATACAGCTCCGCCGGCGGTTCCCTCGTCAGCCACTGTTACCGTCACTGCGACTAGTGCAGCGGATACGTCCAAGTCAGGTTCAGCATCCATAGTTATCTTCTCCGCGACTGCTACTAACACGATTGACGGCCTCAATATTCCTACAGGACACCCAAGGCTGTTCTGGAACGCGGGCAGAGTCGCGACAGCCCAGGCATGGGTAGCGAGCACAAAGTATGCAGGATTGACGGCGGCGACTCCCCGCCCGTTCGACGATTACGATATGGCTTTTACGTGCTTGATTATGGATGTTCCAGGGGCGTGCGCTCAAGCCATCACGGACGCACTAGCATTTACGACTTCCAGCACAAACGGTGGAGGAGCGGGCGACGACAACATGCGGCGCAACGGCGAGTGGATCATGTTAGTTCGCGACTGGTTAGCTCCTGGCTGTGGGAAGGCACAATGTCTCACTAGCTCACAAGCGTCGACGATTGATTCTAACTGGAGCACTTGGCAGTCCAATCAGGATAACGCCATCCAAACCTGGGGCAACGTTGGAATGCCCTCCAGCAACTATTTCGCCGGACAATTTCGCAATGATTTTGAGTTCGGGATTGCCAGCTACATCGATAACCCAAGTGCCTCGGCCAACTTAAACTATGGCGCGGTAAACCGCTGGAACGATTTGCTCAACTTTGTCTCGCCAACGGGAACTGGAAAGAACGGAGGCAAGGGTTACGCGCTGCACAATCAAGAAGGTGGAGGCGAGTACGGGCGATATTCGTTGGATTATTATGCCATGGCTTTAGCGTCCTCAGCGATTCTGGGACGCGATATGTGGACGGAGACGACAGCGTTCAAATCAGGTGTGTTCCAGACCATCTACAACACCATGCCCACCACTAGCGCCGGCCGCGGGATAACGGACATGTTCACTTGGGGCGATGATGAAGTCTGGTCGAGCGGTGCGGGTTGTGGATACATAAGCCACAACGGTCCTGACGGCCACGGTGGATGCGGAGCCTCGAGTCAGACTTACGGTGACTTCATGCAGGCGGCCGCGAACGAGTTTCCCGGCACTGCCGTTGGTAAACTGGCGCGCCAGTGGATATCCACGGTTAATCCTGCCATCGGTCCAATATTCCTTTCTGTGAATCCCGGCGGGTCGTCGCAGGCGTACTCGACGATGCCACGCGACTACTACGCATCTGGTCCTCAGTTTATGTACTCCCGAAGCGATTGGACGACGAACGGAACGTCGATGCTCTGGCAGATGGGGATAACAAATGGAACAAATATGGGTACCACGCAATCCTGGGGCGGCGGGCATAACCACAACGACGCGGGAACCTTCCAAGTATTTCGCAAAGGCGTCAACATCATCCGAGAAACAATGGGCTACGTTGAATCCGTGGCCGGGTATAACGGTGTTGGAACAGCGGATACCGTAACAGGGTTGGCGCATAATGTGCCATTGATGGGCGGGCAAGGCGGTGCTAACACGGTCGGCGGCTGCTCGGACGGTCCGGGAATCGTCAAGAGACTGGAGACACAAACTAATTATACTTTCGCTGTCACTGACATCACCCTGGCCTACAAGAACCTCGTGTGCGATTCAGGGAACCCAGGAAGAGCGAACCCCTATGTGGCAGCGGTGGTTCGAGAATACTACTACTTCCGGGGAATCAACGTTCTGGTGATTGTGGATCGCTTGCAAAGTGACAGTCCGACTCGGAGCACGACATTTGTAAGCCATTGCGAAGCAAACCCCACGGTAGTTTCAGCGACCATCGCTTGTATCGATGGGACGCAGGAAGCGTTTTATACGGCCCTCGTTCCGGCGGCTCCGGCGATCAAAATTGTGGCTGAGAACGGAAACGGAGCTAACGCTGCCAACTGGCAGTACCGCATCGAGGCGAATAACAGCAATCCTGGAAATGTGGTCAGCTACAATATTTACACCATTCAGCTTGGGGACGCATCTGGGTTTAGCCCGTTGACTCCGGGAGTTGTCGATTCGACTCCTGGGAGTCCTTCGAGCGGCACCTTTACGATCACCCTCGATACGAACGATAGCCTTGTAATAAACAAGGGGATCACGTCGTCGGGCGGGACGATCACGGCGGCTGGCTCGACGAAGGCTTTGGCCACAGCAGTTCAGGGTATGACGATCACCGACAGCGGGCCCGTGTGGCAGTAAATATTAGTGTAGTCATCAGTAATATAACCGATTCCCACTCAGCAAGAGCGTGTGACGAGCTGAGCGCGACTATCACTTAAGAGTCTTTCTAGAAATAACAAGGCGTTCAAGTGGAGAGCGCCGTTCTGAGGGCCTTCCAGGGCTGAATCCTTTGAGGTCCCGTAAACTCGGAAATCCTGAATACGCCCACCTCTCTCAGTCAGGCTAAGAACTGGGGCAGACTAACGATTGAGCGGAACCACTCGGAAGTCAGATAGGTTTCGACAGCCACCCTTCGGACATCGTAATTATTCCAGTCTCCGAACCGGCGAAAACCACCATAGTAGCTGAAGGCGTACTGCACCCCGGCCTCTCGCAGGCAGTCCTGTGTGACGGAGTTGAAACTGTTGGGACCACCAACTGGATAGCTGAAGTACCGCATTGGCTCGTGCAGCTCCTCCGCCAGCCTAATACCACACTCCCAGATCTCGTCCCTCTGCCTATCGCGAGGCACCCGAGCCAGAACCGGGTGAGTCACCGTGTGCCCGGCGACCGTCATACCGGCCGCCCTCATTTCTCGGAGCATGTCCCAATTCATCCAAAGACCGGTTGCCGCATGCTTCCCGCACCGTCCAGACCGGGTGGCCTCCGCGATCGCGTCCAGGTAGAGGTCTGTGGACTCCGCGGGCATCGCCTTGTAAGCCCGCAAGAGGGTTCGGACGACGCCCTCTCGGTCCGGCTCATCAAACGAAATCGGGGCAGGAACCCAGCCGGGGAGTTCAACCTGGACCTGCCGACTGGTCCGCACCATCCAGGCAATTTCATCCCACCACGGCAACCGGGGGGCGTCTACAAACCCAGTGGTAATGAAGAACGTGGCTGGGACGCCCTCTGCCTTGAGGATGGGAAATGCAATCTCGTAGTTATCCCTATACCCGTCGTCGAATGTGATCAGGGCGTAGCGGCCCGACCCATGGGCCACGACTCGGGGTATATCGTCCGGGGTAATCAAATCGAGGTGGGACTTGCAGAACCGGATTTGGTCGGTAAACGTCTCGGCGTCAGCGCTCCAAAGTCCCCGGTCGAACGGTGATTGGTTACCGTTTCCGACCCGGTGATAATTGAGAACGAGCACTCCGGACCATTCAATCGCTCGACCAAGGAGGGCGCGCAGACCACTCCGGCACAAGAGGCGGGTCGCGATCGCTTCTTTCATCGGGTTAACTTCTCCTCATGAGCTGCTGCCCTTTACCGAAGACGCGCTCTGCGAGTTGACCCGAGCGGTGTATCGCCGCCCGCAGAGTCGGCCGCCAGATCTGGACTCCGACAAGCTGGTTCTCCCGTGTTGCCAGCCGTAGCTTGTAGGACGCCGATCCGCGCAGAAAGTCGTACGCTGTCACCCCGCGTTCCGTGAGCGCCCGCATCAATAGCAGGTTGGCCAGGATTCCTGGGCTGTGCACAAGACTAGCGGGCTCTCGCCGTACTCCTAGCTGGTAGAGGTCGAATTTCAGTCCGTTCACGAACCCGTACAAAACAGCTACAGGAACCCCCGCAACGGACAGCCGTGCGAGAATCGCCCGCCCGCTTGGCAACCATTCCTGGATGAGGTTACGGTGGAACTCGGTGAACCGCGGGGCCGCGAATACCCCCGGCTGGCAGTCCAGGGTCCACCGCTCCTGGTGTAATTTGACCAAATCGTCGAAGGATCCGGCGGCTTGATTCACATCCGCAACCTCGAAGTGCGCACCGGCCTCTCCTTCCCGCAAGACGCGGCGAGCTTGCTGTCGGCTTTTCAATGAGAGGCGCTTGAGGTACGCCTCAAATCCGCCCGTGAGATCTGCAATTGGGCAACTGCCCCGCGAGAATGAACGGGCGTTGTGCGGTAAAGTGATTCCCCGCAACAGGGGGGAATTTTCCGTGAGGTCCAAGAATTCCAGGTGGTCCCAGTCCATACGGCCCACCTCGCTCCATATGGCATCAGCACAGACGGCTTCTTCTCCGGGCAGGCAGAGGAGATTCAGGTAATCCGGACAGGTTTCCTCATGTTCTTCCTCCCCTGTCGAAATGAACCGAAGGTGACGCGTGCCGAGGGAACCGCCCATTCCACGGCCCACGTATAGAGGAACGGCTCCGATCAGCCGCGAACCTCGCCAGACTGCCACAATCCGCAATCCTCCTGTCCCGTAGAGGGTGCCGAATATCCGCCACCACCCCCTCAACCAATCAAAATCGAGAGGAATAGATGAATAAGGGCTTGAGGCATAGAGAGCCTTCCAATCATCTTGGATGGCATCCCATTCCACCTCTTTCTTGATAACGCGGGTTGTTATGCCTTCTGGTATTTCCAGCATGTTGGTCCCTTTGTTCAAACGGTTCGAAACAGGGAGGAGGCCGTGCGCTCCAACACGGTCCGCTTACAAAGGCAACGCCAGCGGGCAAAGAGGGTCAGGAAAGCGACCTGGGCCGCCAGGACAAATCCCCCTTTTTCAATTCCCCTGATCGACGCGGTGTTGCGATCATCAACATCGATGACAAATTCAGTTACCTTCTCGAGGCCGAGAACGTGGCGCAAAGTGAGCAGAAGAGCCGGATAAAGACTTTGGCCTCGATATTCATCCACGGTGTAGAAGTTATAAAGAAAGGCGCGGCCGGAAGCCTTGGCTAACCGGATGGGGCCGACCGCTCGGTCCTGATACGTGACCCAGCCAAAACTCACAATCCGGCCGCCCATCAGCCAACCAAAAAATTCGTCGCCCTGAGCGAGCCGCGGGGCTACCAGGCCATTTGGTTCGCCGGCCTCCCGCATCGCATCCTCGGCCAAGTCATGATCAGCTGCGGAGTCCGAGCCTACAACCCGGGCAAGTCCACATCCTTCCGGGTAACGCGGACCGAACTCGTTGCGAGGCGCCCACAAGACCATCAAGCAGGTTCGCTGTGCGAGCCGCCGGAGTATACCTTGGAGAATTTGGGCTGGACGGAGTCTGCGTGTTCTATGACCCAACTTACCGTGAAGAGAGCTTAAGGTTTCAGCGAGCATGAAGATTTTGTGGACACCGCTTGTTTAGCGCGAATTCCTTGTCCGATATTACGGTGCCCTCGGTGTCGGACTGGCGATACATTTCGGAGTGGACCTTGAGGCCGATGGCTGTGGTTGTTGATGCAATGAGTTTGAGGATGACTTCCAGCTAAATCAGCGGGCGGAGGCGAAGACCGTTTTGAGATCGCATAGCCGATGTCATTTTTCTAAATAGATGACCATACCGCTTGCGAAGTGCCTCATGAAGGGCAGAGTGCTGAGCACCGCGTGATCGACACGTTTAACTACCGGCCGGTTCAGTAACTGGACGCGTTTGCGCAAACGGGAAACAATGTGGAATGGTCTAGCCACTAACCTAGAGAATTCCGGCCGCATCGCCTGGACTTCCTGCCATGTCACAGGACGCTCGCCTTTCGTATAGTCCTTCTCCTTCGGACGGAACCGTTCAATCATTCTGGAATTGCCCATATGCTCGAAGAATAATCCGCGGCCGCGGGGCTTGAGGAGCCGTTTTATTTCCATCATGCCGGTTTGCAAACCGATGTGATGAAGAATTCCGAATCCGTGGATGATATCAAAAGATTCGCAGGGAAATTCGGTCGGGTCACAACGCATAAGCATCGCAGTGACGCGGTCGCCCACGCCGTTCAGTTTGGCCCGCTCCTTCGTAAGCTCAATGCCAACAGGGGAAATGTCGATCGCGGTCACGTGAGCGCCCATTTTGGCGAGATAGGTAGCCTCTTCACCCTGCCCGCATCCGTAGTCCAGGACGCGGCAACCTTTAACGGACCCGAGAAGCTTGGCGCCATATTGCCGCCAATCCCAATCATGTTGTGGTTCGGCGTACTTCTTGAAGAAGATCTGGTTCAGGAACAGGTTATGGGCGTACCGAGCGTAGGCTTGATCCGCAAATCGCGCCTCGTCGGCTAGTCTTGCTTGCTCTCGTCCTTCGGAAGTGGCGCGGTTGGAGGTATCTGAGTTGATAGACGCGTTCAGCATAGTTGCCATTGTGTCTCCCCCTGAAAAAATCTATCGAAGTGAATTGCTCGGTTGAACTAGGGCCAAACTTTCTGGGATTAGGCTTTCGCGCCGCTCTGAGAATAGTGACCTCACACTCGGCACTCGATGATGCGCGTACGCATGAATGTCGGAGTCGGGGGAAACCAGTGGAAGAACTGACCGGGATATTTCACTTAGCTGCCCAGCTTTCTTGTACGCGTCCAAGAACATCGTGGGTGGAGTTGGCGCGCTGGGCCGCTATTGTTTCCTGCAGACCGGAAGCGACGCCAACTCTCGGTTGCCAACCAAGCTCATTTTCTGCGCGAGTGCAATCAAAGTGCATGCGAGCGAGTGCGGACTTGACCCGGTAAATGGAAAGCGGGACTGGGCGTTTTAGAACCCTGGACAAGACCTCGAAACCGAGCGCCAGACTATACACGATGGCCACCGGCACGTGGATAACTCTTGCCTTTCCCGCATTCTTCGAGATGCAGTCGCGTACGACCTCATTCTGCGTAACCCGGGTTCGATCCACAATGTGGAAGATGCTTCCATCGAATTTGCTTGTCTCAGCGGCGAGGACGATAGCGTCGATCACATCTTCTACATAGACTAAGGGCAGTTCGCGAGTGCCATCGCCGAGAATGACAAAAAAGTTTCCTATTTTGCGGGCAACTTCGGGAGTTAGTAACGTCATTCCTGGACCGAAAACTCTTCCCGGGCGGAGCAACACCGCACGCAGTTGCCGATCTCGAACCGCATCGAGAACTATTTTTTCGGCCGCGGTTTTTGATTGCGTATAGGCGCCCCGCTTTGTTGGGGATGGCTCAACCGGCCAGTCCTCTGTTACCACGTCGCCGCGCCGCGCAACCGCTGCGTGCAGGCAGCTAAGAGAGCTGATGTAAACTAAACGCTGCACAGCGTGCCGAAGCACACTATCCACGATGTTTTGAGTTCCACAGACGGTGCCGCGTTCATGGTCATGCGCGCTTCCCTTCATCGCCGCGCCTACGTGGTAAACAATTTCCGTACCCGCTACGGCTACGTCAACAGCGGCTGGATCTCCCAGATCGCCTAAGAAAACCTCGACGTTGCCATCGTTCATGAACTCCGCCTCCGGCAGCCGTCGAACGAAGATGCGAACACGGTTCCCTTCCAGCAGCAGCCGTCGCACCAGTTGTCGCCCAATTAAGCCAGTGGCTCCAGTCACCAAAACCTTGGCACGTCTCGCACTTTGGAATTGCGCCTGAAACTTGATTTTCGCCGTATCAGCTTGCTGAGATACGCAGTTTGTCCAATAGACGGTTGAGCGCGCCTGCTCAACCGAGACCGGCATCGGTGCACCGGTTCGCAGCGCGCGATAAAACGCGGCCACCAAGGAATGCAGGCCGTCGTACTGGACGATTTTCTTGGTCGCGAAGCGAACAACGTTTGCTGGAACTTGTGCACAGATGCTGAGCCCCTCGCTCAATGCTTGTAACGCGCGCGCTGGCGCTTTCGGGAGCGGGAGTTGGGGGGTGTGAGTCACCCACATTGCGAAGAGGTTCGCGCGAAGCACGCCTTTCGTTCCTTGGACGACGAACCAGTTTTGCAGAGGGCGTACATTCCATGAAATCTGGATATTTGCAGTGCCGCGTTGGCATTGCGCTGCCACGCGCCATTCGTCAAACAGTAGGTTGGAGTCGCCTCCGTGAGTGCCATGGAAAACCTTCACGTCTTCGATAGCGCCCAGGAAAGATTCGGCAAGATATAACGCGTGCACGCCCTGATCCAAGAAAGGATAGCCGCCATCCTGGTAGTGGATCGGTAGCGGTCCTCCGCGGTATGCAGGATATTCGCTGCTGCGGAAGTAATCGAAAGTTAGCGGAATTCCGATGGCGCCCGAACGGACCAGGTTCAGTGCTTTGGATACGAAACGGTCGTACAACATGGAATGGTTGACGCAAACGGATTTTTGCGCGGCGGCGGCCGCGGCAGAAATGCGGTCGACTTCTCCTGCATTGATTGCCAATGGTTTCTCGACCAAGACATGGCAACCGTTCTCGAGCGCTCCAATCGCCAATTGTGCGTGGGTGTCGGGAGGAGTGAGAATATGAATTACGTCGACTCCCTCGTTCATCATAGCTTCCATTGTTGGGAAGACTTTCGGGATGCGGAACCGAGACGCCAGACCAGCAGCGCGAGAGTTCACAACGTCGGCGATTCCCACAATCCGCGCGTTAGGGACACGCTGGATTGCGCGGGCGTGAAATTCGCTAATGTAGCCGGCTCCAACCAATCCGACCCGGAGATGTGTATCTGGAAGCATTCAGGTTGCCTTTCGAAACTAATGGGTGTCGCAATCGAGTTGTTCCATCGGAGCGAATCTCCTGGGCGAACTCTCACCGGCTGCTAATTGAACTACGATGCGAGCATTCGCGGCCCAGGTATGACGCTGCAAGACAGTATCTTTCGCCCGAGCACCGACTTGAGTTCGGAGCGCTGGGTCCTCGATGAAGCGCATAAGGGTTCTTTCCAAGGCCCCATAATCCCCGCGCGGAAACATGATCCCCGTCGCGTTGTCATCGATCACGTCGCGCATGGGACCGAGATCAGGGACTACGCAGGGCTTGCCCATGGCCATGAACTCAAAAAGGGCAATCGGAGAGCCGAAAGCATTGGAATCGGGGAGCACGCAAATGTCCATCGCATCGATGTACGCGGGCACATCATCGCGTGGCACTGGTCCGGGAAGTAGTACTTCCCTTTCCATTCCCAAACGAAACGCGGCTTGTCTCAAGTTTTCCATCTCAGGGCCGTCGCCCACGAGCAGTACCTTTATCTCCGGATGGCGTTCGCGGATGCTCTTCACCACCTCGATCAATACATCCAATCGATCCCAGCGATAAAACAGTCCCACGTGACCGATGACGACGGAACCGTCGAGGCCCAGGCGAGCCCGAAGCAACTCCGCGGGCGCTGCGCTTCGAAATCGATTTGGATCAATTGCATTCGGCAAAACATGTACGCTTTCACTTCTGGCGCCGCGCTGCTGAGCTTCATCCGCGAGAACGCGGGACACGCAGAGAACATGATCGGCCCGCGAGAATACCCATACGTCGATTTTTCGCGCGAGGCGCTCCATGATCAAGCCGCGGGCTCGTGTGAATCCGGCGAGTTCATTCACTTCGAGCACGACTGCCCTCTTTAGCCATTTCCCTAACAGCACGCCCATGAACATGAAGTAAGCGTGTCTTTCATACAATACGGCATCCGGCCGGCGCCACAAAACTGGCAACAACCGAAATGGGAGAAACAGGTTGTAGAGAAGCTCGAATATTTCAAACAGGAACTGGGGACACTCGCAGCTTATGTATTTCCAAATGCGTTGAAGCCCGCGTGCACGATCTCCCTTCCGTAGAAAAGGCATCATCCCTGCGGACTTGAGCGGATCAACACCTGGGGGCGATACAATCGTTACTTCGTGTCCATCTGCTTTCAATGCCTCCACCAGGCTACAAATGTGCATTGCCTGAGAACTGCGGCCCATGGTGCGGTGGTGATATATGAATTGCAAAGTTCAAGGCCCCGAACATAAACGACAACGCGGCGGCAACTCCGACGCGCCAACTAAGAAGCATTCAACAATGCGCGGACTGCCCTCAGATGTACGGTTTTTCCTATAGCTTGTTGAGAGGGTGCGGTTTTCTATGTAGAGTGCAAAGCTTGATTGCGAGAAACGCAACGATTGTACAGACTCATGTATTCATCAAGCATACGTTCCGGCCTGAAGTACCGTTCGTAGCAACGGCTTGCCAGCTGCCCCATTTTAGGAAGTTTTTGCCTCCCGGCAACCGCGTCGCGCAATGCCCTCGCCATACCCTCGGGATCGGACGATGGCACAAGAG
>Ga0209736_1000528_pt1 | contig 12151 bp, 12 predicted proteins | sample BlaSpr_A8_Ref_M3_FD_187992 | JGI IMG/M metagenome (GOLD analysis project Ga0209736, IMG submission 187992) | Forest soil microbial communities from Thunder Bay, Ontario, Canada - Black Spruce, Ontario site 2_A8_Ref_M3 (SPAdes) (version 2) | ecosystem: Environmental > Terrestrial > Soil > Boreal... | reverse complement strand
GAGTTCTACCAGCTCGACGTCGAGATGAGCTTTGTCACCCAGGACGACGTGTTCGCGGCCATGGAGCCGGTCATCACCGGCGTGTTCGAGGACTTTGCGAAAGGCAAGCCGGTCACCAGGAACTGGCCGCGGATTCCGTTCGCGGAGGCGCTGCGCAAATACGGCAGCGACAAGCCCGACCTGCGCAACCCGCTGGTCATGCAGGAGGTCTCCGAGCATTTCCGCGGCTCCGGCTTCAAGGTGTTCGCGCGGATGCTGGAAGATCCGAAGAACCAGGTCTGGGCAATCCCCGGACCCGGCGGCGGCTCGCGCGCGTTCTGCGACCGGATGAATTCGTGGGCGCAGGGGGAAGGCCAGCCCGGGCTCGGTTACATCATGTGGCGCGAGGGCGGCGAGGGGGGCGGTCCGCTTGCCAACAACATCGGCGCGGAGCGGACGGCGGCGATACGTGCGCAACTCGGACTTACTGAGGGCGATGCGGCGTTCTTTGTCGCCGGCGACCCGGAAAAGTTCTGGAAGTTTTCCGGCCTGGCGCGGACAAAACTCGGCGAGGAGCTGAACCTGATCGACAAGGATCGGTTCGAACTCGCCTGGATCGTCGACTTCCCGATGTACGAGTACAACGAGGAAGACAAGAAGGTCGACTTCTCGCACAATCCGTTCTCGATGCCGCAGGGCGGACTCGAGGCGCTGCAAACCCAGGATCCGCTGACCATCAAGGCGTTTCAATACGACATCACCTGCAACGGCTACGAGATTGCTTCCGGCGGTATCCGCAATCATCGGCCGGAGGCGATGGTGAAGGCGTTCGAGATCGCGGGCTATGGCGAGAAGGACGTGGTCGAGCGCTTCGGCGGCATGTACCGCGCGTTCCAGTATGGCGCCCCGCCGCATGGCGGCATGGCGGCCGGCGTCGACCGCATTGTCATGCTCCTGTGCGGCACCACCAACTTGCGCGAAATCTCGCTGTTTCCGATGAACCAGCGGGCCGAAGACTTGCTGATGGGGGCGCCTTCGGAGGTCAGCCCGAAGCAGTTGCGCGAGCTTCACATCCGGCTCAATCTGCCGCAAAGCTAACGATCAGCCAGCGAAACCTCAGATTTGGGTTGAGGGAGCCGCGGGGGGAATTATGTCATCCTATTCTGAAGATCTGCATTCCGCGGCACTCGCCTATCACCGGCTGCCGCGGCCGGGCAAGCTTGAGATTCAGGCGATCAAGCCGCTCGCCAACCAGCGCGACCTTGCGCTGGCTTATACGCCGGGCGTGGCGGCGGCCTGCTTGGCGATTGCCGCCGATCCGGCCGAAGCGGCCTCGCTGACCATCCGCGCCAATCTCGTGGCGGTCGTCTCCAACGGCACCGCGGTGCTCGGCCTTGGCAATATCGGCCCGTTGGCTTCCAAGCCCGTGATGGAAGGCAAGGCGGTGCTGTTCAAGAAATTCGCCGGCATCGACGTCTTCGACATCGAGATCGCCGCCGACACCATCGAGCGCGTGGTCGAGACCGTGGCGGCATTGGAGCCGACCTTCGGCGGCATCAACCTCGAGGACATCAAGGGGCCGGAGTGCTTCGAGATCGAGGCGCAGCTCAAGGCGCGGATGAAGATCCCGGTATTTCACGACGATCAGCACGGCACCGCCATCATCGTCGCCGCCGCGATCACCAATGGGCTGCTGCTGAACGGCAAGAAACTGGAAGACGTCAAGATCGTCGCCTCCGGCGCCGGCGCCGCGGCAATCGCCTGTCTCAACCTGCTGGTGTCGCTGGGCGCCAAGCGCGAGAATATCTGGGTCGTCGATCTCGACGGCGTCGTGTACGAGGGGCGCCAAACGTTGATGGACCGCTGGAAGGCGGTCTATGCCCAGAAGACCGACAAGCGCAAGCTGGCGGACGTGATCGACGGCGCCGACATCTTTCTCGGTCTGTCGGCGCCCGATGTGCTGACGCCCGAGATGGTCAAGCGGATGGCGGACAAGCCGCTGGTGATGGCGCTGGCCAATCCAAACCCGGAAATCATGCCGGACGAAGCCCGCAAGGCCCGCCCCGACGCCATGATCTGCACCGGGCGTTCCGACTTTCCCAATCAGGTCAACAACGTGCTGTGCTTTCCCTTCATCTTTCGCGGCGCGCTCGATGTCGGCGCCACCGCGATCAATGAGGATATGAAGCACGCCGCGGTCGCTGCCATCGCGCAGCTGGCGCGCGATCCGCCGTCGGACGCCATCGCGCCCGGCTTCGACAGCGGCGAATCGCAAGGGTTTGGCCCGGGCTCGCTGATCCCGAGCCCGTTCGATCCGCGGCTGATCCTGCGGATTGCCCCGGCAGTCGCCAAGGCTGCGATGACATCCGGCGTCGCGACCCGTCCGATCAAGAACTTCGAGGACTATACCGCCCAGCTGGAACGCTTCGCGTTCCGCTCCGGCCTTGTCATGAAGCCGATGTTCGCCAAGGCCAAGACCCAGCCGGTCCGCGTGATCTATGCCGAAGGCGAGGACGAGCGCGTGCTGCACGCGACCCAGGTGGTGCTGGAGGAGAAGCTGGCGCGGCCGATCCTGGTCGGGCGTCCGTCGGTGGTGGAAGCGCGGATCAAGCGGTTCGGCCTTGCCATCAAGGCCGGCCAGGATTTCGATCTCATCAACCCCGAGGACGATCCGCGCTATCGCTCCTATGTGCAGTCCTACATCGCCGTCGCCGGCCGCCATGGCGTCACCCCCGACGCCGCCCGCACCGTGGTGCGCACCAATGCTACCGTGATCGCGGCACTGGCGGTGATCCGCGGCGAAGCCGACGCCATGATCTGCGGCGTCGAGGGCCGTTACATGAGCCATCTGCGCCATGTCCGCGAGATCGTCGGCTTTCTGCCGGGCGTCAGCGATTTTGCCGCACTGGCGCTGATGATCACCAGCAAGGGCGCCTATTTCATCGCCGATACCCAGGTGCGGCCGAACCCGAGCGCGGAAGAACTCGCGGAGATGGCGGCGCTGGCGGCGATCCATGTCCAGCGCTTCAATCTCAAGCCCAAAATCGCCTTCGTGTCACATTCCGACTTTGGAAGTTATGATACCGACTCCTCGCGCAAGATGCGCCGCGCCACCGCGCTCCTGAAGCAGAACCATCCGGAAATCGAGGCGGACGGTGAAATGCAGGGCGATACCGCACTGTCGGAAGCGGCCAGAAAGCTGATCCTGCCGCACTCCAATCTGGAAGGTGAGGCCAATATCCTGATCATGCCGAACCTCGATACCGCCAACGTCGCCTACCAGATGATCAAGGCGCTGGCCGACGCGCTCCCGGTGGGGCCGATCCTGATCGGTCCGGCGCGGCCGGCGCATATTCTCACCCCGTCGGTCACCGCACGCGGCGTTCTCAACATGACTGCGGTCGCCGCCGTCGAAGCCCAGGAGCGCGCCAGCCGCCAGCAACCGACCTTGTTTGGCTAGATCAGTACAATGAGCGCCCGTTTCTTGTAGTGCCCGCAGTGCGTCGGAGCGGACCGGATTTGACCGTTTGAAAAGCCGAAGCGGAACGCCCATAATCGCTTCGCCTGTCGCGACTTTCGCATTTGCAGCATTCAAAGAGGCCGACCATGCCAGCGTTTATTACTTTCGGGCGAATTTTGTTCGCCGTGCTCTTTATCTATTCGGGGGCAACCAAGCTTTTCGGCATTCAGGCCACCGCTGATTTTATCGCCGCCAAGGTCACCATTCCCGCTCTGCTCGCACCCTATACCTCGCAGCTGGAAACGATGACCGGATTGACGACGCCGCAAATGCTGGCCATTGCCGTCGGAAGTTTCGAGGTCATCAGCGGATTGATGATCGCGCTGAATTTCGGCGCGCGGTTCTTTGCCATCCTTTTGATCTTCTTCGTGGCCGCGACCATCTTCTATTTCAACGATTTCTGGAATCAGGCGCCGCCGGAAAATGCCAAGACGCTTCTCGACGCCCTGAAGAGCCTGTCGATCATCGGCGCGCTGTTCATGATCGCCGGCTATGGCCGGACGCCGCGCACAGCGGAGCCGGCCTATGGCGATGTGTAGCGGGGGCTGCAGGAAGATGCGCTAGGCGCTGCGCCGCCACGGCGTGACGCTGACATCATGAGCAGGATCGAGGATTTGCGGATCACCGGCTTTCAGGCCATGCGCGGCCAGGATCGCCTGCGGCGAGTGCTGGGGCACGCCGGGGAAGCAGGGCTCACCGTTGGGCATTCGCAGGTGCGGCGCTTGTGACAGAAAGAACGTGTCGTAGCGATCCATGAACATTCCAAACACATACGGCCCGCCGATGATCGCGACCGTGCCTGAACGCACGCCGGCCTGATCGCAGGCGGCTTCGAAGGTCGCTCCTGCCGGATTCCATAGCAGCGCTTTGGGATTGGAGGGATCGGGCGCGAGCGCACCGATGGTCCGGGTCAGCACCACCCGTTTGCGCCGTGGTGAGTTCGGCTGGTCCTCGTAGGAATGTCGGCCGTGCACGATGAGGTCGGCGCGATCCAAGGCGGCGGTGAAGAACTTCGCGTCGCCCTCGAATTTCAGCTCCATCGGCATCACGCGATCGGCGTTCGCCAGCATGCCGTCGGCCGACACGATGACATAGCCCTCGATGCGCAAGCCCGGCATCGCCCGCAGGCGGGTTCTATTCCGAGATCGTCTGCACGACGCTGGAGACGGGGCGGGAACTTACCGTCGGCAGCTTGGCGTCCTTGAGAATCTCGTCGTCATATTGCGCGATGGTCTGCACCGGAGCCTTGGCCCTCATCGCAACCACCTTGTAGCCGCCGGCCTTCAATTTGTGCAGCAGCTCGGGCAGCGCTTCGGCGGTGTGCTTGTGGAAATCGTGCATCAGGATGATGCCCTTGCCGAGCTTGTCGAGCTTCTTCATGGTCACATCGATCACCTGCTGGGCGTTGCGCGCCTTGAAATCGAAGGAGTCGAGATCGCAGGAGAACATCGCGATGTTGCGGGTGCCGAGATAGGTCACCATTTCCGGCGGATGCTGCAGCGCCGGAAAGCGGAAGAACGGCGAGGGCGACACCCCGCCCAGGGCCCATTTCACAGCGCTGAAACCTTTTTCGATCTCTTCCTTGCGCTGGTCTTCGGTCAGCTTCTTGTTGGTGAGGGTGGCGTGCGACCAGGTGTGCGATCCGATGGTATGGCCGGCTGCGAGAACCTGCTTCAGGATTTCGGGGTAGTAGGTCGAGTGCTTGCCGATGGGAAAGAAAATGCCGGTGGTGCATTCGTCCGCCAGCGTCTTCAGCACCGAGGGGGTATTGATCGGCCACGGGCCGTCGTCGAAGGTCAGCACCACTTCATGGTCGCGCAGGAAATCGAGTTGCTTGAAATGCTCGAAGCCGAAGCCCGGTCCGCTGGTGGTGTCGATTTCGACGGTGCGGGCGATCCCGAGCGCATTGGGATTGGCGCAGGCAGCCTTTGCGGGCGCAGGGGCCGGAGCCGCCTGCGGCGTTGCCGCGCCCGCGGGAGCCGGGGTCTGCGACCACGCCACGCCGGACGCACACAGCGAAACCGCGCTTGCAAAGATCAATCCTGCCGCAATACGCATCGTAATCCCCTTACACTGATCCCGTGCCGGGCCTTCGGCTTTTCGCCGTCGCCCGAGCGACTTCCTGCCCCTGGTGATATTAGCCTAGTTGGACCGGCGCCGCCACGGCAACGGCTTTTATGTCAACTGGGGATATGTCCGCCGAAGAGGTTAATTCCAAGCGGAATCACGCATCAGGTATCCGCGAGCGAGCGCAATGGCGGTTTTGATGCGGGTATCCGTCGGTTCGACGGTTTCGGGAAACACCGCGGCGATGTAGCCGTCGCGGCCGATCAGGTACTTGTGAAAGTTCCAGCGCGGAACGTCCTTGGGCCGCGCGTCCGCAGCCCATTTGTAGAACGGATGGGCGTTAGGGCCCTTTACGACGGCTTTGGCGGCGATCGGAAAGGTAACCCCATATTGGTGCTGCGCGGTTTCCGCGATTTCGGTGGCGCCGCCGGGTTCCTGGGCGCCGAAATCATTGGAGGGAACGCCGATGATCATCAGACCGCGGGCGCTAAACTCGCTCCACAATTGCATACTGCGGAGTGAAGCCGCACAATGACGCGGTGTTGACCACCATCAGCGGCCGGCCGGTATACTCGGCGAGCCTGATATCGCCGCCCGCCAATGCCGGAAACGAAAACGCATAGGCGGTGATTCGGCTCATGGCAGACTGTGCCCGTGCGATCCTTGTCGAGACCGGGCCCGCGATGGCGGCCATGGCTGCGGTGAGTATTGTCCTGCGGTCGATCATGGCGCCCTCCGGCTTGCAGCAGGATAACCCAACGGGCGAGCGGGCGCCGCTCAACAAGCCGTTATGGCCGTTACCTGGGCGAGGGGCACCAAGGCAGTGGCAGCAGCGGCATGTAATGCCCGTTCCATTCGCAAATCGGTTCCGGCCCCTTGCGCATGAAGGCGTATTTGATCGGCTCGGCCTGGCCGACGGCGATATGCAGCGCAAACAGCGTCATGGCGATGGGATAGGTCCACTTGTTGAAGCGCAGATCGCCAAAGGCCTCGAGCAGCAGCGCGCCTGAAAGAATAATCAGCGGGTCCGTGAAGATGAAATATTCGGACTTTAATCCACGCCGCACCCCGAGCGCGTCGATGCCGATTGCGGCCAAGAGCAGCACGAGCGCTTGGATCGCGGCCAGCCTCTCGCCGCGCCGCCAGGCCGCGACGATGCCGGGCACGATCAGCCAGGTGAGAAACACGGTCGGGCGCGGCGCGGAGTGCAGCACGAAGCTGTAGCGCGCGACAACGGAAGCTATTCCATCGAGCAGCAGCAGAACAATTGCCGACAGATTCGAACCATTCGCGACGTCGGTGGTGTTGGCATCGGCAAAGGTCAGCATCTTCTCCAGCGGATTGACCACTGCAATCACATTGCCGGCGTTGTACTGCAGATCGAGCGCCAGCAGCGCGACCGATGCGCCGGCAGCGACCGCAAAGATCGATGCCAGGGTCTCGGCCGCGCTGACGCGCCAGATTGCCGCATAGCCGATCATGCAGGCGCCGATCAGGGCCAAGAGCGCCGCCTGATAAATACCGAAGCGGCCGAAAAGCAGGGGATGGAAGTGGGCAGCCTCGAGCAAGGTGCGATCGAGACCGGTGGCAATCAGCGGCCACGCAGCGGATGTTGCCGCGATCGCCGCAAGCGCCGCGATGGCGGTGGCGAGCCAGCCGGATCGCGCATGGCGCCAGAACGCGACGCTTGCGCTGTCGGCGCTGCCGAACGGCATCACCATCAGCGGCAGCGCGCCGATCAGCAGGATGGCCTGCACCTTGTTCTCCAGACCAACCACGCAGAGTGCGGCTGCGACTGCGATTCCGAGCGGCCGTGCGATGCTGGCGCGGCGTCCGATCACGATCAGGATCATCAATGCGAAGATCACCGGGCATGCCGCGACCAGCTCGCTGCGCAAAATGCGCGAATGCACGGCAATGCCGCCGGAGAATGCAAAGGCGAGGGTCGCCAGCATCGCCACCCGCCAATCGCGCACGATCAGGCGGACCAGTGCTGCAAAGATCAGGACGGAGCCCGTTGCGACCAAAAACGCCAGCAGGCGCCCGGCGCGAACTGCGCCGGTCAAGGCCGCATCGAACGCCGCGGCATTGGTTGCCGGTGGAATCGCCGACAGTGTCCAGGCGTCGAGCAGGCCGAGACCATGCAGCAAGGAAAACCACAGTTTCAATGACAGGATGGTCAGATAGGCGGTGTGATCGAAAAACAGCTGCGGCTTGCCAGCGTTGAGGGCAAGGGCGTTGTAGATCACCATGAAATCCATGTCGGCGTTGCGCCAATAGATCAGCGCGTAGCCGAACAGAAAAAACGATGCGGCGAGGCCGGCTACGATCGCCGCCAGTCCCCATCGCCAGCCGAGGAATGTCAGCCGGTCGAACGCATCCTTGGCGTCGATTTGTGGCGCGGACATCGAGGCCGGGGTGGAAAGCAGGTGCATGCCGGCGGTCTTTTAGCTCAGCCGACCGCGCAAAGCGACCGGTGGCTGAGCAGGCTGCGGCCAAAGGCCTCCCGCAAACGTCTAGAGCCTTTTCCGCTTCGATGGAATCGAAGCGGGGCTCTAGCTTCTTGATTTGACGCGTTTTCTTGACGCGAACCGGTTTCCACTTCGCTTGAAAACGCTCTAGCGCAGCGAAACGATGAAATCGGTCCCTTCGCCGGTCTCGCCCGCAGTGATGCCTTGATCGGAAACGATGATCGAGGCGCCGGTGGTCAGCGCTTCGGTAATGCGCGCCATGGCATCAGCGGGAATCGTGAGACGGTCAAGCGCTTCAGCCGGGCTGTCCGGCAGCGGTATCGGCTTCATTTCAACCGCGCCCGCGATCTTGCGCCGGCGCGACACGCGCTCGTCGTCATCGTGCCGCGCAGCGTACCTGGTCGGCACCGGAAGCGAGACTACCGACCAGTGCAGGACATTGGCGTCGTCCTTGTCGACCTGCGCGGTGAATACATGGGTACCTAGCGGCCGGTCGCTTGGCGCAATCGTGATCGGCACCTCGAACAGTGGCGCGAAATTCTGCCGCACATAGAGCCTGGAATCCTTGCGGCTGACGAATACCGAGATCTGGCCGCTGCGCTTTGGCGCCGCTTGCGCGGCCGGATCGGGCTTTGCAGCGGCCGGCTTTTCGCCGTCGAGCAAGCGGGCTGCGTCTTTTTTCGCAGGGGTGCCGGGGGCGATCTCCGTTACCGCCTTGGCTTCGGGCATTTTGTCGTCAGCCTTGATTTCGGTCGTCGCGTGTCCGGTCGCGGGTGTCTCCGCCTTGGCGACATCGCCGCTCGCCTGCGTGGCCGCCTGGGCCTCGTTCGCTTTCGCAGCGTGCGTGTCGGATACTTGGGTCACAGGCTTGATTTCGGTAGTCGCGGTTTCGCCGGGCTTCGCGGCGGCCGGTTCGGCCTCCGGCTTTGCGGCCTCTTCTGATTTTAGGTCAGCCGTCGTCTCAGGGGCCCTGTTGTCAGTTGCGGCGGAAGCCTCATCGCGCGGTGACGCGCTGCCGGCATCCGACATCGTGACCGACGCTTTGGTGGCGGGCCTGCCGCTGCTGGCGTCCGCGGTATGGGTCTGGTCGCGCAACAGCGCGGAAGCCGACGGATCATCCATGACGGGCTTGACGCCACCGTCGTGCCCGACGCCCGGTCTCAGCTCGAGGTCCGCCTCAGACGTCGGCGGCTTTGGTGCCGCGCCGGCGTCAGCTGCCTTGTCGGCCTTGGCGGCCGGAAGCGCATCCGTCTGCGGCTCGTTGGCGGCCGTCGGTTGCGGCACGACTTTTTGGGTCACCAGCAGCGGGTGCGAAAAACTGGCCGGCGTCATATCGCCGGGGGTGACGACGACGCGCGCACCCATCTTGGTCCAATTCCACATCTTCACGGCAAAGCCCATCGGCATCCGGATGCAGCCGTGCGAGGCCGGATAGCCAGGCAGGACACCGGCATGCATGGCAATACCGGACCAGGTGATGCGCTGCATGTAGGGCATCGGCGCGCCGCTATAGATGTTGGAATGATGCAGCTTGTGCTTTTGAATGACGCTGAAGACGCCCATCGGGGTCAGGTGGCCTTTCATGCCGGTCGAAATCGGCGTTTCGGCGTAGAACCCGTTGGCGTCGTAGATCCTGAGGTGTTGCTTCTCGATCGAGATCGCGATCACCAGCGGTCCCTGCGGCTTGGACGATTCCTTCTCCGCGGCCTCGAGCTTTTTAGCGCCACGGTTGCGAGCCTTCTGCCGGCGCTGCGGAACCGGCGGGCCGGGACGCGAATATCCGCCATCGGAATCCGACCAGTAATACAGCGCCGCTTCCGCCTGGGAGGCACTGCCGATCGCGCCGGCGGCCGTCAAAACCGCAATTCGCCAAAGTCTTCCGTTGGTTCCGAAAGCGCCATACCCGCCTACGCGCATCATTCTCGAGTCCTCAATCATCGGTATTTAGTGTTGCAGACGAGATACGCGTTCACCAGCAGTAACGCTCTAGTTTCCGGTGATTTTCGCCCCAAGCGTAGCAAAAAAGCCTCACATTGAGTTAAACGGCGGAGGTTGCCGGCTACCGTCGACCTTTTTGCGGGACTCCTGCACACCTACATGGGTGCAAACCTCGCCGGCGGAGACCTCCATGACCTGCAAAATCTTAAGCCCGTATGACGCGAGGTGGCGATCACTGGCTTTGCTGCTAATTGCGGTGGTGCTGTGGCCGGGCACGCCGGCGCGGGCCGCCGACGAGCCGGACCTGATCTTCCGCCGCTCGACCGTGTTCAAGTGGATCAGCCCGAACGACAAGCTGGCCACCTATGGTGTCGACGATCCCGAGGTCGAGGGCGTGGCGTGTCATTTCACGGTGCCCGAGAGGGGCGGCTTCAAGGGCTGGCTCGGGCTTGCCGAGGAAGTCTCGGATATTTCGCTGGCGTGCCGCCAGATCGGGCCGATCCATTTCAAGGGCAAGATGGAGCAGGGCGACGACATGTTCCGGCAGCGGCGTTCGCTGTTCTTCAAGAAGATGCAGATCGTCCGCGGCTGCGACGCCAAGCGGAACGTGCTGGTTTACATGGTTTATTCCGACAAGCTGATCGACGGATCGCCGAAGAATTCGACTTCCTCGGTGCCGGTCATGCCGTGGGGAGCCGCCGACACCGCGATCCAGAAGTGCGGCGAGTTCATTCAGTGACCGGAAACCGACCCACGCATCCCTAAGATTGCTGCTTCACCGCGGCAGGCCGCGGGCGGACCCAGGGTTCGGGCCGGGCTTTGGGGTCGCGGCAGCCGACCAAGTGAACGAATTTTTGCGGCGCCGACAGGTTGCCGCTGTCGCCGCATTGCTGCGTCATCGCACCGCAAATCCTGGACCGCTCGGATTTCACGGAAGTCGATGGGTCAATCCTGGGCTCGGAGGTCCCATCAATCGCGGCCAAACGTTCGACGATCGGCTCTCCGAATTGGCGGCCAACATGGATGTTGCCTTTGCCCACGACTGGAATCCTTTTTGATGTTGGCGCCCAACGCGCAGCGGCCCGGAAAAGTTGCGCTTGTTCGAACTCTGTCGGCCGATCGGTGGCTTCGGTTCACCGCCGCCCGGCTGCCGAGGACGCTTCTTCAGCAGAGAAAGGTTAAAAACTCGCATCGGCTTTCGGGCCCGCCGATGTTTTGCGGATCGCCGATGCTGACCCCGGCGCCGCGGAAAATGGCTGCAATCGGCCAATGAACGACCTGCTGGTTCATGGAACGATCGGGTTCGCCGCCAAGTCATTTAATTGAAATCCCTGAGTTTTCTTGAGGATTGTTTCGTCCGGCCGGGGCCACGAAACAATTCTTATGGGCGACGAAACCATTTCCCGCTTTTGGCGCAGAGATCCGGAAACAGCGGATAGTTATTCGTTCGACAACAAAACGGCGGCCAACGCCGGCACTTGAACCCGGAGACAGTCAAATGCGAACCCTGAGCTTCATCCTCGCCTTCGCCTTCGTGCTGGTCGGCCCCTCGTTGGCCGGTTCGCCGGATAACAGCCTGCCCGGTATCGGCACCTTCGCCTATCACGGCTCGCCGATCGTCACTTCGGCTCCGCAGGCGATGGTCGTTGCGGCGCGCTGAGTCGCCGTCGGTCTGAAACATTGGAAAGTTGCCGGTAAGTCCATCATGTTTTTTCGTATCTGCGGTGTAGCAATTGTCGCGTGCGTCGTTCTGGCCGGTTCGGCGCAGGCGCAGGCACAAGTTCAAGTCCAGCAAATCCAATTCCGGTCGCTGACCAAGATGCCCGACTCACGCGGCGAATTCGTGCGGCTGTGTGCGCCCCACATGGTCGGACGCTGGGCGCATCCCGAATCCGTCTGCGGCTGCCTGCACGATTACGCGGCTGCAACCATCGAAGATCCCGATCTGCGTGAGGCGCTGCTGCGCGGCATTTCCGAGACCGGCGTGCCGACCATCGAGACCGAATGGGTGCCGCCGTCAAAGCAGTCCGAGATCGGCGCCACCTTCACCAAGATTGCAAAGCCGACGCTGCAATGCATGTTCGCGCCGCTGAACTAGCTCGCGCTCCCCTAAATCCTGATAGAAATGGCCGAGCCGTCAGACACTTGCCGGCGGTCTTTCATGTCTGCCATGTCT
>Ga0209736_1000527_pt1 | contig 12162 bp, 11 predicted proteins | sample BlaSpr_A8_Ref_M3_FD_187992 | JGI IMG/M metagenome (GOLD analysis project Ga0209736, IMG submission 187992) | Forest soil microbial communities from Thunder Bay, Ontario, Canada - Black Spruce, Ontario site 2_A8_Ref_M3 (SPAdes) (version 2) | ecosystem: Environmental > Terrestrial > Soil > Boreal... | reverse complement strand
CGGCGACGTCGTCGCCCGCGTCAAGCGCATGCGCGGCTTCAACGTCCTCCATCCCATGGGCTGGGACGCCTTCGGCCTGCCCGCCGAAAACGCCGCCATTAAGAACAACACGCACCCTCGCGTGTGGACCAACAACAACATCGGCGAATTCCAGCGCACGCTGCGCCGCTTTGGCTTCAGCTATGACTGGCGGCGCGAAATCTCCACCTGCGAGCCGGAATACTATCGCTGGAACCAGTGGTTTTTCCTGCGCATGCTCGAACGCGGCCTCGCCTACCGCAAAAAGAGCCGCGTAAATTGGTGTCCCAAATGCTGCACTGTGCTCGCCAACGAGCAGGTCGTGAATGGCGGCTACTGCTGGCGCCACGAAGACACTCTCGTCGAGTCCCGTGAACTCGACCAGTGGTTCCTCAAAACCACGGCCTACGCCGATCAACTCGTCGATGACCTAAAACAACTCGAAGGCACTTGGCCCGAGCGCGTCATCACCATGCAGCGCAACTGGATTGGCCGCTCGCAGGGCGCACGCGTGAAGTTCGCCGTCGCCGATGTGAAAGGCGCGCCACCCATTGAGATTTTCACCACGCGCATCGACACCATTTACGGCGCCACCGCCATCATCCTCGCTCCGGCTCATCCGCTCGTAGAAAAACTGCTGGACGGCTCGCCCAACCGCGCCGAAGCGGAATCGCACCTCGCGCAAATGAAACAGTCCTCGGTCAAAACGGAAGACCTCGCCACTGCTGAAAAAGTCGGCTTCTTCACTTGCCGCCATGCCACCAATCCATTTAGCGGCGAAAAAATCCCCATCTGGGTCGGCAATTTCGTTCTCATGGAATACGGCACCGGAGCTATCATGGCCGTGCCTGCCCACGACCAGCGCGACTTCGAGTTTTGCCGAAAATATGGCCTGCCCGTGCGCGTCGTAGTCCAGCCTGGCGAAGGCGAACCTATGGTCGAAGAAAAAATGACCGTCGCCTTCGACGAGCACCAAAGCGGCAAGCTCGTCAATTCCGGTCCGTTCAACGGCCTCTCTCCCGACGAAGCCATCGTCAAAATGACGGCCTTCGCCGAGAAAAAGGATTTCGGCCGCGGCGAAGTCGTTTTCCGCCTCCGCGACTGGGGCGTCTCCCGCCAGCGGTACTGGGGCACGCCCATTCCCGTCGTCTACTGCCCCGAGCACGGCCTGCAACCTGTGCCGGACAAGGATCTGCCTGTCCTGCTGCCGCCCAATCCGAAGCTCACGGGCGAAGGCGAATCGCCTCTGGCCTCGACTCCGGAATTCGTCAACACCACCTGCCCAAAATGCGGTGGCCCCGCGCGCCGCGAAACCGACACGATGGATACCTTCGTCGACTCCTCGTGGTATTTCTATCGCTACTGCGACCCGCACAACGACCAGGCTCCGTTTGATTCCACAACAGTCGGCTATTGGTTTCCCATCGACCAGTACATCGGCGGAATCACCCACGCCATCCTGCACCTCCTCTACTCACGCTTCTGGTGCAAAGTCATGCGCGATCTCGGTCTCGTCAACCACAACGAGCCCATCACTAGGCTGTTTACCCAAGGCATGGTGCAAAAAGGCGGCGTGGCCATGTCCAAATCGCGCGGCAACGTCGTCGGAGCCATCGATATGGCCGAAAAATACGGCGCCGACACGGGCCGCCTCTATACCCTCTTCGCCGCGCCTCCCGAAAAAGATCTCGAATGGAGCGAAGAAAGCATCGAAGGCTCTTGGCGCTTCCTGAACCGCGTGTTTCGCCTGATCGACAAGCATGCCGGAGCCATTCGCGGCGCCAAGAACTGGAATTTCGACTCACAAGGAATGTCTGACAAGGAACGCGACCTAATCAGAGTCACGTACCAGACGATGCTAAGGGTCACACAAGACTTCGAGAAACGCTGGCACTTCAATTCCGCAATTGCCCAGATCATGGAATTGACCAACGAGATTTATCTGGCCGAGCCTCTCGAAAACGGTGTTCGCCCAGAAATACGCAAAGAGGTCCTACAAATCCTGACGCTGCTGCTTGCACCCATGACCCCTCACATCGCCGAGGAAATGTGGGAAATGCTAGGCAACAAGGACGGTCTGTGGAATGCTTCCTGGCCGGTTTTAGGTGAAGGGCAACTGGAGCTGGCGAAAGACAACGAAGTAGAAATCCCGGTCCAGGTCAACGGCCGAGTCCGCGCCACCCTAAAAGTCCCCGCGGGCGTAACCGAAGCCGAACTAGTCGCCAAAGCCAAAGCCGATCCCGCCGTAGCCCGCCACATCGAAGGCAAGCGCATCTTGAAGATAATCTTCGTGCCCAACAAACTCCTAAATCTGGTGGTCCAATGAGCGCGCAGCCTTTTCTTCGTAGGGGCACGGCACGCCGTGCCCTCTTTACGGCGTGCAGAAACGCAGCATGCCAGTTCGCAAGGTGAACCGCATCCAAGAGGAGAACACGATGGCAACAGGAGCCGCAATGACGGAACATCCTCAAAAGCCAAAGACCGAACTAGGCGGCGTCGTCGTCCTGGATTTCGGCGGCCAATACACCCAACTCATCGCTCGCCGCATCCGCGAACAAAATGTCTTCTCCGCGATCCTCCCGTGCACCACCACCCTCGATGAAATCCGCCTATACGCCCCCGCGGGCCTAGTCCTCTCCGGCGGCCCCAGTTCCGTCTACGACCCCGACGCCCCGAAATGCGACCCCGCCATCCTAGCCATGGGCTTACCCATCCTGGGCATCTGCTACGGCATGCAATGGATCACCCACGCGCTGGGCGGCAAGGTAGAGAAAGCCCAACGCCGCGAATACGGCCGCGCCCACTTAAAGGTAAACTGTGCAAAAGGCCCCAGCGAATCGCACCTCTTCAGAGGTGTCCCCGAATCCCTCCGCATCTGGAACAGCCACGGCGATCATGTCCGCGAACTCCCCCCCGGTTTTTGCGCCACCGGCCACACCGACAACGCCATCGCTGCTCTCGAAGATCCCCGGCGAAAAATCTACGCCGTGCAATTCCACGTCGAGGTAAACCACACCGAAAGTGGCACCGAACTCCTCCGTAATTTCCTCTTCCGTGTCTGCCAAGCCGAACGCAAATGGAGCGGCTCCGCTTTCATCGAAGAGACCACAGAAGCCATTCGAACGAAGGTAGGCCAGGGCCGCGCCATCTGCGCCCTCAGCGGGGGAGTGGATTCCACGGTAGCCGCAGTCCTGGTTCACCGCGCCATGGGCGACCGCCTCACTAACATCTTCGTGAACACAGGTATGCTGCGGAAAAACGAATTCGCGGACACCTTGGAGATGCTGCGCGACCGCCTGGGCCTCCGCGTCATCGGGGTAGATGCCGCAGACCGCTTCTTGGACAAGCTGGTCGGCGTCACCGATCCCGAGCAAAAGCGCAAAATCATCGGCAGGGAATTCATCGCCGTCTTCGCCGAGGAGGCCCAAAAACTCCAAAGCAGCGAAGCCCATGCCGCGATCTCCTGGCTGGTTCAGGGGACCCTCTATCCTGATGTGATCGAGTCCGTTTCCGTCAAAGGCCCCTCCGCCACCATCAAGACCCACCACAACGTCGGCGGTCTGCCCGAAAACATGCCTTTTGCCCTCATCGAGCCCCTGCGCGACCTTTTTAAGGACGAGGTCCGCCGCATCGGCAAGGACCTGGGCCTTCCAGACGAAATTCTTCTGAAACACCCGTTTCCCGGCCCAGGCCTAGCGGTCAGGCTCCTCGGCGAGATTACTCGCGAAAACCTCCTTACTTTGCAGGAGGCCGACGCTGTAGTTGTCGAAGAGATACGGCGCGCCGGGCTTTATAGTAAAGTTTGGCAAGCCTTTGCTGTCTTGCTCCCAGTTCGCAGCGTAGGCGTCATGGGCGACTACCGGACTTACGGCCTCACTGTCGCCGTCCGCGTCGTCGAATCTGAGGATGCTATGACTGCCGACTGGGTCCGCCTCCCCGGAGAGGTCCTTGAGCGCATTTCCACCCGCATCGTCAATGAAGTTCGCGGTGTGACCCGCGTGGTTTACGACATTAGCTCGAAACCACCCAGCACCATTGAGTGGGAGTAAGTCTTATTCTGGGAACCCGCGCATTATAAAGAGGGAATTGAATTTATAGGCCAGACGAGGGACTTGTCCCGACGTTTCACTGACTCAGAAAGTGTACAGGCCGCGCAGGGACGGGACGCGGCCTATCCAGGAGTTACCATAAATTTGACATCAAGCTCTGAGAAATTGGCTGCAGAACTAGCGGTTGGCCATTTTCTGCGCCATGTACAGAATGAGCTTGCGGTCCCCTTCTTCGACCTTCCCAAGCAAGCGGCGAAGCTTGTTGAGAAAGCGTGCATCTTTGCCGACGCTACCCCATGCGATGTCATCCGACGACTTCCGCTTGGGGAGATTCGGCAATTGCGGCGGCTCCTCGCCGTCATAAAAGAGTTGATAGAGTGGGCACTCGAGAGCGCGAGCAAGTTTTTCCAGCGTTTCGATGGCCGGTACTGTATGGCCATTTTCTACGCGGGAAATATAACAACGTAGCAACCCTGTTCGCTTCTCAATGTCGCCCTGGGAGAGTTTCTTTTCTTCGCGGAGTGCGCGAAGACGGTCACCTATAATCATGGCGGCATTATTCCATGTAGGTACCGGTCTAGCAAGAAGAAACTTGGCAGTCATCAATTGAAACACTTGATGCAAGCAGGGGAAGCCAGGCTACACACGTAGAGGGAAACCACGTTACATTAGACGTAACCGGATTGACATGCCACGCGTCCCTAAAGTAGAGCCCTTGAAGCCACCCGCCGGTTCGGCGGGTGCCAAACCGTCTGGCGCGAAAGCGCCGGGCGCTCTGGACGACCGGGAACTCGTCCGGCGGGCCCAGGGTGAAGACCAGGAGGCTTTTGAAGAGCTCATACGGCGCCACCAGCACCGCGTCTTTGCCGTCGCTGGCGGCATTTTGCGCCGCCGCGAAGATGTGGAGGACATCGCCCAGCAGGTCTTTGTAAAGGCGTACTTCTCGCTGAAGCGATTCGATCAGCGGGCGGCCTTCAGCACTTGGTTGTACAAGATTACCGTGAACGAGTGCTGGGACTTGCTGCGAAAGAAAAAAGTCCGGCCCCTCGTTTATGAGTCGGACTTAAGCGAGGAGCAAGCTAGACAGGTGATCGCCGCCGAAGGGAAAAATAGCGGCGGGCCGGACATCAGCGACAGGCTGGAGGCGCGCCAACGCGTCGAGCGTCTTCTGGAAGGACTCGACGAGCGCGACCGCCTGATGCTGATTCTGAAAGAAGTCGAAGGCTTTGCAGTTGAAGAGATTGCGCAAGTGTTGGACTTGAATGCCAACACGGTGAAGGTTCGGCTGTTTCGCGCGCGCCGGAGAATCGTAAACAAAGTCCGCAAGCGCGGAGAATGACGGCGACGTAAGGTTGCGGAGAAGGACGTAGCGATTAACGCCGAGGAGAAAGCAGATTGATTTTTGAAGCTGGAAAGATTAGATAGATTGCGGAAGTCGTTGAAGGAGTCTCGAATGAAAACTTTTCCAAGCAAGCGCCGCGGGGAATGTCGCGATTTCCAGTCGCAGCTCGAGGACGCGGCCGGCGTCGCGCCGGGAGCGAAAGAATTATCGGAATTGCTTGCAGTCGCGCCCGGCGCACTGAAAGAACACGCGGCTGCCTGCGCGGATTGCCGCGCCGTCGCAGAGAACTTTCTTGAGGCGCGCGCCCTCCTGGCTGAACTGCCTTCGACTGCGCCTATGGCCGGACCGTGGTTCGCTCCGCGCGTGATGGCCGCCATCGCCGCCCGCAAAGCGGAACTCAGCCGCGCGGCAGACACTTGGACTTTTCTCCCGAAACTCGCAGCGCGTCTCACCTGGGCTTCCGCCGTGGCGCTCCTTTTGGCGAGCACTTGGCTTTATCAGAGGCCCGTATCCACCTCGGCAAAGCCCGTGCTCACGGACATTACAGGTGAACCTGTCGTGGACACGGTGACGCCGGCGAACAACGATGAAGTCCTTGTCAGCCTGGCAGAGAGGACCCGATGAACGAAAGTTCCGCTAAGCAAAGGGCGGCCCTGTGGGTAGCGGTTGTGTTTGTGCTTGGCGCGGCGCTTGGCGGCGTGTTTGGCTATTTCTATGGCCACCGGAGCACGGTCGCAGCGGCAAATCCTCCGTTGAGCGAGCCCCAAAGGCGCGCGCAAAGAGTCGAGCAGCTCACGCAGGAACTGGGACTGACGAATGATCAGAGGCAGCAGCTCGACAGCGCCCTTTCGCAGCTTCATGCTCAATACAAATCGATCCACGACCAGTCCGATGCGCAGTTGAATCAAGCGCGGGAGAAAGGGCGCGACCAGATTCGCGCAATCCTGACTCCCGAACAGAAGCCGAAATTCGAGGAATTCCTGAAGCGCCTCGACGAAGAAAGAAAGCGTAACGGCCCGCCTCCACCACCGCGCTAGCGTCTGGCCCGCAAAAAGCAGAATCGACTCACTCCATTCTTGTTCTCTCGAATCTTTTGCACTCACACTTTTACGATGAGCTTGCCAGTGTTGCCGCCGGTGAAGAGCATGTTGATGGCGTCGGGCGCTTTTTCGAGACCTTCCACGATGGTTTGGCGGTCCTTCAGCTTGCCCATCATTTTCCATTTGCCGAGTTCCATGGCCGCTTCGGTGAAGCGTGACGCGTAGTCCAGGACGAGGAAACCTTCTACTTTTAAGCGTTTGACGATGAGGATGCCGAGGTTGCTCGGTCCGGAAGTTTCTTTTGTGTAGCCAGAGATTAGGCCGCAGAGAGCCACCCGGCCGTGCAGATTCATGCGGTTGAGGACTGCCTCCATGATTTCGCCGCCGACATTTTCGTAATCGATATCGATCCCGTTCGGCGTGGCGGCGGCCAGCTTTTCTTTCCAGTCGGGATGTTTGTAGTTGATGGCGGCGTCGAAACCGAGTTCGTCGGTCAGCCATTTGCATTTTTCGTCGGTCCCCGCAATGCCGACGACGCGACAACCGAAAATTTTGCCGATTTGGCCGGCGACGCTTCCGGTGGCGCCGGCGGCTGCGGAGACTACCAGCGTTTCGCCTTTTTGCGGCTTGGCGATTTCGGTCATGCCGAAATAGGCCGTTACACCGGTCATGCCGAGCACTCCGAGAAATACGGTGTCCGAAACAAACGGTATCGAAGGAACTTTCTGAAAGGGCATCTTCGACTGCGCTTCGAGCACGACGTATTCCTGAAGGCCAGTGAGGCCCACAATCTTGTCGCCCTTCTTGAATTGCGCGTGGCGCGATTCAGTCACTTCGGCTAGGCCGCCTGCGCGCATTACGTCGCCGATGCCCACGGCTGGCAGATAGCTGTCCACGGCCATCCAGACGCGCATCGTCGGATCGACGGAGAGATATTTCACTTTGGCCAGCGCTTGGCCGTCCTGCAGCTCGGGCACTGGCGATTCAACGAGTTTGAAATCACCAGGCGCGCATAAGCCTTTGGGCCGCGCTTGCAGGCGAAGTTGACGGTTCATTGTTGTCACTCAGAGCTCTCCAAATTCTGTTGCCCGCATTTGTTTGCGACTCGCACAGCCACGATTGGCTGTGCCACACGCACGCCTAGTTGTGGTCCCTAGAAGGGAATGTCCTCGTCGGAGATTTCGGGGCCGCTGGGGGCTTGGCTGCCGCCGTGAGAGTCGTCGGCAGGAGAGACGTGCGCCTCGACGTCGTCGCCGCCGGAACGGCCTCCACCTGCGCCAGCCCCATCGCCGCGGCCGCCGAGCATGCGCATTTCATCGGCGATGATTTCCGTGCTGTATCGTTTTTGGCCTTCCTTGTCTTGCCACTCGCGAGTTTCGATTCGGCCCTCGATGTATACGAGGGATCCTTTCTTTAGGTATTGCTGACAGATTTCTGCTAGCTTCCGCCACGCGACGATTTTGTGCCACTCGGTTTTTTTCTGGCGCTCTCCGTTGCGGTCTTTGTAGGAGTAATCGGTGGCGACGGAGAAATTGGCAACGGCCTGGCCCCCGGTCGTGTAGCGCGTTTCTGGATCGCGGCCTAAGCGGCCTACTAAAATGGCTTTATTTACGGACATGAGCGTTTTCTCCCTGCGGCGGTGACGATAACAGAAAGAGGAGGCAGAGGCAAAGATGGGAGGAGGTTGGTGGAGAATTGTGAGTGGTGAGTAGGAAAGAGAAATGACAACGCGGAGACGCGGAGTTCGCGGAGACGCGCGGAGAATACGTGACGGTGATGGGGCCCCTCCCCCCCGGGTTTTTTTGTAAGTGCGGATTCTAAAGGGGTTTAAGTGCTGTGTTTTTGGAAGTGCGGATTGTAAAGGGGTTACAGGTGGATTTTTGGAAGTGCGGATTCTAAAGGACTTAACGCAGACGGCACAGATACAGAGACACCCGTACCGGGTCGCGGCAGGGGCCTGTCGTAGGGAGGAGAAGAGGGCACAAAGTAATTGTGCCCCTACAACGGTAAAGAAGTAATGAGGTAACGATGTAAGGAGAGAAGGATGAGGCGATGGGGATTGGAAACGGAGATGGAGTGCGACGATCATAGGATATGGTAGCAATATAATTACCATATGTCAATATACTTCTTATGGTCATCCGAACGGCGGGGGCCAATTCACAGGGCAAGCGTGGAAGTGGAAAGGATGGAATGAGTTATGGCGGATGAGGGTTGTGGAAAAGCTGTGGAAAAATGGTTTTTAGCAGTGAGTAGAGAGTCGTGGGTAGTGAGTACCTCGGATAAGGTTTAGCGGTTCTGTGGGTGCGGGCTGAAGAGGTGAGCACTCGGGCTTGACCCTTATAATAGTATAAGTATACTTGTATAGATGGACGAGGTCTTGAAACCCGTCAGGTGGGTGGGCACGTCCTTGAGGGACTTGCGATCGTTCCCGCGAGCTGTCAGGAGCGACATAGGGCAGGCGTTGTTTACCGCCCAGCAGGGCAAGACCGATCCCGCTGCGAAGCCACTGAAAGGATTCGGGGGAGCGAGCGTGATGGAAATCGTTGCTTCGCATCAAGGCAATGCGTGGCGGGCGGTTTACACCGTCAAGATTGAGGACGCGATTTACGTCCTGCACGTCTTTCAGAAGAAGTCGACGAAGGGCATCGCCACGCCGACCAGGGAAATCGAGCTTATTAAGAAGCGGCTCGGGGACGCCGAACGCGAGCACAGAGAGAGGCAAAACTAGATGAAGTCAAAGACTAGAAAGACACGCAAGGTCGCGGCTCGTGTAACAGAAGGCAGCGGAAACATTTTTGCTGATCTGGGACTACCTAATCCCGAACAGGAACTGCTCAAGGCACAGCTGACGTTGCAGATTTACGGGATTCTGAAGGACAGCGGGATGACACAAGTCGAGATGGCCAAGATTCTTGGTGTGCGGCAGCCTCAAGTCTCGCTCTTGATGCGGAACCGGGCAGGGAACTTTTCGGTTGGGCGGTTGATGGAATTTCTTACTGCCTTGCGACGGGACGTTGAGATTACGGTTCGTCTGACTCGCAAAGAGCATGGGGCGTTGTCGGTGGTTTCAGTCTGAACGAAGGCATTGCACGAGATTTTGAAAAAGACGAGGTCGCAGAGCAAAGGTTAAGGTCCGAAGGAAGAGTTGGTGAGAGATCTGATCGGCGGGAACCATGAGTCAGCTGCCAGTTTGGTTTGAACGGAAGTTTGAGTTTTCGTTTCCTGTGGAGCTGCATCCGAATCTGTGTGCACGGTTGCGCGGGACTCCGGCGAGGCTGGAAGAGGCGCTTCGTGGCCGTGCTCATGAAATCCTGATCAGGAAAGCCCAAGGGAAGTGGTCGGTTCAGGAACATGCCGGTCATTTGCTGGACCTCGAAGCGCTGTGGCTGGCGCGAGTGGGCGATTACGTGGCGGGCAGCGGCGAACTCACCGTGGCGGACTTGCGGAATCGAAAAACCGACGAAGCGAACCACAACGCGCGCTCACTGGAACAGATTCTGACGGAGTTCCGCGCTGCAAGAGAAGGACTGCTGAAGCGTGTGGACGAATTGGACGCAGCACTATTTGCTCGAGCCATTCCCCACCCGCGTTTGAAGACGCCGATGCGGCTTGTGGACCATTTGTATTTTGTCGCCGAACACGACGATCATCATTTGACGCGGATATGGGAGTTGGTCAACGTCGTCGGGTAGAGTGATGGGTTTGATGGAGCTGTGTCAACGTGTGGAGATTTCAAAACACCCACGTGTAAAACCGACACGTGGGGCACTCGGCAAGACTGACCGGTCCCCTCAGTCTGGTCGTAAGAATCGCGGACTGTGCCTTTTGAGACAGTTTTGCTCCGTTGCAGGCGCTAGCCTCTTCACCCGTATTCCTCAATTCTTCCAATAACAAGGAGGGCAAGATGTGTCGAGCATTGTTGGTAGCGGGCTGGTTATGTTTGTCTCTCATGGGGGCCCTGGCCGTGGCACAAACCTCTCCGAATGGGGGCGCGGCTGAACCGCGGGACAAGATCCTGGGTACTTGGAAATTGGTTTCCGGAAGTGACGATTCTGAGATAACTAAGATTGAATCCGAAAGCAACGGCGATGTAAAGATTAGTTTCGGTTGCAAGCAAGACGGTTCGTGTCCCCGCAACATCACCGTCAACTACGACGGGAAGCTGTACAAATACTCGAATTACTCAGATGCTGCCAAATATGAGGCGAGCTTCCGAAAGACCGGCGATCGAACCATTCAACAAGACTGGTATCTCAACGGCAAGCAGGGCAGCTCGTACACGTGGCAGCTCTCGCCGGATGGAAACACGCTAAGGATAACGAGCCAAGCTGTGAGTCCTCCTGGATCTAAGAAAATTACCTCCGTGCACGACAGAAGCGGAGGACCAACTTCGAATGATAATTCATTTGTAGGGTTTTGGAAGCGCGACCGGAACAGGGACGACGCAGTCTTTATAACATACGCAACCAAGGGCGCTGTGTTTACGTTCACAGACGCATGGGGAGTGGCGCATGATAGAAATTGCGATGGTAAAGATCATCTCGACAACGCTTCCCCGACAGGCAGTCTCTACAACTGCCGCTTCCCTGATGATCACACGTACGAGTTGACGTCGAAGGCGAACGGAAAAGTGCTTTCGACTACAACCCGCAAGATCTCCGAAGATGGGAAGACGATGTTCAGGGCCTCCAAAGACGCTGAGGGCAAGACATCCTCGGAAGAAAAGTATGAAAAGATAAAATAAACCCGGACGCAAATGACGGTTGCTGGCGGGTTGCAGGCCCTTGAATCCGCAAGAAGCCTTTTGGTAGCCCATCCTTTCTGTGGGTTGCGCAGAAAGGGTGGGGCTGCCTTTCGCTAGCCTCTTACTTTTCTCCCGTTTCCTTCATCACCAAGCACTACCTGCCCTCGGCCGCCCACTCCCCGAAATCCAACGAACACCGAACGACGCCGCGCAGCGCTCTCACCTCCGTTCTCTTTTCTAACGACCAAATCGAACCTCTTAGCCACGCAGTAGCGGTATATATAATCAGCTTATAACTAAGAACGTCATCCCTATCTCGGAAATGTCGACCCCAACTGCTCCTTCCCCAGGCCGCTCGTTTCTTCTTTGTCTATCGCTTACTCGCCTTTCGCCAGCTCTGGATGCTCGGAAGAAGACGGGCACGATGTATCGTGCCCCTACGGGATGGTGCGGCAAAACTCTGAATAGAGGAGAGAAAGGCGCGGGGAAGAGGAAGAGAGATTTCTCCCTTCGCAGGCCGACACGTTCGCAGGAGCGAACGTGAAAGAAAAGGCGTCGGCCTGCTTCGGTCGAAATGACGGCGCTAGGAGCGCGAGGAGTTTGTTAGAGAATTGAGAGAATTGAAGCGGGTGTCTGGAGCGACACCGAAGGTTCGAGCGGGAGCGACTGTTTGTGGCTGGCTGGGCAGACATAAAAAGTCGTTTTGGAGTTTAAAAACGCGATTTTACGGGGCAGTAATATTGTCATTTTTTTAAATAACCCGTAACCCGCTTGCAATCAACAGGCTGGCTGGCAAGGCGAGTGCGAGCCAGGGCGAGGCGGGAAAGGCCATCGGAGTGCCTACTACATAGGCATGCAAACAGTCACCAAGCAGTCCAAAGAGATTGGAAACAAGAAACAAAAGGGCTTTTCACTTATCGAGTTGCTGATCGTTGTGGCGATTATTTTGATCATCGCGGCCATCGC
>Ga0209736_1000526_pt1 | contig 12166 bp, 7 predicted proteins | sample BlaSpr_A8_Ref_M3_FD_187992 | JGI IMG/M metagenome (GOLD analysis project Ga0209736, IMG submission 187992) | Forest soil microbial communities from Thunder Bay, Ontario, Canada - Black Spruce, Ontario site 2_A8_Ref_M3 (SPAdes) (version 2) | ecosystem: Environmental > Terrestrial > Soil > Boreal... | reverse complement strand
TGTTCTTTTGGCCGCAAGGCATAGCCGTGATCGAATTGGCGCATCGCTTTCCCGGCGAAGGCGGTGTTTATCTGTGGGCTAAGGAAGTGTTTGGAGATTTTCACGGGTTTTTGTCCGGATGGTGCTACTGGACCAACAACATGATGTATGTGCCCACGATCATGCTGTATTTCGTGGGCGTCTCCGTTTTCGTTCTCGGTCCGGGACATGCGGCGCTCGCCGATAATAAAGTTTTCGCTTTGACCGCTTCGATCGTGCTGCTTACGATTTTGGTGGTGCTCAACGTCATCGGCTTGGGCATAGGAAAGTGGATCAATAATGTCGGCGCCATCGGCACTTTTTTTGCGGCGGCGGTGCTGATCGGCCTGGGCGCCTTCATTTGGCTCCGGTTTGGGACTACGGTCACCGCGGCGGATTTTCGTATTCCGGCGAATCCGCGCTTTGTGCTGAATTCGTTTGGAGTGATTTGTTTCGGGCTGGTGGGACTGGAGCTGGCGTCGGTGATGGGCGATGAGATCGAAAATCCCACGCGAATTCTGCCCGGCGCGGTGGCTTGGGGCGGAGTCTTGTCCGGTTTGCTGTACATCGGCGCGACGCTGACGCTGTTGATCGCGGTCAGCAAGCAAGACATCAGCGTCTTACAAGGCATCGTCCAGGCGGTAAGTCACATGGCCGCGCGAGTGGGCGCGAGCTGGATTGTCGCGCCGTTCGCGTTTCTGCTGAGCCTTTCGATTGCCGGTATAGGTTCGGCGTGGCTCGCCGGTTCCGCGCGAATCCCCTTCGTCGCGGGACTCGATTCGTATATGCCCGCGTGGCTCGGCCGTGTGCATCCGCAGTTTGCGACGCCGTATGCGGCGCTGATTGTGCATGCAGTGGTGTCGATGATCCTAGTCGTGGTGAATTTTACCGCTGCCAGTGTGCAGGAAACATTTCAGAAATTATTGTCATTGGCCGTGGTGCTGCAACTGGTGCCCTTCCTTTACATGTTCGGAGCGCTGCTGAAAATCGCCGCGACTCCATCGTTTAAGAAAAGCCACTATAGCCGGGGGATGCTGGTCTTTGCAGGCGCAAACGGGCTAGTGACCACGACGTTGGGTATCGCGCTGGCGTTTTTTCCGGCCGCGCAAATTACTTCTGTTCTGTCGTACGAGGTATGGATGTTTGGTGGCACGCTGCTGTTTGTTGGACTCGCGGCGTTTTTCTTTTTTGTGTATGGGAGGCGGAAGGCGGCGCGAAAGCTGGCGGATGTAGTAGTGACAGGATGAAATCTGCGCCGCAGCGTTCCCGTAGCAGCCGCAGCAGCAAATGAGATTCGGAGGGTGTCATGTCAAGCAGCGTAAAAGCGGAAGTGAAAACGTATCGAAACTTTGTGAATGGGCAATGGGCGGCGAGCGCGTCAGGCGAAACTTTCCCGGTGTACGACCCATCGACGGAAGAGGTGATTGCGCGGGTCAGCGCCGCGGATAAAACGGACGTTGATGTGGCGGTGAAGGCGGCGCGGAAAGCGTTTGATGAAGGGCCGTGGTCGAAAACGACGGCGCAGGATCGCGGGCGCGTGTTGTTCAAGCTGGCGGAAAAAATCCGACAGAATACCGCGGCGCTCGCGGACCTGGAGTCGCGCAACACGGGAAAGCCGATTGTCGAGGCGGAATACGACATCGCCGACGTAGCGACTTGCTTTGAATATTACGGCGGGCTGGCGACGAAAATCATGGGGCATGTCAATCCGGTGCCGGCCAACGCGCTGAGTTTCACTCTCCGCGAGCCGGTCGGAGTGGCGGCGCAAATAATCCCGTGGAACTACCCGTTGCTGATGGCGGCGTGGAAATTGGCGCCGGCGCTTGCCGCGGGCTGCACATGCATTCTCAAGCCGGCGGAGCAAACGCCGCTTACCGCGCTGGAATTCGCGAACTGGTTTGAAGAAGTGGGACTGCCGCCGGGCGTCGTGAACATTATTAATGGTTTAGGAGAAACGGCGGGAGCAGCTTTAGTAGCGCATCCGGGCGTTGACAAGGTCGCGTTTACCGGCAGCGCGGCGGTCGGCAAAATTATTGTGAAGAGCTCGGCGGATACGCTGAAGCGCGTAACGCTGGAGCTCGGCGGCAAGTCTCCGAACATTTTCTTTGCCGAAGCCGACTGGGAAGCTGCGGTCGACGGAGCGCTGTTCGGCGTGTTCATAAACCAGGGTGAAGTCTGCTCCGCCGGTAGCCGCATTCTGGTTGAGAAGAAAATCTATTCCAAATTTGTCGAGTCCATGACGGAAAAAGCCAAGCGCATCAAGCTGGGTCCGCCGCTGGAACGCGAAACGAAGATGGGTCCGCTGGTGAGCAAAGAGCAGTACGACCGCGTGAGTTCTTACTTGGAGATTGGAAAAAAAGAAGCGAAGGTGGCGATTGGCGGCGGGAGGCCCAAGCAATTCGGAAAGGGCTACTATTTGGAGCCGACGATTTTTTATGACGTGGAGAACAGCGCGCGCATCGCTCGCGAAGAAATCTTCGGGCCGGTGGCCTCGGTGATTTCGTTTGACGGCGAGGCTGACGCGATTCGTATCGCAAACGACACGCCGTACGGGCTGGCGGCCGCGGTATGGACTCGCGACATTTACAAAGCGTTTCGCGTGGTGAAGGCGCTGCGCGCCGGGATCGTGTGGGTCAATCACATGCAGCCGACGTATGTGGAAGCGCCGTGGGGCGGCTACAAGCAGTCGGGCTTCGGGCGCGAGTTGGGTCCTTGGGGACTGGAAGAATATCTGGAAACAAAACAGGTTTTCGTCAATTTGGACGAGACTCCAATTGGGTGGTATTAAACATGGCGACAATTCAGATTCGCACGGAAATTCCCGGACCGCGCTCGCGGACATTGCTGGCCCGACGCGAAGCGGCAGTTCCGCGAGGGCCGTACAATGCAACGCCGATTTTCATGGCTTCGGCGGAAGGCGCGACGCTGGAAGACGTGGACGGAAATCGTTATCTCGATTTTGCGGGAGGCATCGGGTGCCTCAACGTCGGGCACCGCGCGGCGCGCGTGACGGCTGCGCTGCGCGAACAGCTCGAGAAGCATTTGCATTTGTGCTTCGCGGTTACGCCGTATGAAGGCTACGTCGCGCTGGCGGAAAAACTGAACGCGCTGGCTCCTGGAAAATCTCCCAAGAAAACCGTCATTCTGAACACCGGCGCCGAAGCCGTGGAGAATGCCGTCAAGATCGCGCGCGCTTACACCAAGCGCCCCGCTGTTGTTTGCTTCGAGGATGCGTTTCACGGGCGCACGCTGTTGACCATGACGCTCACTAGCAAAACGCATCCATACAAAGCAGGCTTTCAGCCGTTTGCCAGCGACGTTTACCGCATTCCCTTCGCGTATCCGTATCGTGCCGAAAGCGGCGCGAATGCAGAAAGCTTTGCGCATCATCTGGAAGATGCGTTCAAGCGCCAGGTCGCTCCGGAATCGGTGGCCGCCGTAATTGCCGAACCGGTTTTGGGCGAGGGCGGTTTTGTTGTGCCGCCGCCGGATTATTTCCAGATTCTGCAGAAGATTTGCCGCAAGCACGGAATCTTGTTTATCGCGGATGAAGTGCAGTCCGGATTTGGCCGCACCGGAAAATGGTTTGCCAGCGAACATTTCGGAATCGAGCCAGACCTGATTGCCATGGCAAAGTCGCTGGGCGGCGGAATGCCCATTGCCGCGGTAACCGGGCGCGCCGAAATCATGGACACGCCGGGAGCGGGATCGCTGGGTGGCACCTTCTGCGGCCATCCGCTGTCCTGCGCCGCGGCTCTGGCGGTGATTGAGACCATCGAGAAAGACAAATTACTGGCCCGTTCGGTCGCCATCGGCAAACGGTTCGAGGAACGCGCGCGCGGCTGGCAGAAAAAATGGGCACTTGTAGGCGATGTGCGCGGCCTGGGCGGAATGTGCGCAATGGAGTTGGTGCGCGACGCGAAGCGAGAGCCCGCTGACGCAGAAACGAAGGAAATGGCCCGCTTGTGCTATGAGCACGGGCTCATTACCATCACCGCGGGTACATTCAACAATGTCATCCGAATCCTCGTTCCTTTGGTGGTCACCGATGAGCAATTTGATGAAGGCCTCGGCGTGATGGAGTCCGCTCTCGCCGCGGTTGCCGAGCGCAAGCAAGCTGCGCTTTCTCACGCGTAGAGAAAATATTCCGCCAACATTCGCGATAATCCGACGGAAGTGAGGGAGTGTCCGGCGCAATGCCAAATCCGCGAACGACGATGTTCAATGAAAACAAACTCAAGCTAGGCATTTTCTCTCCCAACTGTTCCGGTGGCATGGCGGTCACAAAAGTTCCGGAACGCTGGGACGCCTCTTGGGAGAACAACCTAAAGCTGGCGCAAATGGCCGACGAAGCGGGCATCGAATTCGTGCTGCCCATCGCGCGATGGAAAGGGTACGGCGGAGAAACGGATTTCGAGGGCAGCACGCTGGAGACGATAACCTGGGCGTGCGGGCTGCTGGCCAAGACCAAACGCATCACGGTCTTCGGAACGGTGCACGCGCCCCTCGTGCATCCGATTTTCGCCGCGAAACAGATGGTCACCGTTTCCCACGTGAGTGAAGGCCGCTTCGGACTGAACATCGTGTGCGGCTGGAATCAGGATGAATTTGAAATGTTCGGCGTCGCGCAGCGCGAGCACGATACCCGCTACGAATATGGGCAGGAATGGTGGGACGTGGTGCAGAAGATTTGGCAAGAGGATGCTCCGTTTGACTACGACGGCCGCTTCATCAAGCTGAAGGGCGTCGTGGGAAAGCCAAAGCCGTATAGGTGGAGACCCGTGGTGATGAACGCCGGCTCCAGCGGAGCAGGACGCAGCTTCGCCGCCAAGAACTGCGATTTCCTGTTCACCGTGCTAATCGACCTCGAAAAAGGAAAGCAGGATGTGAACAGCATAAAAGCGATCGCGGCAGGGTTCGGGCGCAGCGTCGAGGTGTTCACCACGTCCTACGTGGTGCTCCGCCCCACGCGGAAGGAAGCGCAGGAGTATCACGAGTACTACACAACGAAGATGGGAGACTATGTCGCTGCCGATCATTTGATGGAGCTGCAAGGACTGCATGCACAGTCCTTCCCACCGGAAGCTTTCAAGCTATTCCGGCAGCGATTTCTAGGTGGTCACGGGGTATATCCATTGATCGGCGATCCGGATGATGTGGCGACGGAGTTGGCGAAAATCAGCGCGGCTGGATTCATCGGCACAACGATTACTTTCGTAAATTATGTCGATGAATTTCCATATTTCCGGGATGAAGTACTGCCGCGCCTGGAACGGCTGAAGTTAAGACAGTCCGCAAAAGCCGCTCAAGTTTGATTTTGACTGCGGGGACGCTCTGATATACTCCACGGCATTCTGGTTGTTCCGTACGTTTTGGGGGTGGGTGTGATGAGCCGTGGCAAATCCTCTCATGTGTGTCTGGCCGTTTCCCTGGCGTGTTTGCTCGCTATGATTTGTATTTCCGCGCCGGCGGCGAGCGGGCAGGCCATTACCGCTACGCTATCGGGAAGGATCCTGGACACTTCGGGTGGCAGCGTCTCCAAAGCGAAAGTAGCCGTAGCAAGTGCGTCAACTGGATTCGCAAGAACGGTTCAGAGTTCCGATGCCGGCGAATATTCGATTCCTGCTTTGCCGGCGGGCGAATACACGGTCTCCGTGGAATTCACTGGCTTTGGGAAGCAGAGCAAGAACGTGACCTTGCAAGTGGGGCAATCCGCCGAATTGGACTTCACTTTGACGCCGGGCGGAAGAGAAGAAAAAGTGGAAGTTGCGGCAACGTCTGAGTTGGTCGAGCCCACGCGCACGGAAGTAAGCACGGTCATCACCGAGCAACAGATTGTGAACCTGCCCGTGAACGGAAGGGAGTTCATCGATTTCGCGCTGCTTTCTCCGGCGGTAACGATCGGCGATACAACCGCCGGAAATACGGACGTGATTGTGGAGCCGGTGACCAAGCTTTCCTTCGCCGGCCAGAACATTCATTACAACTTCATCGCGGTTGATGGTGCGGACGATATTTCGACCGCTTCGGGCATTCAACGTGGGACGCCGCCGCAGGAGTCGGTGCAGGAGTTTCGCGTAATCAACTCCGATTACTCCACGGAGTTCGGGCGTGCCACGGCGGGAATCGTCAATATCATCACGCGCAGCGGGACGAATGACTGGCACGGCACGCTGTATGAATACTTCCGTAACGACAAGCTGGACGCCGTCAACCTGTTGCAGGCGAGCGGCGCTCACGTTTTGCGGCAGAACCAGTTTGGCGCGGCGATTGGTGGGCCGTTGCGCAAGGACAAGACTTTTATCTACGGAAACTACGAAGCGCAGCGGCGCGGCGAATCGCCGTTTTACAATTCCGCGGTGCTGGCGAACATCCATGCGATCAACGAGGTAAAAGCTATTTATGGCTTGGCGCCTGAACCGGCGCTGGGCGGGGTGTTGCGTACCAACGATTCGGACAATGGCTTCGCGCGCATCGACCATCGCTTCAACGACAATGAGAATCTCTTCGTGCGCTATTTCATCAACGACGGCCGCCTGCTGAACCAGTCGCCGTTGAATGACGGCTTCGACCTGCCGTCCGCGTTCAAAGATAACTTTTATCGCGACCAATCGCTCGCCAGCACCTTGGCGTCGGTGATCAATCCGAAGCTGGTGAACGAACTTCGTTTGCAGTACGCGCGGAGATCTTTTGATTTTCCGACGGTTTCGACCCAGCCGCACCTGGAACTTTCCAACACCTTCACCGCCGGAGTGAATCGCGGCAACCCCGATTTCTATCGCGAATCGCGTTTTGAGATCGTGGACAACGTGACGCGCAGCTTCGACCGGCACACGCTCAGCTTTGGGGGCAACTTCAATTTTGTGAAAACGACAGAATCGTTTCCTTTGTTCTATCCGTTTGAAGCGGACTTCCCGAATCTGGGCGCGTACCTGGGTAATGATGGCGTCAACGGTGCGAACTGTGTTTCGGCTCCCGGTGACCCGGGCGGGCCTGGCCCTCTCGGTTGCCAGCATCCCAACGTGATCTTTTTCGAGCGCTTCCAAGCTCCAAACTACAATGAGCCGAGCCTGAACACTTCGGTGTACTCAGGAACGCGGTTCTCGTCGGCCATTCGCAATGCCGCGGAAGGCTCGATGAACCACACTTACAACGGCCTGTACATTCAGGACAAATGGCGCGTCACCAGCCGGCTCACGCTAAACGGCGGAATTCGTTGGGAGTGGGAGACCTGGCCGTCGAATGTGCTCAACACCCAATGGAAAAACTTCGATCCGCGCCTGGGAGTGGCCTACAGCCTCGGAACCAAGCGCAACATCGTCTTGCGCGGAGGCTTCGGACTCTTCCACGGCATCATTCCAGCTCCGCTGCTGGCGTGCCAGGAGCCTTCCTGCGGCGGGACTATCGGTAAATATCCCGGTCGCCCGTTTGAGAATGGGCTGAACGCCAAGACGGAGCTGTTTGCGTTTGCCAGCGCTCCGGCGATTACCGCCATCGGCCTAGATCACCTCCTTACGACCGGAACCTATCCGGATGCGGTTCCCTTCCCGTGCGCCCCGAACGGGAACACGTTGGCAGGGTGCGGATTCTTTGGGCCTTCGGTGGTGGTGCGCTTTGACCAGAATCACAGGAATCCGTACGGCGTGCAGGCTAGTTTGGCGCTGGAGTTCAATCCTTGGGCGGACACCACGGTCAGTATCAGCGGGCTGCACGTGCGCGGAGTGCATCTCGGCAGCTTCTTCAACGTGAACCAGCCGGATCCAACGCAAGTCGTCACCGTGCATGATTCGCAGGGGCGCACTGGCCCGAAGAATTTGTACTGCTCCTTCGCTCCCGCGTGCCCATTTACCCCTGGTGTGCGAACGTTCCCTATTGCGATTTATTTTGAAGCGACGTCGCGATGGGACTCGCAGTATGACGGCTTGCTGATTAACCTGAATAAGCGGCTGTCGCATCAATTTTCGTACGGAATCAGTTACACCTGGGCGAAGTCCATAGACGATGGTCCGAATCCGAGCTTCGTGCTGATTCCGCAGGACAGCAAGAATTTCCGCGCCGAGCGCGCTCTTTCCTCCGACGATGTGCGCAACCGGGTCGTGGTGAACGGAACGGTGACGACTCCGAAGGAGTGGAATCCGTTTGCCCGCGACTTCCTTTTCAGCTTGATCGCTACCATTCAGTCGCCCATGCGCTTCACGAAATTCGCCGGCTTCGATGCCAATGGCGACATTTTTGGCAACAACGACCGCGTGGGAATCGAGCCGCGCAACACGTTTGTGGGCGACAATTTCCGCTCCGTAGACTTGCGCATCGCACGAAGCTTTGCATTCCGCGAAAAGAAAAGCCTGGAATTGATTGCGGAGGCATTCAATCTCTTCAACACCACGAACATTCGCTTCTTCAATACTGTTTACGGCGCGTCGGATTTCTGCCCGGTGAACCCTGCCGCGTTTGGATGCGCCGGCGCGAGCAGCAATCTTGAAGGATCGCCGAATCCGCTGTATGGAACGCCGAGGGCGGTGTTCAACCCGCGGCAGATCCAGTTGGCGCTGAAATTTAACTTCTAGATCGGAAAAAAGGGGTGTGGGCACCCCACCCCCCTCCCCCCTGTTTTTGGAAGTGCGCATTCTAAAGCACTTAGCGGAGGGGTGTTTTGTAAGTGCGGAAACCAAAGGAGTTACTGTTCGATGAATTCGGCTAAAAACCGACAAAAAACGAGGATTGCTTGGAAGTGTTGATTCTACAAGGTTTAGTACTGCAAGCGGCCACGAAACTGGCAGGTACGCAGAAATGCCAAAGTCGAGTGTAACATATAGTAATAGAATGTCAAGCAAAAAGTGAATGGTAGCGCCGTCGTGGCGCAGTATCGCAAAAAAATGACTGCTATGGGGACGGAAGTGTCTGAAGCTGGGGAGTTTACGGCCATGGGCGCGCGACGGCTGCTGGTCTTGGGAGGGATCGGGCTGATCCTGACGGGGATGATCTTCGGCGATATTTTCGCGGTGTTCACCCTGCATCAGAACGCGGCGCGGGTGGGGGCCAATCTGGCAGCAGCCGCGCATGCTGCGGTGGCCGGCGATCGCGACGCAGTTTTGTCTAACTTCCAGAGCGTGGGCAGCTTACTGGAGAATCGCGGAACGAAGGTGGACACGCACGTCCACATGATTGACTTTGGCTATCTTGCGCTGCTTCTGGCACTGGTGCATCCGTGGGTGTACCTTCAGGAAAGCGCGAAAAGGAAGGTGGCTTGGATTTTTTTATTTGGTGGGTGGTTGTTGCCGGTTGGAGTTTTTCTGATTCATTATGTCGGACTGGCTTACAGCCCTAGCAAGACTATTGGGTGGGCGAGCATCGTGGCGGATTTCGGGGGGCTCCTGGTCCTTCTGGCAACTGCCGTTTATTTGCTTGGTCTTTGGAGGTACACGCGGCAGACGGGCTCAGCACGAGTTGCGGACAGCTTGCTGGCGGGCCGCTGCGCTGCTGCCCGAGTCTTGTTCGTCGGAGGGCTTGCGCTGGTGCTTCTCGGCTTTCTGCATGGCGCTTACTATGCGGCGGCTGACCTTTACAAACACGAAGCGCGAGATTTCGATTTGCTTTCTCAAATGAGCGCTGGCGCCGCCGCGCGCGCCACGACCGTTGTCGATGGCGCTTTGAGCGAATATGGGCAATTGCAGGGCGAGAAAGCGGTGAACATCGCGGCGCACGCTCACGCCATTGAGTTTGGGTTGCTGGCGATCTTGCTCGCATTTTTCCAGCCTTATGTTGGCTTAAGTGAAGTTTGGAAGCGACGGTGGGCGGCGGTGCTGCTGCTCGGCTCATTGTTCCTACCAGTGTGCGTATTTTTGGAAGTGCGGTATGGCCTGGTTGCCGGCGGTATTGCGGACATCGGCGGCCTGCTCGTCATCGTTGCTCTGATCGCGATGTGGATGGGCATCTTCCGCTACACTGGCGCGCTCGACGCATCTTCTGAGGCGCGCGCAATCTCGGGAGAGTCGCAATGAGCAGGTCGCGGCGCGTGTTGATTATCGGGGGCATTGCTCTGGCCGTTTGGGGCATGGGTTATGGCTTGCAGTATGCGGTGTTTGCGGAGCACCAGGCGCTCGATAGCATCGGAGGGTCGTTGGCCACGGGCTTTGCGGCGGCTGCCGATGGAAACACCGCGGCGATGGCGGTGTCACTTGATCGCTACCGGGAAGCAAAATATGTATATGACCGCCAAGTGGATGCGCACGGGCATTGGATCGGACTGGCGATGTTGTTGATTGTTCTGGGAATCGGATTTGATCGCGTGCATTTTTCCGAGCATTCCAAATTCCTTCTGGCGCTGGCATTGTTTGCGGGGGCAGTGACCTTCCCGCTCGGTGTACTCTTGCAAACTTTCAGTCATGGGCCTTTGCCGCGGGCCGTGGCAATTGCCGGATCGGGCTTTCTGATAGCTGCGCTGGCGGCGATTGCCTTCGGTGTCTGTCGCAGCTCAACCGCAATGGAGTAACGCGCAGCTTATTTGCGCGCCTGGAATTTACGCACGCAACGCTCGTACGATTCTTGCGAATTAAAATCTTCGAAGATGGAGCTTGTGCTTACGTCAAGGATGCGGAGACGTTGCGGAACGCGATAGATTACTTCGCGCGCGGTTTGCGCTTCGAAAAATTCCTGGCACACCGCGGAAGAGACGATCACCGGGTGGCCATAACCATTGCCGTGGCGCGGCATGACGATTTCCTGCGACGCGGAGCGGTTTCGGAACGCACGGACTAGTTGAGCAAGCATGCTCTTCTTCAGCAATGGATGATCGACGGGATAGATTAAGAATGCCGCGTCAACGGGAATCGTCTTCAATGCTCGCTGCAAGGAGCTAAGTTGGCCTTGGCGCCAGTATCGGTTGATCACTACTCGGCAAGCCTTGGGCACGTGTGGAAGGATGCGCTTGGCCTGCGAGCCCAAGACCATTACGGGGCGACCCAGCGCGCAGCAGTTTTCGACGGCAATCTGCAGAGCGTTTTTTCTGCCGAAGAGCGCCAGCGCTTTAGGAAAAGGCAGCGCTGGGGAGATGCCGGCAGCCAAAATGATGGGAACAATCGTTTCGCGTTTGCGCATCCGGTGGCTGCGGCAGGATAGTCGACGCAGCGGCGAAACGCCACCCGCGTCGCGGTTTTTGCGAGCACGCGCGCCCAATTTTGCTGAAAAGGCGTTTCGTCTTGCCACGCCCTTACAATCGCAATAAAATGCGCCAGAAAGAAACAATCTTCGTTGCGTGAGCCGCGGGCCAGCCACTCTTCGAGGCGCGCCAAAAAACTGTGTACGCTCATCCTTTTTCGTATCATCGCGCGAAATCGCTTGCGGAGGCTTCCAAGCTCCTGGAGCAGTTGGGCGACGAGTCGCGCGTACTCGCCGGCGGGCAAAGCCTCATCCCTTTGATGAAGATGCGGCTGGCGCGGCCTACGGCGTTGGTGGATATTAATTTCATTCCGGGGTTGAGCGGCATTGAAGAGCGCAATGGCGAGTTGCGCTTGGGCGCTTTGGCGCGTCACGCGGATATAGAAACGTCCGATGCCGTTGCCGCCGTTCCGATTCTGCACGATTGCGCCGCGGGCATTGCGGACGTGCAGATTCGGAATCAGGGCACGATTGGGGGCTCGCTGGCGGAGGCGGATCCGAGTGGTGACTGGGGCGCAGCGTTGCTTGCGCTGGAGACTTCGCTGCAGTGTGCCGGTCTGCAAGGTGAGCGGTCCGTTAAGTTCGAAGATTTTGTCAAAGACGCTTACACAACCGTTTTGGGCCACGATGAGCTGGTCCGAGAAATCTCAGTGAAAAAGCCACCCAAGGGCAGCAGTGGAGCGTATCTGGCATTCAAACGCAGCGCGTCCGTTTACTCATCGGCGAGTGCAGCTGTGCAACTCACGCTTGAGGGCAAGGACGTTTGCAAAGACATTCGCATTGTTTTGGGCTGCGTGGGCTTGACGTCGATTCGAGCAAGTCAAGCGGAAACGGAGCTGCGCGGCAAGAAGATCGACGAGAAGACAATGCAGCGCACCGGCGAAGCAGCGAGGGAAGCGGCCGAGCCGCAGAGTGACATGCGCGGCTCGGTGGACTACAAGCGCGTCTTAGTGGCGGCGCTGGTGAAGCGCGCGTTGGGGATTGCGGTACG
>Ga0209736_1000525_pt1 | contig 12172 bp, 8 predicted proteins | sample BlaSpr_A8_Ref_M3_FD_187992 | JGI IMG/M metagenome (GOLD analysis project Ga0209736, IMG submission 187992) | Forest soil microbial communities from Thunder Bay, Ontario, Canada - Black Spruce, Ontario site 2_A8_Ref_M3 (SPAdes) (version 2) | ecosystem: Environmental > Terrestrial > Soil > Boreal... | reverse complement strand
CCTCTGCCGTTAGCCAATTCCCGACACGCACTCCCAGCCGCCTGACGCCCTTCACACGCCGAATGCCTGCCGCAAGATCCGGGCTAAGTAATCCGCAGTCGGACGCTTCATACGCCAGCCGGCGTATCGCCGCCAGCCTTAGATTGATCGTCGACGGGGCGTAAGGGTGCTGTTCGAGTGCGATTCGGTAGCGTGTGACCACAGTCCTGTTGAAGGCTAACCTGGGCTCCGAACAGTACCAGTCGATGAATTCACGAATCGTATAGTCATACGAGCGCTTTGAACTCGTCGACGTTAGGCTGTTCAAGACCGCAGATTTCGATTGTTCTAGATCGGGTAATTTGAGGACCGTCTTCGGAACTCGTTTGCGTTTGCTCTTCGCCATTGGAAGCGGCCTCCGCTGCCGCGGCGAAAAGCGTGATCCTGTCCCCGATCTCCTAACCAGTAGCGCGTTTCTCGGCAGTTATCCTTGAGAACGACTTTCAGATGAAGACTCTGAGACCACTCTAGCAGGCGTAGATTTGGATGTACGGACAGGAATCCTCAACCAAAGGAAGAGTCCGACCTTCAGTTGTGCAATCAACCGTGGAGGAACGAAGAGTCTGACGGCGATGGGAATCGGCATATGGTCAATGCCTGCAACAGGACTAATTAAACCCGATGAAATTGCGCACAAGAACGTTGCTGAGCGTTGCTCTCTCCCTGGTGAGCCTGATCGCGATCCTGTACTCGGTGGCGCGGGTTTCTATGATGCGCAGTTTTGCAACCCTCGAAGCCGATGACACGCGCCAGAATGTCGCGCGCGCCACCGCTGTCTTAAACGACGACCTCGCCACGCTCGACAACGCCACCAGTGATTACGCCGCCTGGGACGATACTTGCGCATACCTTGAGGGCAGAAAGCCCGACCTTCCGACCAGCGAATTCCCAGATCCGTGGTTCCCGCGTTTGCGGGTTGACTTCGTTCTGATCTTCGATCCACATGGCCGGCAGGTGTTTGCCAAGGCCTATGACCCTGTGGCCGGAAGAGCGACGGAAATTCCGCCAGGTCTCGGGGCGCATCTTGCACCCGGCTCGCTTCTGATGCATCACGCCCATCCGGGGAGCAAGGTGCTGGGAATAGCGCTGCTTACCTCCGGCCCAGTGCTGATTGATTCGCAACCCATTATCGACAGCCAAAGCCGGGGCCCGATTCGCGGCACGTTCATTGCGGGACGCCGTCTGAATGCCGCGGAGGTCGCGCGCCTCGCCGGCATTTCCCACCTTGCCTTGACCCTGCAGCGCCTCGATGAGGCAGGGTTGCCGAACGACATTGCATCCGCGCGCGCTGCCCTCACTGCGTCCTCGCCTACCTTGCTACGCCCGCTCAATTCCAACGATATCGCCGGATATGGACTGATCGACGATATCTATGGAAAAGACGATCTGATTCTGCGCGCCGTCATGCCTAGAAAAATAATGCAGCAGGGAAAAACCAGCCTGTTCCATTTCCTGGTGTCGTTGCTCATGGCGGGATTCGTGTTTGGTCTAGTGACCATGTTACTCATGGAAACGTTGGTGCAGTCTCGTGTCATCCGACTGAGCGACAGCGTGGCCGCCATTGGCGCCAGCGGCGACCTCTCAGCGCGTATTCCCCAGGAAGGCCGCGACGAAATTGCCGGACTGGGCGCAGGCATAAACCGCATGTTGGAGGCGCTGGAACTTTCCCGCCACGAGCTTCACAAGGCTAAGGAAAGCGCGGAGGCGGCGAATCGAGCAAAGAGTGAATTCGTGGCGAACATGAGCCATGAAATCCGCACTCCGCTTAACGGTGTCATTGGAATGACGGACCTAACCCTCGAGACGGAACTCAATGCAGAGCAACGAGAATACTTGGAGACAGTCAAAATGTCTGCGGATTCTCTCCTCTCCGTAATCAACGACATCCTTGATTTTTCGAAGATCGAGGCGGGCAGGATCGATCTGGAACCGATCGATTTCAATCTGCGCGATTGTCTGGAAGCAACACTGAAAACACTCACAGTGCGGGCGGACGAAAAGAGGTTGGAGCTGCTTTGCGAAATTGCTCCGGACGTGCCGGAGGTTGTGAACGGCGATTCGAGCCGCCTACGCCAAGTTCTACTAAACCTCCTAGGTAACGCCATCAAGTTTACCAGTGAAGGGGAAGTGGCGCTGCGTGTTCAAAAAGACGCCAAGGACGGCGGAAACAGTATCTTACACTTTACGGTATCGGATACAGGAATTGGGATCCCACTAGAAAAGCAGAAGGTAATTTTTGAACCCTTTACCCAGGCTGATACGTCCACAACACGGAAGTACGGCGGCACCGGCCTGGGGCTTACTATTTCAACGCGTCTGGTGGGAATGATGGGCGGAAAAATCTGGGTGGCCAGCGACGTCGCCCGTGGGACGCAGTTTCACTTCACGACCCTTATGGGAATTGCAGATGCGAACGCGATTGAAGTGGGAAGCATTGCGCCGCCGGAAATTCTGCGAGGCCTGAAGGTTCTCGTAGTGGACGATAACCGTACGAACCGCCGGATTCTGGAAGGCATGCTGAGGCGTTGGGATATGAAACCAACGTCGGTCGAAGGCGGCGAAGAGGCACTGACTCAACTCTCAACCGCTCGAGCAACGGCGGAGCCGTACGCCCTGATTTTGACCGACATGCATATGCCAATGATGGATGGCTTCAGCCTGGTGGAGCGAATTCGGCAGCGTCCGGAACTATCAACGGCCACGATTATGATGCTGACTTCTGCTGGCCATCGAGGAGATGCAGCGCGCTGCCAGGAACTGGGAGTTGCGGCATACCTGCTCAAGCCTATCCGGCAGTCCGAATTGCGCGAGGCGATTGCCCGCGTGCTCGGGGCAAAGGAACAAAAAGGCGCTATTCCGCTGGTGACCCGGTATTCTCTGCAAGACGCCCGCGATCCCCTTAGTTCTTTGCGCGTGTTGTTGGTGGAAGACAATGCAGTCAATCGACTGCTGGCAACGAGGTTGCTCGAGAAGAGGGGACACCACGTCGTGGTTGCCGAGAATGGGCGCGAGGCGCTCAATGCACTAGAAAACGAGAGCTACGACTTGGTTTTCATGGATGTACAGATGCCGGAGATGGACGGAATTGAGGCAACCGTCGCGATTCGAGGAAGAGAGAAGGCGAACGGAAAACACCAACCAATTGTCGCCTTGACCGCCCACGCGATGAAGGGCGATCAGGAACGTTGCCTCGATGCCGGCATGGACGGGTATCTTTCCAAGCCAATCCGGCCTCAGGAACTCGACGAGATCCTTGAGAACTACATGGCCAGAAGGATCGAGGCCATGAAAGCTATGTGAAGACACCAAGTTAAACTTACCGCATGGCAACACATAAAGGAATGGTCTAGCAAGAGAACATAGTGCCACCAAGTGATCCCACTCCGAAACCCCTTGTGAATGAGGCTGAGCTGCTCGCACGAGTAGATAATGACGCTGAGTTATTGCGTGAGTTGATTGCGATTTTTAAAATTGAGTTCCCGCGCCATCTAAGCGAGCTGCGGGAAGCGATTGGTCGGCTTGTAGGCCGTGATCTCACTCTCGTCACTGATCCTGGACAGACCGCTGTTCCGGACAGCGGACGTAGAACGCCTGCTCGCCAGGCAGGTGCTCTCTCCCAAGCAGGACGTGCGACTTGAAAGAGCTGCAAGTGTGCCCAAAGAATTTGTCTCACTACAGTCACCCCAAACATTACCGCGAAACGTGAACTGCTGATCGTCCTGCGGTTGTATCTGTTAGAAAATCGGAGACGAAGACAGGCTCCCGGCGGTTTACTGCGCCGCAGTCAAATGCAAGAGATCGGCGATGATTTTCTGAGTGACGCAGCGGGCAGAGCGAATAAAAGCGAATTCTGGTGCCGGGGGCCAGAATCGAACTGGCTACGCCCGCCTTTTCAGGGCGGCGCTCTACCACTGAGCTACCCCGGCACGTGTGTTGTAGAAATTGTATGGGGTGCAACGCGATTGTGTCAATTCGACCGATCTAAGTGATCCCGCATCACTGTGACGACTCGTCGAACTCCTTCATCCAGGTTTTGCCCTTGAGCACTTCGCGCGGGCGGGTGCCGTCGGGTGGGCCGACGATGCCATCTTTTTCCATGATGTCGATTAAGTGGGCAGCGCGGCCATAGCCAATGCGCAGCCGTCGTTGCAGCGTGGAGGTCGATGCGCGGCCCATCTCGCAAACCACGCGAACAGCATCCTGGTAGAGGGCGTCGTCCACTGGCTCGCCGCCAGCTTCCGCGTTATCTCCGGCGTCACCCTCAACCTTTCCATTCTCATCTTTCGGCGCTTCCAGGAGTTGCTCGTTGTATTTAGCCTGCGCCTGCTGTCTCCAGAAGTCGCATACCGCAACGATTTCGTCTTCTGAGACCAGAGGTCCGTGGATGCGGTGCAAGCGCGCTGATCCGGCTGGCAGATAGAGCATGTCGCCTTTGCCCAACAGCGATTCTGAGCCGTTCGAATCCAGAATCGTTCGCGAATCGACTTTGCTGGCCACGCGAAACGAAATGCGCGCGGGGAAATTCGCCTTGATCAATCCTGTGATCACGTCTACCGACGGGCGTTGCGTCGCGAGAATTAGGTGTATTCCTACCGCGCGGGCCATTTGTGCCAGCCGCGTGATGGACTCTTCCACATTGTTTGTGTCCACCATCATCAAATCGGCCAGCTCGTCGATCACGATCACTAAGTAGGGAAGCGGTTTGTGCTCGCTTTCCTCGACGTTTTCGAAGAGCGAGAGCGATTGTGCCTTCTGGAACGTCCGATTGTACTGTTCAATATTTCGAACGCCGCGTTGGGCTAGCAGCTTGAGCCGCTTCTCCATCTCGCGCGTCGCATTGCGCAGCACGTTCGAGGCGATTTTCGGATCGGTGACCACGGGCGCAATCAGGTGCGGAATGTTTTCGTAAAGATTCAGCTCAAGCCGCTTTGGATCGACCAACACCAGTTTCACGTCGTCCGGGCTCGCTTTATAGAGAATCGACATCATCAGCGAGTTGATGAAAACGCTCTTTCCAGTGCCCGTAGAACCTGCAATCAGCAAGTGCGGCATCGCCGCCAGGTCGGTAATGCGAATCCGGCCGTGCAAATCGCGCCCCATTGCCAAAGTCAACTTGCTCGGGGAATTGGTGAACTCCTGCGCCTCAATAATTTCGCGTAGCGCGATGGTTTGCCGGGTGATGTTCGGGACTTCAATTCCAATCGTCGATTTACCCGGGATGCGCTCGATCAAAATCGATTCCGCCTGCAGCGCTAGGCACAAATCTTCTGTCAATCCAATAATCCGGCTGTATTTGATCCCCGCTTCGGGCTTGAACTCAAACGTGGTGACGACCGGGCCTGGATTGATCTGTGTCACGCGCCCTTGAATGTCGAATTCAAGACACTTGGCCTCAATAGCGCGCGCACGGTCCTTTAATTCGTCCTCGTCGAGTTTTTGGCTACGTTCCCCTTCTCGCAGCAGCGAGGGAGAAGGCAGTTTGTAGTTAGGATTGCCCTTTGCAATCTTGGGCTCGCCAGTTTTCTTCGCAACCGCTTTTTCCGGGCCCATAAAGAGAATCGGCTCTTTACGCCGCGGCGTCGCTTCTTTTTCCGACTCTTCCTCTTTTTCCGCCTCAAAAACGTCACTCTCATCCGCCAGTTGAATGGACTTTACAGGCTCATTCATCACAGCGGCATTGCCAAACGATTGCGGAGTGACTGGCTTGCGGCCAGAAATCCGCGTTTCCTCGACGCGCCGCCGCATGCGCTGGTGCTCCCGCTCTTCTCTCCACGAATTCCAGCGCGCCGCGGCTTTTTGCAAAATGCCCAGTTTTTCGACGGCCCCGATCGGCCCCCTCGAGCTCTTGGCCCAAGCGTGTGTGCCTGCGAAGGAAAAACGAGTGGTCATGAAAAGCGATGTGAAGAACAGTGCAACGGCCACCACAGTCGCGCCCCAAAAGTTAAATCCCGTGAGGAGGCTGTTCGAAAGAAGTGACCCCAGCATCCCGCCGGCGGGTATCGCACCACGCAGCTGGGGAAAATGCCAAAGGGAAAGAAGGGAAGGCAGCGACAGCAAGAGCAGCGCATAGCCAACTAGAGTCGCCACCTGCGAATCGATGGCCCGGCTGCGGAACCACCTCCAGCCCAGCACTCCCATCGCTACCGGGAGCATGAACGCGGCAAAACCAAAGATTTGAAACAGCGCGTCGGAACTATACGCGCCGACCGGTCCAATCCAATTTCGCGCGGGGCTGCCATCTGGTGCGGGGGCGGCAACGTTAAACGCCGCATCGTGCGGCGAATACGAGATGAGCGCCAGGGCCATCAATACCGCCAGCGTGATACACAGAAACCCAATCAGCTCATTGAGCCGTTTATTTTCGGTCGGAGTCAGCAGACGCACAGAGTTCTCCTCAGCTTTTTGGGGAAGGCTGAGTGGTGCAGCGGGCACGTTGGCGCTATCGCGCGCCCGCCTGGAGGAACGCTAAAACCAGCACGATGATACCAAACAGCAGCCTGTAAAAAACAAAAACTTTGAGAGTGTGTGTTTGCAAATACCGCAGGAAAAACGCAATCACGAAATAGCCAGCTACGCCTGAAACCAGGATGCTGATGAGCAGCGTCGAAAGCGGCAAGTCCAGCCCGCCCGCCTTGTGCAGTTTGATCAGCTTGGGCAGGTGCGAAACCACGGCGCCAGCAATCAGCGGGGTGGAAAGCAGAAACGAAAACCTCGTGGCAGCCTCCCGGGTAAATCCTCGAAAGAGGCCCGCTGTAATGGTAATCCCCGAGCGCGACACGCCTGGGCAGAGCGCCAGCGCCTGCGCCGTGCCAATGGTCACGGCATCCCCAACATTTGATTGTTCAAGGGGTCTCGTGAGCCGCGATTTGGAATCGGCCCACCACATTACCAGCGCGATGGCGATCAGCGAAATCGCAATCACATACGGTGTGCGAAAGCGTTCCTCGATGGTTTTTTCGAACAGCGCTCCCAGAATTCCGCCGGGGATGGTCCCAATCACCATGTACCAGAACAATTTCTTGTGTTGCGCAACTTCCTCTGTAGGAGCATTCGCCGGATACTTCAAGCCCACTCCGCAAAGCGCCAGCGTCAGCCAGTCCTTGAAAAAATAGAGAAGCACGGCGACCAACGTTCCCGCGTGCAAAGCCACGTCGAACGCCAGCCCAGGATCCTGCCAGCCGAGGAGCCACGGGAACAAGGTGAGGTGCGCCGTGCTGCTGACGGGCAAAAATTCAGTGAAGGCTTGCACGAGGGCAAGGACAATCGCCTGATACAGGGGCATTTGGCTTAGGTTTCCTTTTGCGCCGGCATCGATTTGCCAGTCCCTGGCAAAATTTTCCGCATTTCGTAAGCGTCCAGCCGGGCCAGATAGTAGCGCTTCAACACTGCTTCGATACGATAGCCGTGCCTCTTCCAGAACGCAACAGCCGCCTCATTGTCGATTGCCGTTTCAAGCAGGACGGAACGCACGCCGCGCAGCGCCAGATTTTTTTCGCTCTCCCCAAGCAATGCCGTGCCAACTCCATGCCGCCGATGTGCTTCCGCGACATCCAGAGTAATGATGTGCGCGAGCGGAGGATTTTCCTCCGTCAAAATAAACCCCGCGACCCGCGCACCATCCGCCGCAACAACACAATCCGCGCTGGCAATGGTCAAAAAATAGTGCAGTGTGGTCTTCGAATAGGAAATCCCGGCAGGGAAGCAGGACTGATCCAGCCGGTGCAAAGCAGCAAAGTCGTGCGGTTCATAAGACCGAAGCGTAACCGCCATCCCGCGATTCTACGCCACCCGCACCAAAAAGCAGGGGCACGATATATCGTGCCCCTACGGTTTCAGCCGCAGCTATAGCTACAGCGTCGTTCTACAGCTTCACGGTAACGGTCTTGATCTCGGTGTAATTCGACAACGAGTATTCGCCGAGTTCGCGCCCAATCCCCGACTGCTTGAATCCCCCAAACGGCGCTCCCGCGTCGAACACATCGTAACAATTCACCCACACCGTGCCCGCGCGCACATTATCCGCTATGGCGTGCGCCTTGCTGATGTCCTTGGTCCACACCGCCGCCGCCAGCCCGTACGCGCTCTTATTCGCTCGTGCCGACACTTCCTCGATCGTTTTGAACTTCAGGATGGACATCACCGGCCCGAAGATCTCTTCCTGAGCGATGGTCATGTTGTCGGTCACGTCCGCGAACACCGTCGGCTCAATGAAGTAGCCTTTGTCGCCGACACGTCCGCCGCCCGTGAGCATCTTGGCGTTTTCTTTCTTGCCCTTCTCGATGTAACCCATCACCTTGTTGAACTGGTCCTGGTCCACTTGCGGCCCTTGCTCCGTCTTTGAATCGAACGGATTGCCCACGGTCCTCTTCTTCGCCCGCGCTACGCTTCTCTCCACGAATTCGTCGTAGCACTTCTCCTCGACGAATAGCCGTGAGCCAGCGCAGCAGCACTGCCCTTGATTGAAGAACAGCGCAAAGTGCGCGCCCTCGATCGCTTCGTCCATGTCCGCGTCCGCAAACACGATGTTCGGGCTCTTCCCGCCAAGCTCCAGCGTTACCCGCTTGAGGTTGGTATCCGCCGCCGCGCGCATGATCAAATGGCCCACTTCTGTCGAACCAGTAAAAGCAACCTTATCCACGTCCATGTGCCGCGCAAGCGCCGCGCCCGCGGTCGGCCCGTATCCCGGCAAAATGTTTACCACGCCTTCGGGGAATCCCGCCTCCATGATCAGTTCACCAACGCGCAACGCAGAAAGCGGAGTCTGCTCCGCAGGCTTCAATACCACTGTGCAGCCCGTCGCCAACGCCGGCCCCAGTTTCCACGCTTGCATCAGCAAAGGGAAGTTCCACGGAATAATCTGTCCCACCACGCCCACCGGCTCATGCTTCGTGTAACAAAAATAATTTCCATTCACGGGGATCGTCTTCCCCTGAATCTTGTCTGCCCATCCCGCGTAATACCGGTAGCACGCCACCGTCAGCGGCAGATCCGCTGCCTTCGCCACCTGGTACGGTTTGCCGTTGTCCAGCGCCTCAAGTTGCGCCAATTCGTCAGCATGCTTCTCGATCAAATCTGCTAGCCGGTTAATCATCGCCCCGCGCTGCGAAGGGGTCATTTTCCTGCGCCAAGCTCCCGTTTCGAACGCCGCCCGCGCCGCCGCCACCGCCTTATCGACATCGGCCGCATCGGCCTCCGCCACTTGCGTAATCACCTCACCCGTTGACGGGTTGATCGTTGGAAATGTCTTTCCCGACGCGCTGTTGACCCACTTTCCGTTGATCAGAAGCTTGTTCGCACTGATTTTCACGCTTGGTTCGATTGCAGTCGTTGCTGTTGCCATGAAATCCTCCTATCGAAATCGTCGCGGCGCAGCCAGTCAGAATGAAAACTGTGCGTGCTCCCGCGATAAGATTTATCTCGTTCGCCGCCGGTTGGCAGCTTAGGAAGCGAGTTCGCGCTGATGAAAGGAAGGCAGGGCGGAACCCCTCCAGCCCTGGACGCGCAAACGTGCCACCAGCCGAGAAGCCTATACCCATGCGCGGCGTCAGGCAAGCTGCGAACCCAATCCCGGAGGGCCTGCTGGGAGAGTGAACCCGGAATCTGAGGTGGTCTCCCGCCTTACGCGCACGCTTCACAGCAAAAGCTTGCCTCCGTAACCTTTTGCGCGTCTCGGCAGTTACTATATTCAGAGCCATGATGGTCGCCCGACGTCCGGCACATAAGCCCGCGCCGCAAAGCGCAGACGAGCGTCTGCTCGTCCAAGCCGCCCAAAGCGACCCCGCGAATTTCGACGCGCTCTACGAGCTTCATTTCGAGCGCGTCTACTATTTCCTCTCTCGCCGAGTCCACGACCGCGCCACTGCCGAAGACCTCACCTCAGAGGTCTTTCACAAAGCTCTCGCAAATCTTGCCACCTACGAATGGCGCGGCGCCCCGTTCGCCGCATGGCTCTTCCGCATAGCCTCCAACGCTCTCGCTGATCAGCACAAACGCGCCTCCCGCGAGCAGCCGTCCTCGGACAATGAACAAAACCCAGACCACCATCCGGACCTCTCCTCGCCCGACCCGGAAGCTATCGACTACCACGCCCGTCTTTTCCGACTTGTCGATCACCTTCCCGCTGTTCAACGCCAAGTCATACGCGAACGCTTTGTCGAGCAACGCAGCATCCGAGAAATCGCCGGGCGGCTGAAGAAAACCGAAGGCGCCATCAAACAGCTTCAATTCCGCGCGCTCCAGAGTTTGCGCGAGCAAATGGAGGGTGGCCATGCCTAAGCGCTCTCCCGCCGTACAACTCGACCGCGCCATCGAAGCCATGCTCGCCGCCCTGCAGCCACAGCCCGAGCCGAATCCCAGTCCCGCACTGGCGCAGCTCATGCCGATTGCACGCGCCTTGCGCGACTTGCCTCGTCCCGATTTCAAAGCAGCACTAAAGTCTGATTTGCAAAGGAGAATATCCATGAACGAAGCCGCAACGCCCGCTCCAGAATCATCCAAAGCCGCCCATTTCCGCCGTCCCAACTTTCCTAACATCGCGCCGTACTTCCTCGTCAACGGCGCCCCACAATTCATCGACTTCCTCGTCTCTGCCTTCGAAGGCACAGAACGTATGCGCGTGCCACGACCCGACGGCTCGATCATGCACGCTGAAGTAACCATCGGCAATTCCGTCATCGAGATGGGCGATGCCAACGAACAATATCCGCAGCGTTCCATGACCACTCACTTGTATGTCCCCGACGCCGACGCCACCTATGCCCGCGCGCTGGAAGCCGGCGCAACTCCCATCTACGCGCCCACGGACGAACATCCTTCTGGCGATCGCTGGGGCGAAGCCAAAGACCCCTTCGGCAACACCTGGTACATCGCCACTCGCAAGAGTGCGGTTTCTGCCCCCGAAGGCTTCCTCACCGTTCAGCCCTATCTCCATCTTCGTAACGCCCACGACATGATTCCGTTCATCGAAGCCGCCTTTGGCGCCCGAGCTACTGGCGTTCACAAATCACCAGATGGCATAGTGCGCCACGCCACCATCGAAATTGCCGGCGCCACCTTCGAAATCGACGAAGCTTCCGGCGAATCTCAACTCACTCAGTCCTACCTCCACGTCTACGTTCCCGACACCGACGCCGTTTACGCCCAAGCCGTTCGGGCCGGAGCCACGGGAGTCACACCTCCAAGCAACGCGCCGTACGGTGACCGTGCTGCCGCCGTCGATGACCCGTTCGGCAACACCTGGTTCCTGGCCACCTATCTCGGCGCCGGTCAACCATAGTCATTGCCCCAAAGGCCTGACTTCAAAGAGTTCTTGGTTCAGAGGAAGGCCTTTTTTCGGCGTCGGCTTCAGCCCGCACAAATCTGCGCATTCCGTTGATGGCAGCCTGGGCCGCATGAACTTGCTCGCGAATGTCTTTCACCGAATTGTGTTCTGCTTGCGTGAGCGTGGGATTCTCTCGGAGCAGCTCGGCATATCCCAGAATCGCGGTCAGCGGATTGCTGATTTCGTGCGTCGCGCCAAAAGCCAGCCGCCCCAACGCTGCCATCCTTTGGGACTGCACAATCTGATTTTGCACAAGCTTGAGGCTTTGCAGTGAGGACTCCGTCAAACCTAGCAAACGCAGAAGCTCGCGGTCCATCGTTGCGAGCTTGAGGAAGGTCAAAGTGCCCAGAAAAAGCACGGCGCCGAAGATTAATCGGAGGCGAAAGAGCACAATCGATTGCGGATTGTGATGATCGAAAACCGCGGCGATGGCCAAGAGAGGAAGCGAGATCACCCCGATCATGGCAAGACGGGCGCTCCACAACCCCGGGTTCTGGGGAGCGACACGCGACGGAACGGGCTGAGACTCCAACTTTGCCCCCAGTGCAGCAGCAACGCTCAGCAGGCCCAGCGAAAAACCCCAAGGCAGGTCGTAAAAACTTCCGGTGTAGTACAGGCCTCGGTCGATGAAAATGTTTTGCAAAAGACTCCCAGCGGCAAAGGCACACAGCGCAAAGAAAAACAGACGGTAAAATCTCTTCCATGCACCTTCGCTCTTCACATAGAGCGCTCCCACGGCAACCAGCACAACGCAATGTTCCGTCAACGCAAGGAGGTAATACATGGGGTTGTAGTTGGGATAGCTGGTGATCA
>Ga0209736_1000524_pt1 | contig 12186 bp, 11 predicted proteins | sample BlaSpr_A8_Ref_M3_FD_187992 | JGI IMG/M metagenome (GOLD analysis project Ga0209736, IMG submission 187992) | Forest soil microbial communities from Thunder Bay, Ontario, Canada - Black Spruce, Ontario site 2_A8_Ref_M3 (SPAdes) (version 2) | ecosystem: Environmental > Terrestrial > Soil > Boreal... | reverse complement strand
CGTTCAGGACCGCCCAGGAGATTGACGACGACTTGCGCCGTCAGCGAGATGAATGGGATGACTGACAGCAACGCGGTACCGCGCCTCTACCTCGATGCCAATGTTTTCATCTGCGCAATTGAGGGAAACGCGGATATTGCGGATCCTCTTCGAAAGCTCTTCGATCTGTTTCGGGCCAGGCGCGGAATCGGAGTCACCAGCGAACTAACGCTTGCCGAAGTTTTACCGAAGGCATCGGACGTGCAGCGGCGGGGCTATCTCGGCATGATCGTCTGGAGCCAGATTTTCGAGTTGCGGCCCGTGAGCCGCGACATCCTGATTGAGACGGCCGAATATCGTGAACACGCCGGTATGCCGAAACTTCCGGATGCCATTCACGTTGTAACTGCCATTCGCGCCGGTTGCCGGACGGTTCTTTCTGCCGACTTGAGGTTGAAACTGCCTGAGGGATATTCCGTGCTATCCCCAGCCGCCGAGAACCTTAATCGCTTGATCCGAGAACTTTCGTAATGGATGCCATCAACCAGCCTCTGCTCGATGTCCGCGATCTGTCGGTGGCGTTTCACCAGCCGAGCGGCACCTCGGTCGCTGTGAATCATATTTCCTTTGCGATTCTGCGCGGCGAGTGCGTGGCGCTGGTCGGGGAATCCGGTTCCGGAAAATCCGTCAGCGCGCTGTCGATCCTGAAGCTGTTGCCGTATCCGACCGCGTCGCACCCGTCGGGCAGCATTCACTTCAAGGGTCGGGAATTGCTCGATTTGTCGGAGCGCGAGATCCGCGGCATTCGCGGCAACGACATCTCGATCATCTTCCAGGAGCCGATGACGTCGCTCAATCCGCTGCATACGATCGAGTCCCAGATCGGCGAAATCCTGCAGCTGCACAGCGCCATCAGCGGAGCGAAGGCGCGGGCGCGGACCCTCGAACTGCTCACCCAGGTGGGCATTCCCGCGCCGGAAACCCGGCTCAGGAGCTATCCGCATCAATTGTCCGGCGGCCAGCGCCAGCGTGTCATGATCGCGATGGCGCTCGCCAACGAGCCCGATCTGTTGATCGCCGATGAGCCGACCACCGCCCTCGACGTCACGGTGCAGGCGCAGATCCTGACGCTGTTGGCGGAGATCCGGACGCGGCTCGGCATGAGCATGCTGTTCATCACCCATGACCTCGGCATCGTGCGCCGCATCGCGGACGTGGTCTGCGTCATGAACGACGGCAAGATCGTCGAGCAGGGACCGGTGGAGCAGGTTTTTACCGCGCCGAAGCATCCCTACACCAAGGCGTTGCTGGCGGCGGAGCCGAAGCCCGACCCGGCGCCGCCGCGGCCGAATTCGCCGGTCGTGATATCGACCGACGATCTGAAGGTCTGGTTTCCGGTCAAGCGTGGCCTGCTGCGCTCGACGGTCGGACATATCAAGGCGGTCGATGGCGTTTCGCTGTCGGTGCGCAAGGGCGAGACGCTCGGGGTGGTCGGCGAATCCGGCTCCGGCAAGACCACGCTCGGGCTGGCGCTGCTGCGGCTGATCTCGTCCGACGGCCCCATCGTGTTTTTAGGGCACGATATCCAGGGCCTGCGGTTCAAGGCGATGCGGCCGTTTCGCCGCGACATGCAGATCGTGTTCCAGGATCCGTTCGGCGCGCTCTCCCCGCGGATGTCGGTCGGCGATATCGTGGCCGAAGGTCTCAGCGTGCATCAGCCTTCGTTGTCGCGAGAAGAACGCGAGGCGCGGGTCATCAAGGCGCTGAAGGACGTCGGCCTCGATCCGGTAACCCGCTTCCGCTACCCGCATGAATTCTCCGGCGGCCAGCGCCAGCGCATCTCGATTGCCCGAGCCGCGGTGCTGGAGCCGAATTTCGTGGTGCTGGACGAGCCGACCAGCGCGCTGGACATGCTGTTCCAGGCGCAAATGGTCGATCTGTTGCGCGAATTGCAGCGCAAGCGCGACCTGACCTATATGTTCATTTCCCATGATCTGCGCGTGGTCGCCTCATTGGCGAGCCACCTGATCGTGATGCGCGACGGCAAGGTGGTGGAGGAGGGACCGGCTTCGGAGCTGTTCAAAAATCCGAAGACCGACTACACCCGCGCGCTGTTCGCCGCCGCGTTCCGGCTGGAAACCGCTCCGGGTGGCGCTGCCGGGGTTTAAAGCAATCCCTGAGTTCGGGGCCGGAACACGCTACGGTCTCCGTAGCACCTCTCCCATAGGGAGAGGTCGGATCGCTCTTGCGATCCGGGTGAGGGGTTCGGGTCTAACTAACGAGGGAGCTTAACCCCTCACCCGAATTGCTTCGCAATTCACCTCTCCCTATGGGAGAGGTGAAGAGGTGACCCTCGACATTTAGGTCAGCCCTTTGATCGCGGCCACCTCGATGCCCTCGCCCTTGATGCGCGCAATAGCCTCCTGGGTATTTTCAATCACGGTCGCCATGTGATGCGCATTGGCGTGAACGATGGTGAGCGCGTCGCGGACGATCGCGACATGGCCTTTCCAGAAGATCAGATCGCCGCGCTGCAATTTCCCCGACTCCGCCGCATAGAGCGGTCGGCCGAGGCTGTCCTGCTGCATGTCGCTGTCGCGCAGGCAGGGGGTGCCTGTCGCATTCAACGCGATCTGCACAAGGCCCGAACAATCGATGCCAAAACTGCTTTTGCCGCCCCACAGATAGGGCGTGCCGACAAAGCGTTCGGCGACGGTGACGAAATCCGGCTCGCGGTAGTCGATGACGGCGACGTGCGGCTTCGGCAGATACCAGCCCTCGCGGGTCACGGCGAACACGCCGTCTTCGCGCGTGACCACGACCATCGCGCCCATGGGAAGCGTCTCAACCGGCGGCAGTTTGATCGAGGGACCGGGAAAGGCAAATGTCCTGATCGCGGTGATCTTGTGGGTCGGCGCGGCGCCCGGCTTTGCCAGCCCGGAATCGGGAAGCCAGCCCACATAGCCGTCGCTGTCAAGTTGTCCCCAGGCCCAACCCTCGGCGTTGCGGTCATAGACCGTGACGCGCTCACCCTTAAGGGCCTGCGTCGACAGCGCGGCATCAGTGGACGGCCGCTCGCGGAGCGGCACGATCGCGTCGGTGACCTCCAGGGTTTCACCGGCGACAAAGCGTTCGGCCTTGACTTTGCCTTCCAGATATTTCGCGGCGAGGTCGCCCCTTGCCGGTGTCAGCCGCGGATCATCCATAGCGCTGGCCCAATAGTTTGTAGATCGCGCGGGCGGCCTGGCATTCGCCGCCCTCCGGGCGCGCCGGTTTTGCGGTTGGCGTCCAGCCGTAGATATCGACATGCAGCCAGCGCGTCGTATCCTCGACGAAGCGCTGCAGGAACAGCGCGCAGGTGATCGAGCCGGCAAACGTGCCCGACGGCGCGTTGTTGAGGTTGGCGACCTTCGAATCCAGCCAGGCGTCGTAAGGCGGCCACAGCGGCAACCGCCATAACGGATCGTTCTCCTGTTTCGCACAAGCGGCCAAGTCCAGCGCCAGCGTCTCATCATTGGTATAAAACGGCGGCAAATCCGGCCCCAGCGCCACCCGCGCCGCGCCGGTCAGGGTCCCGAGATCGATCAGCAGATCCGGCTTTTCCTCGCAGGCCAGCGCCAGCGCATCGGCCAGCACCAGCCGGCCTTCGGCGTCGGTGTTGCCGATTTCAACGCTAAAACCCCTGCGCGAAGGGAAGATGTCGAGCGGGCGGAAGGCGTTGCCGGCGACCGCGTTCTCGACCGCGGGAACCAGGACCCGCAGCCGGATCTTGAGCTTGGCGTCCATCACCATCTGCGCCAGCGCCAGCACGTTGGCCGCGCCGCCCATGTCCTTTTTCATGATCAGCATGCCGGCGGATGGTTTCAGGTCGAGGCCGCCGGTATCGAAGCAGACACCCTTGCCGACCAGCGTCACCTTGGGGTGAGCCGGATTGCCCCAGCTCAGATCGATCAGCCGGGGCGCGCGCGGCGAGGCCCTCCCGACCGCGTGGATCAGCGGAAAGTTCTGTCGCGTCAACTCGTCGCCGACGATGCAGTTGAAATTGGCGCCGAAGCGCTTTGCGAGTTCCTGCGCGGCCAGCGCCAGTTCCTCCGGTCCCATGTCGTTCGACGGCGTGTTGATGAGATCGCGGGCAAGGTAGGCGGCTTCCGCCATTCGGGCGATATCGGCAGCGTCGATGCCATCGGGGGGTACCAGCCTGACCCCGGGCGCATCCGCCTTGCGGTAGCGGCTGAAGCGATAAGAGCCGAGCGCAAAGGCGAGCACCGCCAGCCGCATGTCGTGCGGCGCGTTGGCAAAACGATAGACCCCCGGCGGCAGCAGGCCGGGCAACAGGCCGGGTCTGAATGGATCGGTGTATTTGGCGGTCGCGTCCTCCACGCCGAACATGATCTGGGCGATCCGGCCGTCCACCGCCGGCAAAGTCAGGCACGCCCCGGGTTTGGCGGCAAAGCCATTGGCCAATGCGAACTGCCGGGCCTGCGCCGGCAGGTCAGCGCAGATCGCCTCCCATGTCGCTTTGGTCGCGAAGGTAATGGGAATGGCGGATGCGGCAGGCGCGGTCTCGAACACGGAATCCATGCTTGTCTCGCTCTTGGGTTCGAAAAAGGGCAGCGCCGTCTCGGCTTATTGGCTGGAACCAGCCGCGGTCGGCGCAGTTAGCTTGCGTTGACCTTTTTCGGCAATGTTGCCTGTTCGGTCAATCTAGGAGTGGAAACAAATCATGGACAAGAAGATCGCAGGCTTATTGGGCGCGGTGGGTGCGCTCGCCTCATTAAACAGTGCACAGGCTGCAGCCCCGGCGGATCCGGCGGCGGTGCTGAACGCCCAATCCTACGCGGATCTCCTAAATCCGATACCGAACGCCAAAGCCACTCTCGACGCCGTTGACGAAGCCTATGACCAGGCCGGGACGAGCTTCCAGGTAGCCCAGAACGATCATCATCATCACCACCACAGTTATCGCCGGGAACGACGGATCGTCGTTGCGCCCCGTCGCCACCACCATCACCACCATCATCATCATCGCTCCATGAAGATCGAGATGCGCTGATAACTCCAGGCCAAGAGCGGCAGGGCGAAGCGCCCTGTCGTTCTCCCGCCGTTGCCTCGACCGGCGCGGCGATGACGTTGAGGTGATTGAGCGAACGCGTGACTTAAACCTGAGTTTTTGCTAACGATCAGAGGGTGCGCGAACAGGGGGAGTGAGACTTCGATGGCCCACAATCGTACTACCATCCGGACCGTCCTGACGCGCAGTTTGGCGTTGATGGCGATGCTCTGCATCTATGCTTTTAGCTTTATCGGCAGTTCGGCCCTGTTGCTGGGCGCCTCCAGCACGCCCGCGCAAGCCCGTGGATTTGGTGGCGGTCACGGTTTCGGCGGCGGCGGATTCGGTGGTTTCCGGGGTGGCGGTTTTAGGGGTGGTGGTTTCCGGGGCGGCGGTTTCCGGGGCGGTGGCTTTCGCGGAGCCGGACTTGGCATCGGCCTTGGTTTGGGTCTCGGCCTTGCGGCTGCCCCCTATGGCTATTATGGCGGCTATTACGGCGGATACGACTACCCCTATGGCTACGCCGGTTATGGTTACGGTTACGACGACGACGGCGGTTGCTATTTGGTGGCGCGGCGGATCTGGACGCCCTACGGCTGGCGAATACGTCGCATCCAGGTCTGCAACTGATCGCGCTTGCCTGGCGCTGCAAAGCCTGGGCCGATCGTAGCCGACTACCCGAACAATCCCCCCGTCAACCGGCTGCGGTGTCCTGCGCTGCGGCCGTTTCGCTCCGGCCTTACGCAGCGATCGAGCGCTTGTCTTCAGCCAACCGATCCCGGAATTTGAGCGCTCGCCAACGACAGTCGACTGATTTGCTGCCATGCCGAATGGCTGCGCTCCACTACACGCTATCTGGCGATCATGATAATCTTCGCGCTTTCAGCGGGGAATGCGATGGACGTCTTGTGGGACATTTTAGTTGCTGTCGGTCACGCGATCGAGCAGGTGCTGCTCTATGTGGAAACGCATCACTGGGTTTTCGGATTTCTGGCCGGCGGGTACATATTCTACCTTCACGACAGAGGCCTGCACGCAAGGTTCGATGCCCTCGACAGGCGGGTCGATGAAATCAGGAAACGCCTCGCCGTCGAATATTGACGGCCCGGGCCGAAATCGGCCCCCACAGGCCAGGCTTCATAACGCTTTCATGGCGCGCGGCGCGTGACCCAGCGCAAGGCCCGGCCGCCCCCCGCAGCCGGCCGACCGGCTTCCTGAACGCTGCCGATTAACCAGCCGTTAGGGTTAACGGTCTATTGCTGACGCGTTCGGCTCGATCAGTCCGCCCGATATCCGTGAGTTAAAGTGCCCATGCGTCAGCAGTGCAGTCTTGCCCGGCTTCTTGCATCCGCGGCCGTGACGGCGATCTTGGCCGCAGGCCTTGGCGGCTGCCAGACCATGTCCGATGTCACGGGGTCCGTGACGTCAAAGGCCGATCCCGGCCCGAGCGGCGAAGCCGAGCCGCGGCGCGCGGTCGAGGTCTACGGCGAGCGCTATCGCGCCAATCCGAAGGACGCCGACGCAGCCCTTGCCTATGGGCAGGCCCTGCGCGCCACGGGGCAGCGCGCCCAGGCCGTCGCCGTGCTCGAGCAGGCCACCATCGCCCATCCCGGCAACAAGGCATTGATGGCCGGCTATGGCCGCGCGCTTGCCGATAACGGCAATTTCCAGCAGGCGTTCGACATCCTCAGTCGCGCCCATTCACCCGATAATCCGGACTGGCGAATTCTCTCGGTGCAGGGCACCGCGCTCGATCAGTTGGGTCGCCACGACGAGGCGCGGCGCTATTACGCCAGCGCTCTGAAGATCGTGCCCGACGAGCCCTCGGTACTGTCCAACCTCGGCCTCTCCTATATGCTTACAAAAGAATTGCCGAAGGCCGAAGAGACGCTGCGGCAAGCCTATGCCGGCGGCAGGGCCGACGCGCGGGTGCGGCAGAATCTGGGCCTGGTGGTCGGCCTGCAAGGCCGCTTTGCCGAGGCCGAGACCATCGTGAAAGCCGATCTGCCGGAAGACGAGGCGGCTGCCAACGTCGCCTATCTGAAGCAGATGCTGAATCACAAGGACAATCCGCGGGCAGGGGCCGGGTCGATCCCGGTGGCATCGCTCAACCGTCCCGATTGATCGGCTCGCTCAAGGTATCAAGCAAGACCAAGCCGCGGGCGCATCGGCGCCCGGCGTTCGTTGTCACGACATTATTTGCGGAAGGCACGATGGCGGCGGCTACCAGTGGGTTTCCGCGACCCTGATATAGCTTGGCCCGAGAATGACGATAAACAGGCACGGCAGGAAGAACAAAATCATTGGCACCGTCAGCTTCGGCGGCAAGGCCGCCGCCTTCTTCTCGGCCTCGTTCATGCGCATGTCGCGGTTTTCCTGCGCCATGACGCGCAGGGTCTGGCCGAGCGGCGTCCCGTAACGTTCCGACTGCATCAGCGCCAGGCAGACCGATTTCACGCCTTCGAGACCGGTGCGCTTCGCCAGATTTTCATAGGCCGTCTTGCGGTCCTGCAGATAAGACAGCTCGGCCGTGGTCAGCGTGAATTCCTCCGACAGTGCTATCGACTGGGTTACGATTTCAGTGCTGACCTTGCGGAAGGCGGCTTCGATCGACATGCCGGACTCAATGCAGATCAGCAACAGATCGAGCGCATCCGGAAATGCGCGCTTGATCGAAAGCTGGCGCTTGGTGATCGCGTTTCTCAAGAACAGCATCGGCGCCTGCAATCCGAGATAGGCCGCGAGGATGCAGATGCCGATCTTAACTGTCAGCGGCTTATCGATATGCGAGATCACGAAAACATACAGCGCCGTGGCCAGGAAAAGCACGATCGGCGTAATCAGCCGGAAGAACAGGAATGTGATGTAGGGCGCCTGGCCGCGATAGCCGGCTTGCGTCAGCTTATCGCGCGCGGCCTCCTGGGCCAGCCATTTTCCGAGGTTGAAGTCTTCCACCACTCTGGAGACGAGTTGCTTCGGCGTCTGGCGCAGCGATACCTTTTCGGTCTTGGCGAGACGGTCGCGCTCGCGCTGGCGGATCCGCTCACGTTCGCTGGCAACCGCCTTCATACGCTTCTCCAGGCCCTCGCCTGCGAAGAAGGGCATCATCAGCGTGTACGCGGTGGCGCTCACGGCTATGGCGGCCAACAGCATGGCCATGAAATGCGGGTCGTGGATTTTGCCGATCAGAAAATCAACCATTGCTGCACCATCAGAAGTCGAAGTTAATCATTTTCTTCATCACGAAAATGCCCGTGGACATCCAAAGCACGCAGCCAACGAGCATCAATTGACCGGTCGGATGGGTCCACAGTAGCGTGATATAGTCGGGTGACGAGAGGTAAACGAGCAGCATGACGACCGGCGGCAGCGCGCCGATGATGGCTGCTGACGACTTGGCTTCCATCGACATCGCCTGAATCTTCTCAGCCATCTTCTTACGGTCGCGCAACACCTTGGACAGGTTGCCCAAAGCCTCCGACAGGTTGCCGCCCGACTTTTGCTGGATCGAGATGACGATCCCGAAGAAGTTCGCCTCCGGCACCGGCATCCGTTCGAACAGCCGCGCGCATGCTTCGCCCAGCGGCATACCGATCGCCTGGGTCTCGATGATCGCCAAGAACTCGCTCTTGAGTGGCTCCGGCGCATCGGCCGCAACGACCTTGATCGAGTCAAACAACGGCAGGCCGGCCTTGATGCCACGCACGATCACGTCGACAGCGTCCGGCAGCGCGCGAAGGAAATTCTTTTCGCGGCGCTTCTTGAGAAAGTTCAAAGTCCAGCGCGGCAGACCGATGCCGGCGGCGAACGCGAGGCCGAGTGCGGCCAGCAGCCCGCCCCCGAACAGCATCGCCAGCACAAAGCTGACGGCTGCGAGAACCCCGGAAACAATCATGAATTTCCGGGTTGACCAGTCCAATCCAGCCTGGGTGAGGCGGCTGCTGAGCGGAAGCTTCTTTTCCTTTTGGCGGCGCGCCTCGAGATCCTTCAGCGATCCTTCGACCTGCTCGCGGCGCGAGCGCTGATTCTTGTCGACGGAACGGGCGGAAGGCTCCGGTTTGGCGATCGAGGCACGGCGATTCTCGGCCTTTCTCTCCCCCGACAATAGAGGATACAGAAAGACCCATGCCAGGCCGCCGATGGCGGTAGCAGCGAGAAAGGTCAGTGCGATCGCTTGCATGGTCATGGCCCGCTCCTTCAGAGCTCCGTGGCGACTTCGGCAGCGTCAAGGGCCGCGGCAAGCCGCTTCTCTTCGCCGTAATATCGCGCCCGATCCCAGAAGCGTGGCCGCCCGATGCCGGTGGAGCGATGCCGGCCGATGATGTGTCCGTTGGCGTCCTCCCCGATCATGTCGTAGAGGAACAGGTCCTGGGTGATGATGGTGTCGCCTTCCATACCCATCACCTCGGTGATGTGGGTAATGCGGCGTGAACCGTCACGCAGACGGGCGGCCTGGATCACGATGTCGATCGAAGCACAGATCATCTCGCGAATGGTCCGCGACGGCAGCGAAAATCCACCCATCGTGATCATGGATTCGCAGCGCGACAGCGCTTCACGGGGATTGTTGGCGTGCAGCGTTCCCATCGACCCGTCGTGGCCGGTATTCATGGCCTGCAGCAGGTCGAATGCCTCCGGTCCGCGGACTTCGCCGACGATGATTCGTTCGGGGCGCATACGCAGGCAGTTGCGTACCAGTTCACGCATGGTGACCTGACCCTCGCCCTCGATATTGGGTGGCCGGGTTTCCAACCGCACCACGTGAGGTTGCTGCAGTTGAAGTTCCGCGGCGTCCTCGCAGGTGATGATGCGTTCGTCATCCTCGATATATTGCGTGATGCAATTCAACAGCGTGGTCTTGCCGGAGCCGGTACCGCCGGAGATCAGAACGTTGGCCCGGCATCGGCCGATGATCTGCAGGATCTCCGCGCCCTCGGGCGTGATGGCGCCGAATTTGACCAGTTGATCGAGCGTCAGCTTGTCCTTTTTGAATTTGCGGATCGTCAAGGCGGGGCCGTCGATCGCCAGCGGCGGCACGATGGCGTTGACGCGCGAGCCGTCGGCAAGGCGCGCGTCGCAGATCGGCGAGGATTCGTCGACGCGCCGGCCGACCTGGCTGACGATGCGCTGACAGATATTCAAGAGCTGCTGGTTGTCGCGAAACCGGATCCCGGTGCGCTGGATGCGGCCGGCGACTTCAATGAACACCGTTCCGGCGCCGTTGACCATGATGTCGGAGATGTCGTCGCGCGACAACAGCGGCTCCAGCGGGCCGTATCCGAGAACGTCGTTGCAGATGTCGTCGAGCAGCTCTTCCTGCTCGGCAATCGACATCACGATGTTCTTGATCGCGATGATCTCGTTGACGATATCGCGAATTTCCTCGCGCGCCGACTCGCCGTCGAGCTTGGCGAGCTGGGCGAGGTCGATCGCTTCGATCAGGGCGCCGAAGATCGTGGCCTTGACCTGGTAATAGTTGTCCGACCGCCGCGCTTCCATCGCCGGCGCAGGCGGCGGTTTGGCGGGCGAAAGCGGCGGTGACGAAACCGTGAGAGGAGATGGGCTGCGCGAAATGGCAGGCGCCGCATTGGAAGCTGGTTCCAATGCGCTCGCGGCGGGCTTTGTCGCCCGCTGGTCGCCTTCAGGTCCGCTACGCTTACCAAACACAATCGTACTCCACGCCGGCGGCCTACTTTGCCCGCAACTTCTCAATCAGAGGTGAAAGGAATGAACTCCGCGGCTTTTTGGTCTCGCCGCGGCCCGTCAGCCGTTGCGCGATCTGCAGGAACATCTCGGTGGTGCGATGGGTGGCGGAGATTTCCGCGATCATCTGGCCGTTGTTGGCGGCTGAACCGAACATTTGCGGGTCAAACGGTATAGACGCGATCGGCTGGCTTTCGATGGCCTTGGCGAATTCGCTGGCGTTGATTTCCGGCCGCTTCGCCATGCCGACCATATTGAGACAATACAGCGGAATCCGATCGTTGGGCCGCGATGCCTTCAAGAGGTCGAATATGTTCTTGGTATTGCGCAAATTGGCGAGATCGGGCGCGCCGACGATCAGAATATCGTCTGCACCAACCAGGGCGCGCTTGGTCCAGCCCGACCATTGATGGGGAACGTCGAGCACGATGCATGGCATTGTCGTGCGCAGCGTGTCGAAGATCGAATCGAATGCGTCCGCGCCGAAGTCATAGACCCGGTCAAGCGTCGCCGGCGCCGCCAACAGGCTGAGATGGTCGGTGCATTTCGACAGCAGGCGATCGATGAACGCGGTATCGACACGATCGGGCGAGAACACCGCATCCGCGATGCCTTGCGGAGGATCCTGATTGTAGTCGAGGCCGGCGGTGCCGAATGCGAGGTCGAGATCGGCGACTACGGAATCCAGTGCCAGATCGCGCGCGATCGCCCAGGCGACGTTGTGGGCGACGGTGGAAGCGCCGACGCCGCCTTTGGCCCCGACGATGGCGATGATCCGGCCGACGGCCTTGGCCTCCGGCGCCGAGAACAGCCCGCAGACCGAGCGCACCACGTCGAGCGCATTGACCGGCGCAAGTACATAGTCGCTGACGCCGCGGCGCACCAGTTCGCGATAAAGCGTGACGTCGTTGACGCGGCCGATCACAACGACGCGGGTTCCGGAATCGCACACGGTTGCAAGCTGATCGAGGCCGGTAAGGATGTCGTTGCGGCCTTCGGTCTCCAGGATGATCACGTTCGGCGTCGGCGCGGTGCGATAGGCCTCGATGGCGGCCGCCATGCCGCCCATTTGAATCTTGAGATGGGCCTTGTCGAGGCGGCGGTCTTCGCCGGCCGATTGTACGGCGCCTGCGGTTTCCACCGTGCCGCAAAAGGCCTGCACGGACACCCGCGGCGCCGGCGCGATATGATCGTCCGCGGGCGACGACGTGACGCCCGGCTGCTGTTCGGGATCTTGACGGGCGTAGCTGATCATCTGCCTGCATCGCTGAGTTTGGCCTTGTCGGCCTCGGGATAAGTGGTGGCGGTCGCAGCACCCTTGCGATACTTCTCGAAACCTTCGGTGCGGCGCGCCGTATAGGCCGGGGTTTCCGGCCGCGGTTGCACGAGGTCTGACGGATTGTCGACCATCGCGGCCATGTTGCGCTGGTAGGCGCAGCCGAAATTGTAATATT
>Ga0209736_1000522_pt1 | contig 12208 bp, 11 predicted proteins | sample BlaSpr_A8_Ref_M3_FD_187992 | JGI IMG/M metagenome (GOLD analysis project Ga0209736, IMG submission 187992) | Forest soil microbial communities from Thunder Bay, Ontario, Canada - Black Spruce, Ontario site 2_A8_Ref_M3 (SPAdes) (version 2) | ecosystem: Environmental > Terrestrial > Soil > Boreal... | reverse complement strand
CCGTGACCAGCTTTCTATCCCACCGCCGCGACACTCCGGCGCACATCGATTCCGCCTTGAGAGCAGATCCCGAACTGGCGATCGCCCATGCGTTCTCGGGTTTCCTCGCGCTGTTGCTCGGGCGAGCGGAACTCATCCCCGCGGCACGCCTTGCAATCGAAGGCCTATCGCGAATTGGTTGGCATCGTGCGACAGGGGCTGGCTGTACACAACTTGTGCGTTGGCCACGCATCCAGCCGAACACAGAACCACAGTAGTTTCTTCCGGCGGCCAACGAGTACCGATAATAATACGGGCCCCGGCGGGACTAACGTTTTCAGTAACGGCGCGCTCGAATGGACCCGGGCGATTGAAACTGGTCAGCCACACCGGAACGCTCATCAATTGCCGCTTCTCGACTCTTCCGCTCTGTAGGTCCATGGCAACATCCCCGCTTCTTAGTTATGTCACTTCTATTTTGAGCTGGGGGCTCCGACGTGCCACTGGTGTGTCACTTAATCGTTTGAGCTGGACTCAGCGCCCGTCCAAGACGGGTGACGAGTACGTTTCTGCTGGTACATGTTGCGATCGGCCGAAGTTAAGAGTTCCGAGAGCGAGACTGGAAGCTGCGGATCGAATCGGGCGGCGCCAAGGCTGAGTGAGAGCGGAGTAAGGCCGCCCCGTGCATTCACTTCGCGAACAGAGCAGCTCAAGCGCCGACGAATGATCTCACTGGTACTATCTGCACCTTCCTGAGCCAGGATCGCGAATTCATCGCCACCGAGCCGAGCTATGATGTCCGCTTCCCGAAACGTACTGTTCAAAGCTGCTGCGCAGCGCTGGAGCAACGCATCGCCTTCATCATGTCCATGGACATCATTGGCATATTTAAGGTGGTCCAGATCAGCAAAGAACAGCAGCAAAGGCAGCCCATTGCGGCGGGAAATCTTCAGCTGCTGCATTCCGAGAATCAAAAACCCACGCCGATTGTAAAGACCGGTCAGATCGTCGGTCAGCGCCAATAGCCGCAACTCCGAAAGGATCTCCGCCTGCACGGCCACGGAATGCGCGGCCTTAATGAGCTGGGTGCGGATTCCGCGCAGACGGTCTACGTTGACCTCGCGGTCAATCGAGGAGATCTCGATTTCGTTGAGCAGGTCGCCCAGAAACTTATCCATTCCTCCAAGTAGATTAGGAGCGAGGCCTTCGCGGATCTGCGAGTCGAGTAAGCGGTTGGAAGAAGCCACCGACCAGGTTGCCGCTTCAGGCGCGTCGCCAGTTCCAAGACGCGGGGATTTAGCGCGATGGGTGAAGGTTTCGCGGGCCGGACTCTGATCCATTTGGTTCCGTTTCCTTGCAAAGTCAGCGTCAGGAGCGAACCCGGCCGGGGGTGATCGCAAGCGAATTTAGGAAGGACCCGGCCGAGTCGAGTGCTCCCAACGCACCTGAGCGTGAGAGTAGCGAATCGTGGGGAAAAGCCTCAATCAGGTAAACCCCTGTATTTGCGCTCAGGCGATTAAAAAAATAGTAACCGATAGGGCAATTTAGACCTGGACGAGGCCCCGTTTGACCGCATAGCGGACGAGGCTGGCGGTTTCGTGGATATCGAGCTTCTGCATGAGCCGGGAACGATGAGACTCGGCCGTCTTTACGCTGACGCCGAGCAATGAGGCTACGTCTTTTGTAGATTTTCCTTCGGCGATCAACTGCAGGACTTGACGCTCGCGCGCCGTCAGCGGATCGGCTGGTCTCTGTCCTTTGGACTGCACCACGGCCATCACCGCCGCAGAGATACCCGGGCTCAGATATACCTGTCCTCGTAGAACCTGCTGAATGGCCTGAATCAGGTCGCTGGCGACTTGGCTCTTCAGCACATAGCCTCTTACCCCGGCACTGAGCGCTTCGGACACATATTGATCCTCGTCGTGCTGGGTAAGGAGGATGGATTTGGTTTTGGGACAGCATCGGCCGAGTTCTCTGGCGGCATCCATACCGTTAAGCGTAGGCATGCCAATGTCCATGACGACGACGTCCGGGGCGAGCGCCTTAGCCTGGCGAATCGCCTCTTGACCATCCGAAGCTTCGGCCACGACTTGCAGACCTTCGCGCTCAAGCACGGACTTGATGCCCTGCCGCACCAGCGCATGATCGTCTGCGAGCACGACGCGAATGGCCATCAGTTCATCTCCAACGGCAGGGTCATCAACAATTGTGTGCCGTTTCCGGGTGACGATTCAATGTGCAGTGCGCCGCCCACAGCGTTTAGACGCTCGAACATGCTGGAAAGGCCAAGTCCGCGGCGCTGCCCGTCCGCGCGAACGGAACCCACGGAGAAGCCAGCGCCATTGTCGCGCACCGAGCACCGCAAGACACCGTCTGCTTTTTGCGCGGTAATCCACACGGCTGTGGCTCCGGAGTGCTTGACGATGTTATTGAGCGCCTCCTGTACTACGCGGTAGATGGCCGTCTCCGCCGGGGCGGGCAGCCGGTCGGTAAGTTCTGTTTCCACGTGGATCGGAAGATTGGCGCGCTTGGAAACGCCTTGCGCGAGAAAGCGAATCGCCGGTACCCAGCCTAGATCATCCAGCACCGTGGGCCGCAACTCGTGGGAGTATTGGCGGAGCTGACGCTCGACTTCGCTCAACAGTTCCTCGATTTGGATGATCTGTTCCTGCTGAGGCGCGGGCAGCTCTAAGGTCAAGCTGGCGAGGGCGAGATGCACGGCGGCCAGCAGCTGGCCGGCCTCGTCGTGCACAGAATAGGCAATGCTCTTGATCTGCTGCTCCAGGCGTTCGTTCATCTGGCGCAGCGCGGACACGGCGTCCTGAAAGCCGCGATGGGCCATCTCATAAGGGGAAAGCGTCTCAGCCAGGAAATGAGCGCCGGCCTCGAGTGCGTGCTTGGAACCTGGGTCCTTGCGCGAGCTCGCTAGAATCTCCTGCAGTGCCTCGTGATGAACTGAACTAAAGTCCATCAAGCTCTTCCCTTCCGCCATGGCCTTGCGGCCGATTTCGTAACCGCGTCCCAAGGTGGCTTCGTCGCCGTGAGAAATATATTGTGCCAACGCGGCAAGATAGTCCGTGCGGAATGCGGAACTCACGGGATTCTTCAGGGCTTGCTCAGTAGCCGTCTTCATTTGTGATTCTCCAGATAGCGAGTCACCAAAACCAGGGCGTCGTCATTTCCGCGGCGGTGCTCCGCCAGAATGCGTTCGGCGGATTTTTGCGGTGCTTCGAGGGGAGACAAGTTGAGCACAAAATCGCTGTGAATGCCATCGGTCACAAACACCAATGTATCTCCCTTGGTGATGGGAAGCATCGCTGCCTGAAGCGGAGGAAGGCGCTCGCCGACAACACCGGCGCGCAAGAGGAGTTCATCAGGAACCGAGGCGCGTGTCGACTGCCGACGCAACAAGACCCCTTGGACGTTCCCCACGGCGATCCAGGTCAACAGCCCCTGCTTGGAGTCGATTGACGCCAGGCTCATCACCACGCCACGAGTGGAGCGCAATCCTTCATGACAGCGCTGCACCAGGGAAATGACGGAGTCCTCGGGACTGCTGCTTTCGAGTATGGAAACCGCCGACTCCGCAGCGAACGCTGCTTCAGGGCCGTGGCCGAGGCCGTCGATGGCAGCGATAAGAGCTCCCTCCGCGCGGTGCAATACCAGGTGCCGGTCGCCGGATTGCGCTTCCCCAGGGAGAGCGTAGATGGCGATGCCATATTCGATGATCGGAGGCATGGTTAAGGTCGCCATTTTTTTACGGTCACCGTCGTGCCGTCTCCAGGTCGGGAGGCTATTTCGAACTCATCCATCAGACGGCGCACGCCGGGCAGTCCCAAACCGAAGCTTCCGGAGGTAGAAAACCCATCGCGCAAAGCCTGCCGGACATCGGGAATGCCGGGACCGTCGTCTGACGCTGTGACCATGATTCCCTGGCGGGCAGAGTTCTCCATTTTTTGAAGCTTGATTTCTCCTTTGCGGGCATAAGAAACGATGTTTCGCGCCAGTTCCGATATCGCCGTGGCGATGAGCGTGGCATCGGAGGACGAGAAGCCAAGTTCGGCGGCTAGCGTTCTTCCCCTCTGCCGAGCGCCGACGATGTCCTGATCCGAGTTAATGGCGACCCGGATTTCTCCAGCCGACACTGAGGCCTCTTTCAATCCAAGCTCTTGAATTTGGTGTTCAAGTACGCGAGCCCCTCTTCGAGGTCCAGCGCGGTGGCCACGTCTTCAAGCGTCAAACCGAGCTGAACCATAGCAAAGGCCACTTCGGGCTGGATCCCGACAATAACCGTTTCCGCGCCACGCAGGCGAATCATGTGCGCAATTTCGCGCAAAGTCCGCGAGGCAAAGGAATCCATAACGTCCATCGAGGTGACGTCCACGATGACGCCTAGGGAGCGGAAACGGACCACCTGCTGCACCAGGCCGCGGCGGAGATTCTCCAAATCAGCGTCGGATAGCGCCGCCTGAATAGTGGCGATCAGGAACTTTCCTTGCTTGAGGACAGGGACTTCCACGTTATCCCTTTGTGATCACTGGCGCGGATCCGACAAGGGCACGACTTTGTACCCGAGGAGCCGTTCGGCTTGCTCGATGCCGCCCTGCAGATCGCCGACGGTGTTCATCTTACCGAGGTCGACTCCGATGGTGACGAGGGTTTGCGCAATTTCCGGCGACAAGCCGGTGACGATGACCGTGGCACCGAGCAGGCGCGAGGCTTCCACGGTTTGCACCAGGTGGTTCGCCACGGTGACGTCCATCGCCGCCACGCCGGTGATGTCGATGACCACGACCTTGGCGCGATTGGTACGGATGCCGCGGAGGAGCTGCTCTGTGAGCTGGCGCGCTCGTTGCGGGTCAATCACGCCGATGATGGGCAGAATTAGCAAACGCTCGCGCACTTGGAGGACAGGAGTGGAGAGCTCGCGGATGGCTTCTTGCTGCTGACGGATGGTACGTTCGCGTTCCTGGACGAAGCCGACGGCGACTGTGTTGGCGATGCGGTTGGCGGCGGGTTCGTAGGCGTCTAAGATGCGATTCAGTTTGCGGAAATCAGCTTGGTACTTGGCGAATAGAGAGCGCGCCAGGACGTCGCGCAACAGGAGCACGATACCCACGACTTCGTGCGTTTCAACGCCGCGCGGGATGATGCGTTCGGAGAGATTCTGCGCGTAAGCCTGCAAAGCCTCGAAGGTCTCCGTCTCGAGCGCTTCGACATAGCTGTCATAGACCGACGTAGCTTCCGCGAAGATCTCTTCCTTGGTCATCGCGGTCAGCAAGCGCGTTTCCGAGATGCGCTGGACCCACTCTTCGCGCAACTGGGTGCGGTTCTGGCGCAAGTGCGCGACGAGTTCACGCAAGAGCTCGGAAGTCGCCTCATTTTGCGCCATTTGGACCGTGGGATCGATGGCCACATGAGGTCCATTGCCTATGATGGCTCGCTTCGCCATGAACATGCCTCCTCAGCCGAAGCGGGACACACGTAAGGTGTTACGCCCCCGGCTCTTGCTAAAGCTTGCACAGGGATACCACTAATTCCCTAGGGCCTCAATCAAGGGAATCCCTGTATCTGGCTCGGGTAAACACCTGAGCGGATCTATCGAATTCCAGACCCGAACAGCCGGTTTTTGCTCTTTGCATTTCAAATAAACCATTCAACCGCTGTTCATGCCGCGTTCACATCGGGTGCCTATAACCGCATACGACCGCACAACCGGGGTGCCTGTGTATCTGTGGAACTGAACCCATTGATGGCCCGGAATTTTCTGGGGGTGTAGAGATGAGTGGTATGAGAAGAATTTGTCTAGCGCTGTTGGCCATTCTTCTGGCTGCGCTGTCAGGTAACGCGCAGGAGCGGAAGGGCACCATCGCCGGTACGGTTAAAGATGAGGCTCATGCGTCGCTTCCTAGCGCCCTCGTTGAACTCCAGCCTCTGGGAAGAAAAATCGCCTCGGACGACCAGGGCCAGTTCCGAATGACGGATGTGCCCGCAGGTGAATATTCGTTGACGGTTTCGTACGTTGGGTTCGCGTCGTTTACGTCAACCGTGAAGGTCGATGCTGGTCAGACGGTCAATGTGGATGCGGTGCTGAAGGTGGCTTCCGTAAGCGATCAAGTGATGGTGACCGCCGAACGGCTGCAGGGCGAGGCCGAGGCCATCAATATCGAGCGCATGTCGGACGACATCGTGCAAGTTTTGCCAGCAAGGCTAATCAACAGCTTGCCGAACACGAATATCGCAGATGCCGTTGGGCGCGCGCCCAGCGTATCGCTCGAACGCGACGAAGGCGAAGGCAAATACGTTCAGATACGCGGAACGGAACCACGCCTCAGCAACGTGACCATTAACGGAGTAAACGTCCCTTCTCCGGAAGGCACCGTCCGCAATATCAAGCTGGATGCCGTGCCGGCGAATCTCGTCGAGCGCATCGAGGTTCTCAAGACCCTTTCCGCTAGCCAAGATGCGGACGGCATCGGCGGCACCGTGAATCTGGTAACCAGGACCGCCGGCGAAAAAGCGACATATAACTTTGGTGGCCAAGGCGGATACACTCCGATTCAGGGCGGCCGTACACTAGGCGGCTTCGACGGCACAGTTGGCAAACGTCTTGGCGCCGAGAAGAAATTCGGGTTCCTGATTGGCGGTACCTTCGACCGCAACAACCGCGGCATTAACGACCTGGAGCCTTCACAAGGTACGGGAACCGATCCCGCGACTGGCAACAACATCGCCGTTGTTTCTTCGGAAGATTTTCGCTCGTATTCCTACTACCGTACTCGATACGGCTTCGCCACCGGAATCGACTACAACGTTAAGCCCGGAGTAAACGTATACCTGAAGGCGCTGTATTCCGACTTTCACGATTACGGCGACACCTGGGTGTACACCCCCCAAGCTGGCAATACGATCAAATCCCTAAACGGTTCGCAGATCACTTTTGACAACGCTGCGGACTGTGCGCCCTTAAACGCTGCTAATCCAGGTTCGTGCAATCCCGGTTCGTTCGTTTACCGTCATTATATTCGCCGCCCGGATCAGCAAGTTTTCAGTGTCTTGACCGGTGCCCGCCACGATCTTTCCTCCACGCTCATCGTGTACGAATTCGCCGGCTCGCGCTCCCACAACATCGGCGGTCAGGATTTTCCCACCACCAACTTCACCGGGAACCAATCGGTAGACGTTGGTCTCAGCTTGGCTGACCCCTATCGCCCCAAGCTGTCTGCCCTGGATGGCACGAACATCTATGATCCTACGCAGTACACGATGTCCGCGACCGAGTTTCCCAAATATCATGCCACCCAGCTGAATTTTCAGGGCGCGGCGTCGGTGGCTCGGCGATACACGGTTGGGGGCCATTTCGGCACCTTCGAGGTCGGCTTCAAAGCTCGGAACTCCGCCACTACGCAAAGAGAAAATGACCTGTTTTATAATTTCAACTCAGGTAATCCAATCACCCTCGCTTCCGTAGTGGGTACCTATACGAACCCCGATTATTACGATAACTACTTCACGTTTGGCGGCCGCGCTTATGGTCCCTCTTCCGATTACGGCAAAATACAGCAGGCCATTGCGGCGAACTTGGGTCAATTCCAACTACAGGCATTAAAAAGCCTGCAGCGTTCGGAGGGGGCCTTCTTCGACGCCAACGAACAGATCTACGCAGGTTACTTGCAGAATGCCATTTCCATCGCGAAGTTCCGCTTGCAAGCCGGCGTTCGTTTTGAAGGCACGAGCACCGATTTCACGACCCATCACGTAGACGCATCGCAAGTCGATGCGAACGGGAACCCTCTGCCGACCGCGGTATCGCCATTCAGCCAGGGCTCGAGATATGTAAAAGTCTTGCCCAGCGTGCAAGTCCAGTACTTGCTCCAGCAAAACACCAATCTTCGCTTCAACTACAGCATCGGAATCTCCAGACCTAATATCGGCGACTTGGTTCCCATTAGGATCGTCGACCCGAATACCAGCCCGAAAAGCTTGCAGTTAGGCAACCCGAACCTCAAGCCCACTAAAGCCAACAATTTTGATGTCCTCGTCGAACACTACTTCCAGCCGCTAGGAATCATTCAAGCCGGCTTCTTTTACAAGCAGCTATCCGATCCCATTTACCCGACCTCGCAGCTCCTCGGACCCTCGGATCCTCTCGCTGGTTTCAAACAGCAGCAGTCCGTGAACGGCCCGAGCGCTCACTTGGCCGGCTTCGAAGCTGCATGGGAACAACGGCTCTCGCGGCTCCCGGGCCTGCTAAACGGCTTTGGCGTCTCCGCAAACTACAGCTACACTTCATCGCAAGTCACATTCCCATCCAACTTTGCCCCAGCGACCCTGGGTGGACCCGGCAGAATTGATCACCCATCTCTGCCCCGTCAGGCTCCCAACAACTGGAACGCTGGATTCACGTACGACAAGGCTCGGTTTTCGATGCGCTTTGGCGTGAGCCACAACGACACCAACATCTTCTTCTACAACTATCAGCACATCGATGCGGCCACCGATAAGGATCGGATCCTCGGAATCAAAGGCCCGAACGGAGATGTCTACTTGTACGCGCACACGCAGTTTGACGTACAAGGCAGTTATCGCCTCTATAAGGGGCTGAGCATTTTTGGATATGGATTGAATCTAAGCAATGAAGTCTTCGGTTTCTATCAAGGCAGCGGAATCTACCCGGTCCAACGCGAGTATTACCATCCGACAGTGGCGTTCGGCATGCGCTGGTCGTCGTCGTCGGAATAGAGAACAATTGCGGGCCAATGCCGTGGCGAAAATCTGCAATATTCGCCACGGCAGCTCCACTCTCTATCCGTGTTTGTCCATTCGGGCAGCTACAAATGTGACTGAAACTCCGCACGGAAGGTTCTACGTAAGATTTTTTCTAACGCGTTGAGGAAGGTGCGGCAGAGGCGATGTGAACGTTGAAGCCTTTAGTTAGGAAATCGGCAGCCTGCTGCAAACCGGCACCGGACGGCAGCGGCGTGTAATCCGAAAAGCTATCCTTTTCCAAGACGGCGATGGACTTAAAGAACAGCACTTTTCCGTTCATATGAACGTTCATCAGCGTCATCTCCCAATGCCCGGAGCCGACATCCTGCTGTTTGACGTGGAACGTCCCGCCGCGATCCAAGTGGCCTAGCAGGCCTCCGCCAAACTTGACCTCGCTGATTAGCTGGCCATCGATCTCGGCGATGCGCCGCTCTTTTTCATCCACCACCAAGTTTCCTTCTAAATGATGAAAAACCATTAAAGAACGCGTGGAAGGGTGGAAATTGGGATTTGGCTTGAACTTGATGCGGACGCAAGGACCCGACTCGCCTTCGAGTTGAAAGTGAAAGGCTTCCGGGAAAGCCTTCAGCAAGCTCTCCATTTGTTCTCCGTCTTCGCGAGCCTTTTTCTGCTTGGCCTTCAGTTGCTCCGGCTGACTCAACAATTTCTGCAAGCGTCGATCTTCCGCTTGCTGCTGCTCGCGATTTAGCTCGCGCCCGTTGACCGCCACTGTTCGCTCCAAGTCTCCCTGCTTGGTCTGGCATACTTCGAGTGTTTTGCTTGGCTTGCCGTCCTCCTGATGCTGCTGGTGATAACACCAAAGCGAGGTATCGGTACGTTGCGATTCAACTTCATTGCGCATTACCGCGCGCACGAGCTGGTCGAGATTGCGTGCTGGCTTTGCTTCGGGCGTGTGCGTTTGCGCGGAAACCGGAAGTGCGCAGAAAACGACCGCTGAAATGTAAATGGTGACGAATGCCGCGAACCAGAACTTAGAGATGAAAATCATTCCAGCCAGCTGCTGCTGCGGGGTTGCAGCGGTTGGCCCTATGATTTCTCGGAACGCAGATTCCGGCAATACAGCAATACCCTTGATTGGCGAGCGGCGCGCCCTTAGCGGCCGCTGGCTGTATTGGCGCTGGAAGCGGGTTCTGCTTTCAGGTCGCTCTCGGCCGCTCCGGTAATCAGGCGGGCACCGCGACTGAAGGTCAGATATTCAAATCCCCACTGCACGAAGACCAGCACCCGGTTTTGGAACTCGACGATATACATCAAGTGAATGAACAGCCAGATGAGCCACGCCGGCCAACCCCAAAAATGCAGGCCAAAGACATTGGCGACGGCCGCGGCGCGCCCGATGACCGCCATGTCGCCCTTGTCGAAGTAGCGAAATGGCCGCAGGTCTTTCTTTCCCACTAATCGCGCGCGAATGGTCTTAGCGGCATAGGCGCCGCCTTGTATGGCCACCTGGGCAACGCCAGGCAACGGCTTGCTATCCTGCGTGGCGAACGCGAGATCACCAACGATGAAAATACCCGGATAATTTGGCGCGGTGAGATCCGGTTTGACTTTGATGCGGCCGCTCCGGTCGGTCTCCGACCGGGTGCGCTCCACCAGCGTTTTGCCGAAACTTGTGGAGGTCACACCACCAGCCCAAATCACGGTCTTGGCCGCCAGCTTCTCGGTTACGTCTCCTCGTTTGTAAGTAACGCCACTGCCGTCGACCGCCGTGGCCATCACGCCCCGCATGATTTCCACGCCCAGGCGCTTCAGGAGTATTTCGGCTTTTTCCGAAAGATCCGGTGGATAGGAAGTCAGCACGCGGCCGCCTCCTTCCATCAAAATAATGCGGGCCTCGGTGGGATTGATCCGGCGAAAATCATTCTTTAGCGTTTCGTTGGCGATTTCCGCCAAAGCTCCGGCAAGTTCCAGCCCTGTTGCGCCGGCGCCCACGATGACGAACGTCAGCCAAGCCCGGGCTTCGTCTTCGGTTTCTGCGCGTTCTGCCCATTCGAATGCGTAAAGAATCTTGTGCCGGATCGCGGTGGCTTCCTCGATGGTTTTCAGGCTCGGCGCCCATTCGCGCCAGGCGTCGTTGCCGTAATAGGAAGTCTTGGAGCCGGTGGCGACGATAAGGGAGTCGTAAGCGAATGCGGCGCCATCGCGCAGGATCACGCGCTTCGCGTCTGGATCGATGTCCACCGCCTCTCCCAACAGTACCCGAGCGTTTTTCTGGCGGCTCAGTACGCCGCGCAGCGGAGCGGCGATTTCGCCGGGCGAGAGCGAGCCGGTGGCGACTTGATAGAGTAGCGGCTGAAAGAGATGAAAGTTTCTGCGGTCAATCAGCGTCACTTCGACCGGAGCGCGCTTGAGTTTTTGCGCGGCGTTAAGGCCTGCAAAGCCACCGCCGAGGATCACCACTTGGTGTTTTTGCGTCATCGTTGGCCGCAGTCTACGCTAGCCCAGTGATTGCTGGTCACAACCGTTTCTAACAGGCCTTTCTAATTGTCTCATTTCGCGGAATTATTAGCGTATGTTCAGCCGGGGCACTCGGTATCTCAACTTCGTCGAAGTTCTGGCGTTCGCCGGCTTCATCGCCTGGTATATCTGGAGCTTGGAGTTCACACATTTAAACTCCTGGATCGTTTTTCCGGTCTGGCTCGTCGCCAGCTTTTTGGCCCACCGCGATACGCCCAAGACGCTCGGCTGGCGCGCGGATAATCTGGGGCCGGCCACTCGGCAGGCCGCCGTAGTTTTCGGTGTTTTCATCGTCGCGCTGTGCGGCGTCGGGCTTTATCTCGGCGCGCTACACCGCTTGCCTGCGCACTTGATCGAACCCCATCGCTTCGTGGGCTACTTCTCTTTTTGCCTTCTGCAGCAAATCGCTCTGAACTCTTACCTGATGAATCGTTTTCTGACCGCAGTCGAGCGCCCTTGGATTGCGACGCTCTTCTCCAGCGTTATTTTTGCGGTATTGCACTGGCCGAACCCTGTTCTTGTGCCACTCACTTTCGTGGGCGGGTTTGCCATGTGCTGGCTGTTCGCGCGCGAGCGCAACATACTACCGCTGACGCTGGGTCAAGCCGTCTTAGGCGCGCTGACGTGGTGGGCCTTTCCGATTGCCTGGCATCATTCCATGCGCGTCGGCCCGGGATACTACACGTTCGTCCAGCATTTGTATTGAAGCCGCCACAGACTCTTCACAAATTAAGGTGGCTGTACTCTTGCGAAGCCTGGTGAGCCGTGCGCTTAGAATTTTCCTGTGTCTTATTCCAAACTCCGGGAATCACCAGGCCGCATTTTGGGCAAGCTCCCTGCTTCAAATGGTTCGCGGTCACATCGTGCCAGGAGCGCTTGATAAGCAAGCTGCTGCAGTTGGGGCAACTAGTGTGCGCGCCGTCGCTGTAAATGTTCCCCTCATAAACGTAATGCAACCCAACCTCGCGTGCGATTTTCC
>Ga0209736_1000520_pt1 | contig 12226 bp, 6 predicted proteins | sample BlaSpr_A8_Ref_M3_FD_187992 | JGI IMG/M metagenome (GOLD analysis project Ga0209736, IMG submission 187992) | Forest soil microbial communities from Thunder Bay, Ontario, Canada - Black Spruce, Ontario site 2_A8_Ref_M3 (SPAdes) (version 2) | ecosystem: Environmental > Terrestrial > Soil > Boreal... | reverse complement strand
TGAACGCGTCAACGAGATCCGCCGCTCAGTCGAAGCCGGCGCCGATGAAATCGACGTGGTCATCACCCGAGCCCACGTCTTCGCCGCAAAATGGCAAGCCCTCTACGATGAAATCGCCGCCTTCAAACACGCCTGCGGCCCCGCCCACATGAAAGTAATCCTCGGCACCGGCGATCTTCTCACTCTCCGCAACGTCGCCCGCGCCAGCGTCGTCGCCATGATGGCCGGCGCCGATTTCATAAAAACTTCCACCGGCAAGGAGCCAGTAAACGCAACTCTTCCCGTTGGCCTGGTAATGACCCGCGCCATTCGCGAATACGCCAACCAAACGGGATTCGCCGTTGGCTTCAAACCAGCGGGCGGCATTCGTACAGCGAAGCAATCGCTCGAATGGCTATCTCTGATGAAGGACGAACTCGGCCCATCGTGGCTGAAGTCGGATCTATTCCGTTTCGGCGCCAGCGGCATGCTTGCCGACATCGAGCGCCAACTAGAACACCACGCCACGGGCCGGTATTCAGCGGATTACCGGCATCCCATCGCGTAGCTGATAAAAGGCGCTAGCGGCTGGGGGCGTTAAGTGCAGTGAAAGCGTTGACGACAGAATCGAGAAGAGCCGAATGAGCATCGTCGAAAAATTCGTGACCATGGATTACGGCCCCGCGCCCGAAGATCCCCGCGAAGCGTTCGCCTGGCTCGATCGCCACAAACGCCGCTTCGGTCACTTCACCCATGGCGCATGGCAAGCACCGCTCGACGCAAAGTATTTCGACACCACCGATCCTTCGACAGGCGAAAAACTCGCCGAAGTCGCACAAGGCTCCGCCGCGGACGTAGATGCCGCCGTCAAAGCCGCCCGCTCCGCGCTTCCCGCATGGCAGTCCCTCTCTCCGCACGCCCGCGCTCGCTATTTGTACGCGCTAGCCCGCCAAGTGCAAAAGCACTCCCGCCGCCTAGCCGTCCTCGAAACTCTCGACAACGGCAAACCCATCCGCGAGAGCCGCGACATCGACATCCCGCTGGTCGCTCGCCATTTTTATCACCACGCCGGATGGGCCCAGCTCCTAGCTCAAGAATTCCCCGGCCACACCGCCTGCGGGGTCGTAGGCCAAATCATCCCCTGGAATTTTCCTCTGCTAATGCTCGCCTGGAAAATCGCCCCCGCACTGGCCACGGGAAACACCATCATCCTAAAGCCCGCCGAATTCACGCCGATCACCGCGCTAGCCTTCGCCGAAATCTGCCAGGAAATCGATCTACCCCCCGGCGTCGTCAACATCGTCACCGGCGACGGCACCACCGGCGAGGCCCTCGTCGCACATGCCGACGTCGACAAAATCGCCTTCACCGGCTCCACCGAAGTCGGCCGCGCCATCCGCAAAGCTACCGCCCCCACTCACAAAAAACTCTCCCTCGAACTCGGCGGCAAATCCCCTTTCATCATTTTCGAAGACGCCGACCTCGACAGCGCCGTCGAAGGCCTGGTCGACGGCATCTGGTTCAACCAAGGCCAAGTCTGCTGCGCCGGCTCTCGCCTCCTGATGCAAGAAAGCATCGCCGAACCGCTCATCGCCAAAATTTGCGACCGCATGAACACTCTCCGCGTCGGCCCGCCCCTCGATAAAGCCATCGACATCGGCCCCATCATCGCCCGCGTCCAACTCGATCGCATCCAGCGCCTGGTCGATCAAGGCGTTGCCGAAGGCGCCACCTGCTGGCAGCCGTCCATTCCCATGCCCTCCCGCGGTCTCTATTTCCCGCCAACTCTTCTGAGCAACGTCCATCCCACTTCCATCGTCGCCCAACAAGAAATTTTCGGCCCCGTCCTAGCCGCCATGACTTTCCGCACCCCCAGCGAAGCCGTCGAACTAGCCAACAACACGGTTTACGGCCTAGCCGCCTGCGTCTGGAGCGAAAGTATCAACGTCTCCCTCCACATCGCTTCACAACTCAAAGCCGGGGTCGTCTGGGTCAACTGCACAAATCTTTTCGACGCCAGCTGCGGCTTCGGCGGCTATCGCGAAAGCGGCTACGGCCGAGAGGGCGGCCGCGAAGGCCTCCTTGAATACCTCGAACCCACTTGGTTCAAAAACGCGCCGCAGCTCCACGCGCATCCTCTTGCGATCGATCAACCCCCTGAACAAATAACCCAAGCCAACGCCGTCTCTTCGGCTCCACCAATCGACCGCACCGTAAAACTCTTCATCGGCGGCAAACAAGCCCGCCCCGATTCCGGCTACAGCACAGAAGTCCGCGCCGCCGACGGCCGTCTCCTCGGCGAAGCCCCCCTAGGCAATCGCAAAGACATCCGCAACGCCGTCGAAGCCGCCCGCAAAGCCACCGCCTGGCCCAAAGCCACCGCCCACAACCGCGCCCAAGTCCTCTACTACATCGCCGAAAATCTTTCCCAACGCCGCGAAGAAATCGCCACCCGTCTCTCCGACCTAGTCGGCAAACAACAAGCCGACGCAGAAGTCACCGCCAGCATCGAACGCATCTTTTCCTACGCCGCCTGGGCCGACAAATACGAAGGCGCCATCCACAACCCCCCGTTCCGCAACGTAACCCTAGCCATGCAAGAACCCATCGGCACCATCGGCATCCTCTGCCCCCCAGAAGCCCCGCTCCTTGGCTTCGTCTCTGCGGTAATGCCCGCCCTAGCAGTCGGCAACACGGTAGTCGCCGTCCCGAGCGAAATCTATCCGCTAATCACCGCGGACCTCTATCAGATCTTCGAAACCAGCGACCTCCCCGCCGGCGCCGTCAACATCGTCACCGGCCGCCCCGCCGAACTCCTGAAAACCCTCGCCGAACACGACGACATCGACGCCCTTTGGTGCTTCGCCGACGCCCCCACCTGCGCCACCGCCAAATCCCTCTCCATCGGCAACCTAAAACAAGTCTTCACCAACGAAGGTCGCTCCATCGACTGGTTCAACCCCACCCAATCCGAAGGCCGCTTCTTCCTCCAACGCGCCACGCAAATCAAAAACATCTGGGTCCCCTACGGCGAATAGAATTCTCGCGATAGTCAGGTTCATTGCTCGTATTCAAATGACATAAGCGGAATCGTGAAGTCAGGCGTGGAGAAGGGATCCAGTCTAGAAACTACTGCAACCCACTTTCTGCTCTACCTCGACCGGTTTGTCGAGCACCTTATACGGCGGGAAAACCCATTTTCGTACCGCATCTTCGCATCCTTTATGGGCTTCCGGAGGGCCGGAGGTCGCATGAGCACTCATCACGTGACCGTCTTTCCCAATCACAATGTCCACCGTCACGGTAAAATGCTGCCCTCTCAACGACGCCGGCCATTGAGGAGCACTGCTCATATTAGTAGGCTGCAAGAACACACCCGATACTCGATCGCCAAGTGGACCGACCGCATCGGCTGGCGGCATAAAGTCCGCATCATCGAGATGTGGAAGCAGTTCAATAGTTTTCACCCGTAACTCCAGATATCGCTTCCCACCGTCCGTGACATCCACTTCACGCGCGACGTTACGCCCTTGAAATGAATCGATCCGGTTGTAAACGGTCTGGTCCCAACCCCATCCACGGTTGTAACGAAGCACGGAACTGCCGGGTTCAAAACAGTATTGGGTTGGATCGCTAACTCCAGAGTTTCTCTCAATCGCGACGCACTGAAACTCGTAGCCGCTGAAAGTTCGCTCCAAATTTCTTGCATGAAAACCCTGCTGTAACGTAGCTCCGTAGTAGAACGGCGCGATCACCTCCGCCCGAACCTGTAGCTGTGTCCGGTTGGGCCACTTTTGGTCGCCCCGACGATACAAACCCTTGTCAGTTGCATAGTCCGTCTGATTAAAGTCATCGCTCTTGTAGATTCGAGCGAACTTTTTCGCCCCCGCCCAATACTCCTCATAAACGCCGCTGTGGATGTTGTCGCCATCTTCATCAAACTGATCGTAGGTCACCACGATGTGCCACGGCTGCAAATCCACCGACTCCAGCCCGTTCAGGGCCGCCTCCTTGCTAAGCCACCTCGGCAAATCCACGGCGTCGGCGCCAGACGCATGTTTGCCTGCTTTCAAAGGAAAGGTCACAGACGTTGACGGGGGTACTGCTATCACCGAGTCCGATTTCGCCTGAGCTGCCACTACCAGATTCTTCAAGTCCTTAGTTTGGGTCGGCGTCGTTGGACCATCCTGGGCATGAACAAGGGCAAGTGAACTAACAATCAAAATTGAGATCAACAGGGCGTCAGAGGGTTTTGGCATGCATGCACCTCGCGGTGGGAACTAACACGCCACCCATTCTATTACGACTTTCAGAATGAGAATAAGGAACAAAGGACGGGCGCCGCACCTTGGCATTTGGTTTTCAAGGGTGCGGGTTTAAATTCCACGCCATCTTCATCCCTTGCCCTCATCCGCTGACGGACCGTAGATCGCCGGCACTTTCTCCTCATTAAGGCGCAAATAAACCGTGAGCTGCCCGCGGTGGTGAGCCATGTGGTTGAGCACCCCATCTCGAATCGCCACATACCGCGTCTGCTCACTCATCAACTTCCCCGCCGCCAACATCCGCCACTTCGTATTCAGAAGACGATCGTCGGTAGTCTTTTGCAGAACTTCGCGCCCCTTCTTCAAGCTGTTCTCGAACTGCTCTAGCAAATCTTTGCGCGTCTTCCACGGCTGCGGCATGAACTTCGGCCCTCCCGGCGGCTTGATGTCCAATTCGTCCATAGTTACCACCAGATCGATCCACGAGGGTATGGTGGCAACAATCGTCGCCAAATAACCGAGCGGCATCGACTTCTCGTGCGGTTTCCAGTCGTTCTTCCCTTCCGGTACACGTTCCAATGTCTTGCGAATCCCCACAGCCTCGCGGTCCAGCTCCTCCAGTAACAGCTCCGTGATCTTCATTGCGCCACCCCCTTCTCTCTTAGACGCACCTCGCCGGAACTTGGCATTTAATCCTCCGAGCGGCGCACCCTCGGCATTTGTTTTTCAAGCGGGGTTAGATTCAGCCCGAACGATAGACGCCCTAAAACTTGTGAGATAGAATCCCATAAGAATGGGAGGTGTGCCACACATGCGCAAATCATTTATAACAGCAGGAGTATTGTTGCTCTGTGGCTTCATTGGCGCTGCCCAAGAAAAACCACCCGTTCAAGTCGTCATTCAGGCCGCCCCGGAACAGATCAAGAAAGCGACGCTGGCAATGTTCGTGCGAACCGGCTATTCGCTCGACTCGGAAACAGCCTCGCAGCTTAAGATTTCCCAGCCGTTCAGTACAGAAGAAACCGACGCGTACAACACCGCCCACTGGACGAACCCGCCGGTAAGCAACTGCCGCCACGTCCAAACATTCCTTCTCTCGCCCGCGCATCACGCGACCGCCGTAGCCATGGTCTCGGAGATGGTTTGCCATCGAGATGGCACGTGGCTAATCTTCCGTAACCCAAATGAAAAAGAAATTCAGTCGATGCAAAACACCCTGGTCAAACTAAAAGCCAAAACCGAAGAAGCCGATAAGTCTCGCTGATCTCCTCGCCAACTTAGTAGCGCGCTGCTTCAATTCGACCTGCCCTCTAACCAATTGATTCAGCGCGCTACTGTGCTATAATAGTTCCAGGTAGTATTGCGAAAAGTTTCGTGCGGCAGTTTTTCTGCCGCCATTTTTATTTTGGGGCACAGTAGCACAGCCACTCCTGGCTGTGCTCTTCTCTGCGGTCTCGCGAGCACACGTGTTCAACCGCACGAATGTAGCGCCAGCGGGGCCCGCGGTCTTTTTCTCTTCGCGCGGGAGTGGAGACCCGTCATGCTGTCAATCGCGCCGGCTTATCTGCCCCGAAATCGCGAATTCCAAGCACGAGTTATGTTTACTTCCACACCCTTTAGAATCAACACTTACAGAGACGCCCGAAGCGCTGATTCTAATGAACTTACAGAAGAGTTAAACCATTTAGAATCAACACTTACAAAAAACCGGGGAGGGGGGTATTGCTAACCAGAAATCCGTACAACCTCCGTGGGGGCACGATACATCGTGCCCGTCTTCAGCCTGGCCCGTCTCTGCCCAGAGCATCACGACGGGCTCTCTGTCGGTATCCACGACAATCGAACTCGCAAAGCCTTGCCGGCATCACTGCCCGGAACTGGAGGAAGTCTGTGTCGCCGGAACAGCCGCAGGAGCCGCATCCTTTATTAAGATCGGCCACCGCGGAAACGCAAAGTTTCCCGCCACATCATCAATCACATTCACCTGGCAAACATAAAGCCCCGGCTTGAGCGATTGCAACGGCAGATCAATCTGAAACACAACCGCCTTCCGGTCCGGCGCCGTCACTTCCGTCGCCGCCACTTGCTTCGATTCGTAAACTTTCACGTTGCCCTGCAAAAACTCAATGCTAGTCAAAACGTGAATCGACTCGCGCATCTGTGTGGAGTGCGGCGCCTCTGGCGCCGCTTTTGCGGTTTCGCCCCCTGCTGTCGCCGTCGCACCGTCTACCGGCTGTGCCGCAGCAGCAGGCATTGCGGTTGCGGCAATGGCAACCTTGCCTTTTGCCGCATCGTAAATCTCATACTGCAAATACAAATGCTGATCCCGCGTAAACACATGCGTCACATTCGGCACCAACTGCGTCTGATCCTGGATCAGCGGATTCACAACCTTCTTCTTCGGCGCGCTCGTCACCGGCGCACGCAGACTGCTCAGCACCACCGAACTCATCCGCAGCGGCATCTTGCGCAAATCCGGAACTTGCACATTCGTCTCAAACGACCCCATGCGCCCCGTCTGATTCTCCCGCACGATAAATTTCAGGTGATAATTTCCAGGAGCAAGGATAAAACCCGTGTTGTACTGCACATTCTTTCGCCGCACCTGCTGCGCGCTGTCCACGGCCAGTTTCACCGTGTCCCGAAGCTGCCCCACCGGCACCTTCCCGCCACCGCCAATGCGCACCTCTCCAATAATGTCGATGGTCGCGTTGTCTTTGTCCTTCTCCTGCACGAAGGGAATTTGCGAACCGGGAATAACAAGAGAAACGGCGAGATAATAATGCGACTCATCCTGACGGAAATACGCCGTGCCCGCATAGAGGGGCACATCCGTCTGGGGCAGCTCGGCCGCAAGCTCGTCCTCGAGCTGCGCCTCGCGATCCGGGCGATTCAAATGTTGATAGTCTCTGCCGGCATAATATCCCGGACGGAATTCGAGCTTCACGTCGGCTCGGTTCACCTGCACCTTGAGCCGGCGATAATGCCCGTCCTTCGACGGATTCGTACTCGTGAAACCGAGGACGTAATAAGCCGAACTGTCCTTCTGCACTTGTGTAAACACGCCGCTGAAATCATTCGTGTCGAAGAACGCTTTCCCACCCGTATCCGCAGCCAGCGTCGAAAGCGTCTCTTGCGACGCGGCGTTGTTGTTGAAGTCGTTCAAAACCGCCGCGCCCGTATAAGCGGACTGGCCGTGCAAGCTGGCGGACTGCGCTTCCCCGCCTGGAGGGAAAGCTTGCAAGCCGCGAATATCGACCGGATAGATGGAAACATTATTTTTCACCGCCGCCGCGGTTGCCGCTCGCAACGCTGACTGGTTGTCGTTTCCGGATTGACTAATCCCGTTGCTGAAATAGATGAGCGATTTTTTTTGCTCAATTTTTCCCAGCGCCTGCATGGTGGACTGCAGCGCCAGCAGCTTCCAATCCGCGCTGAACGTGTTGTAGTCTGTGTCGTCGGGCGAGTACGAGCCGCCGGTCTCGGCTGTCCCCTCCGCGCTCCCCGTATCACCCGCCGCAAATCCCTCTCCTGAACCGGAGGAGTACGAGCTCAACACCGAGAGAATCTTCGGCTTGTCGTCCGTAAAGTCCAGGTCAACGCGCATATTCGTCGACAGCGAAACCAGCGCGACAATATCGGCAGGCTGCATCTGTGCATTGATATATTTCTTCGCCGCATCGACGCATCGGTCGATCTGATCGGGCTCCATGGCCGAAAAATCAAAATACAAAACGATCACTCGCCTGTCGCGCGCATTCAACACCGGCGCGTCGCTCTTTTTCAACACGCCTGCTGGCCCGGCCGTCGCCGCGGTTTCGCCCGTTACAGTTTTTTCAGCGCCCCCCGCCGTCTCCAGCTGATCTACATTTTCAAAATCGAATGTCGAGATATTCTGTTTCTTGCCGTCCTCAAGTAGCGTGAAATCTTCTTTCTTCAAATCGCGGACAAGATTTCCCTTCTTGTCGCGCACCACGACGTTTGCCAGTACCAATTCCGAAGTAACCCGGATCTCAGATCTTGGCGGCTGTGTCTGCGCATCTGCCGGAGGCTGTGGCTGAGACTGCTGCGCAAACGAAGGAGTAAAGCCTTGCAGCAAGAGACCTGCAATTGCAGTGGCCGCAATTTTTCTTCGTGTGGCGACCATGGCCTTCTCCCTTAAAACCGGAATCTCGCCTGCACCGTCACGCGCCTCATGTTTCCCACGCCCGTCACTTCGCCAAACGTGGTCGAGTTCACGGTCGTTCCGAGCGAAGTGAAATTCACCATGTTGAAGATATTGTTCGCCGTAATCCGCAGGTCGAGCGCCCGGTATTCCTTGATCTGAATCGTCTTGTTTAGCGACATATCAAGAATCACTTGTCCTGGCCCTTCCAGGATGTTCCGTCCCGCATTACCAAATGTGGTATCGCCCGCATTGACGCACGTCGGCGCCGGATTGCTCGTCGCCGTTTCCGGCTGGCAGAATGCCGCCGTGTTGAACCACTCCTTCGTCGTCGGAACGCTGACATGCACCGATTCGCCGGGAACCAAGTTCGCGCGCAAAGACCCACTCACCCCGCGTTGAATATCCAGCGTGCCTCCCAGCACTCGCACAGTGAAAGGTAGACCGCTCGCGACCGTAAAATTCCCGCTCCACTGCCAGCCCGCGAGAACGCGTGACAACGCTCCCTTTTGCGCAAATCGCCGGTTTTCACCGAATGGCAAATCGTAAATCCAATTCCCCGTGAATTTGTGGCGCTGGTCGAAACTCGAAAGGCCTCGGTCAGCGGCAATATCGAAGGGATTTTGTGCGACGACAACGCCTCCACCGCCAATCGAAGAAGCATCATCGATCGACTTCGAATAAACATATGTCGCGCCCAGTCCGATGCCTTTGGCCAGCCGCTTCCGAAAGCGAATCGACCCCGCGTGGAAAACCGAGTTCCCCGCCGACGATTCGTAAGTGAATGGTTGCAGGCCGGAGATGAGCAGCGCACGTTCGGTGTCGAGCCGCGTCCCCTTGGAACCGTTGTAGTCCACGTTCATCACAATGCCGCCCCGCAATTCGCGCTGCACATCCACGTTCCAGACCTGGACGTATCCGAGCCGGTAGTTTGGATCGATCGCAAAGTTATTCGTAATCGCGCCGGGCGTGAGACTCGGAAAAGCATTTGCCAGATGGAGAAAACTCGCCGTAGTTGCCGTGTTCGTGGCCGTCTCCGCAAACGGCGGCTGGAACGCAAAGTTCTGAATCACTGCTCCATACTGCGCGAGATTGTAGTTGATGCCATAGCCGGCCCTCACAACCGTCAGTTTCAGCGGCTTCCACGCGAGACCTAGGCGCGGAGCAAAGTTATTGCGGTCCGGCTTGATCAGCGACGACGGAAAAACGCCGAAGCCTGGGCCGAACTGTCCGGGTTGCACCGGAACTGCCGCCGTAAAGCCCGGCGCAACATCCAGATTCGCGATTTGATTTTTTGCTTCCGTGTAAGGGCCGTTGTACTCATACCGGAGGCCGAGGTTGAGCGTCAGGTTCGCGCGGATTCGCCAGTCATCCTGCGCAAACAAATCATACGAGTTCGCGCGAAAATTGTAAGCACTTGCTCCGAACTGAATGCTGCTTTGCTGCGGCAAGCCGAGGAGAAAGTCCGCAAGATCGCTGCCGGTCCCTTGCTGTTCCTGGCCATTCACATAAAGCGCAGTCGCGAAACCTGTGAACGTAAATGCGCCCGCAGCGTTTCTCGCGGAGTGAAAGCTTTGCAACATCCGGCGATAGTCACCGCCGAAACGCCAATTGTGCTTGCCGTGATTCCAGATAACGGTGTCGGAGATTGTATAGGTTTGATCGAGTTCCCGGCGCGGCGTCGGATCGCTCAAACCTGAGAAGGACGTGAAGTTGATTCCCGGAATACCCCAATCAAAGGGATTTGTGGAGACGCCTCCAATTTGCGCGGCGGCGGCAACGTCGGTCACCGTGGAATACAAATTGGTCGTCGACACATGGTTGTGGTTGTAGATGAAGCGCAGATTGTTCGTCGCGCGTCCCTTGCCGTAGACCCAGCCCGCATTTGCATTCAAGCCTTGCGTGCCCGTCCCGCCGGCAAGCGATGGAAACGGGCCAACAATGTCGCTCGTGGTCTTCGTCCAGCTCAAACCCATATTGAGGTTGTTCTGCGACCTACGCCCTCCGCCGCGACCGCCGCCACCCGGCGTACGATTTCCCTGCGCCGGCACCGCGCCAAAGTTGTGGATGAGCCGCAAGCTCACGGAGTCCGAATTACTATTCGCCGTGGTGACGTAATGAAAGTTCAGCGTCGTTCCCGGAACATTTGGCAGCGGAATGTAGGTCAAAAGAGCTTTCGCTTGCGGCGTGATGAGAGCCGGGTCGATCACATTCAACTGTCCGTTGAATTGAAATTGTTGTCCAGTCGACGGATTGTAGATCGGTGTCGCCAGCGCAGAGAAATTGCCAGATCGTTCTGCCGCCGTCGGCACGGTCGATAGCGCATCAAACGGCGTACTTCCTCGAGTTCCGCTCCAGCCTCCGAAGAAAAATGTCTTATTGCCGCCATTGAAGATTTTCGGAATGTTCAGCGGGCCGCCAACGTACGCTCCGAAGCGCAGTTGGTTGTAGTCCGCCTTGGGCAGCGGAACTCCGTTCAGCGAGTAGGACCTGGCATCCAGCACGGAGGTGTCGTCATAAAAATACATATTCCCGTGGGGCTGATTCACATTGAAGCCGCGCCCCATGCGCCCGAACGCGATGGGCCCGCCGCCGCCCGGTCCGCCTCCGCCAAATCCGCCGCCACCACCGCCGCCAAACCCTCCGAGTCCATTCTGTTGCGCGCGGTCGCGAAATTCCTGAATGCGGTCCTGGAGATCACCTTCGTTGCCTGCGCCGAAGTCTTGCGTGCGTCCTTGCACGCCGCTGATGCTCACCGATTCCGTCGGCGCGTCCGCTCCGGCGCCATTCAACGGGAGGCCCGCAAGATCGCTCGCGCCCGGACTCTGACCGCCTGCCGCAATTCCAGAACTCCCGCCGGCGAGGCCTGCGTCGCTAGCGTCAATCGACAGACTCTGGAAACCGCGCACGGCAGTGGCAGCAGCAGCGCTGCGTTGGTTGTTCTCAGCTTGCCGCGAAGCGAGAATTAATTCCAAGTCTGCCTTTCCGGAAGGATTTTCAGGATTCAGCACCACGTCTTGCGTCAGCGCCGCGAATCCCATGAATTCCGCGCGCAGCACATAACGTCCGCGGGGCAGCCCCGTCAGAACAAAAGTCCCATCGGAAATTGTTGCGGCAGTATATTTTTTCCCCGTCAGAGTATGTGAAGCCGTGAGCGCAACGCCTGGCAGCGGCGTTTTACCGCTGTGAACGCTCCCAGTGATTTGGTAAGAAGGCGACTGCGCGGCGGGCGGATTTTCCTGCGCGCACAAACGTGGAACTAGGACAGCCAGCAGCCCCAGGAAAACAACAGTCCGGAAAAACGATCTCAATGGGGCGGCTCCGGCGGTTTCTGCGGCTGGTTGTTATCTTTCGGCGGATTCGCGGACGGTCCACCAGCCATTCCCAGCTCCTGCATTCGTTTCCATTGTTCCGGTCCAATGACCATCACGGATTTCGGTTGAAACGCGTTGGCCTGCATTCCTCCACGCACCATGATGTGATCGCCCTGTTGAATGTCCGCCATCGTAATGCTGTCGCGGCCTTTTCGCAGAGACGTCTCTTCATTCAACTCGACGGTTTGCGTCACATTGTCCGGGCGGAGAATCGTCAGCTTGGGGGCATCAATCGCCTTCACTTCGCCGAATACATAATCTTGGCCAAGCACGCCCGCCGGGCGCCCGCCGCCAGAACCTCCGCCGGGACCGCCGCGTCCGCGACCGCCGCTCCCGCCTGGACGTCCGCCACGACCTCCGCGTCCTCGATCACGGCCGCCACCGGGACGTCCGCCGCGGCCACCACGATCACCTCCACGGTCCGGTCGACCGCCGCCCGCGTG
>Ga0209736_1000519_pt1 | contig 12228 bp, 13 predicted proteins | sample BlaSpr_A8_Ref_M3_FD_187992 | JGI IMG/M metagenome (GOLD analysis project Ga0209736, IMG submission 187992) | Forest soil microbial communities from Thunder Bay, Ontario, Canada - Black Spruce, Ontario site 2_A8_Ref_M3 (SPAdes) (version 2) | ecosystem: Environmental > Terrestrial > Soil > Boreal... | reverse complement strand
GACTTGGTTCGATCCCAGCACGATCTCCGCGCATCGCGGCAATGGAGAACTCTCACCCGGTCTTCGCCGCGTGGTTCTGGTGGACAAACAGGGACACGAGTTTGCGCCGTCGGCCACCGCCCAGGCGGCACTAGAGAAATTGCATGGCGCTACAACCCCGATGTCCCAGCCGTTGCGACCGGGCGAATCTTACGTTATCGATACGGTTTTTGATATTCCGTCCGATTTGCACAGTCCGCGGCTTTTTATCGGAGATAACGTGGGCTTTCCGGATACCATCTTGATCGGCCATGAAGACAGTTATCTGCACAAGAAGATTTATCTGGCACTGGCCGCTGCCGAGACCGTCTCTGCGGGTCGCGTACCCTGATAACTTCTTAATCTTCAGCAGCTTAGACTCCTAGCTACGGCGCAAACTGGCCCTTTTTTCCAGGCGCTCGCCCTGACCCTTGACCACTCGCCGGCGTCTATTCCCTAGGAGTAACGCATGGGAATGATGGGACTTGCGCTGGCTTGGCAGACTAGAATCCATCCCGTAGCGCAACGAGAGAGGCGAGTGGAACCTTTCGGGAAACAAGCGGCCGCTCCGGATTCCGTGGCGGAGACCATGCGAGCGGACGACCTCGCGCTGGCAACTGCGTGCCAGTCGGGCGATCTGCACGCCTACGAGCGCCTCTACACGTTGCACGGGGCGCGGATGAAGAATTTGGCGCGTAACATTCTCGGCAGTTCCATGGATGCCGAAGATGCGGTGCAGGAGACGTTTCTGAAGGTACAGCGCAGCGTCGGAAGCTTTCGCGGCCAATCGAGTTTTGTGACTTGGACTTTTCGCGTCCTGGTGAACACCTGCTACGACGCGCGCCGGAGCCGCCTGCGCAAGAAGGAAGTTGCAACCGACGACGAGCGCGAAGATACGGCACCGCGACCGGAGCCGCGTGCGGCAAGTGCGCACCCAACGTTGCGTCTGGCGCTGGAACGCGCGCTGGCCAAACTGACGCGCCACCAGCGCGATGTCTTCCTGCTTTATGAAGTGGAGGGGTTTCGCCACGGGGAGATTTCCGAGATGCTGGAAATTAGCGAAGCGGCCTCGAAGAACACGCTTTTTCAAGCGAAGAAGAATCTACGCCAGATGCTGGAACCTCCGCGGCATAGGGATGCCGCGGGAGCACGGTGAACGGGATGAACATCAACTGCGACGATCGGGAACGGATTTTGGAAGACGGCACGCCGGCTGAGTGGACCGGGCTGGAAGGGCACGCCGCAAGCTGCACAAGCTGTGCCGAAGAACTCCGCGCTTGGCGTTCTCTCAGTGTGACTGCAAACGAACTGCGGGAATACTCGGAGAGTCTCACCCTGTGGCCACGCATCCGACAGTCGTTGGCAGAACATGCGGCCGATGCCGAGAGGCAAAGGCAACACCGGAACTGGCGATCATTTCTGCCCAATCTTTCCCTCTCCTGGCAAGCTGCCGTAGCCGCTGCGTTCGTTCTGCTTCTAGTGTTATCCGCGAGCTGGCTCTTGCGACCGACGACGAAATCGCCGCAGCAATCTACCGGACTCTTGAAGAGCAAGGCCCTTGCGGATGTCGAGAATGCGGAATCGGCTTATGTGGAGGCCATCGACAAACTAGCGACGGAAGCCAAGCCGCAACTGGGGAGTTCCGAGACTCCTTTGATGGCCAACTATCGCGAAAAACTTTTTGTGCTGGACAGCGCGATTGACGATCTGCGTGCGCAGGCCGGGCAAAATCCGTCGAATGCGCATCTGCGCTACGAGTTGCTGGCGATATACCAGGAAAAACAGCGTACGCTCGAGGAGATTGTGGAGGAAAAGCGATGATTGGCGCAGTGCAAAAAACGTTGCCAGGCAGGCAGCTCGGCACAAGCGGTGTTCGGCCGCGGGTGACAATGTTGCTCTGGGCGACGGCGATCCTCGCTTCGCTGCCCTTCACCAACGCCGCCGCGAATCCGGGCCAAGAACAGGTTACGCGGGACTTTCAAAAGACTTTGACGCTTGGCACGGGCCAATCCTTCCGCATCGAGAACAAATTCGGAGAAGTGCGCGTTCATGGCGAATCCGGTCGCGATCTTAAAATTTCGGTGACGATTCGCGTGCAGGCGGACTCGCGCGACCAGGCGCAATCCTTTGCGGACAAAGTGCAGATCGAGGTGGAACAGAACTCGCAGGGTGTGCAGGTCCGCACGAATTACCCGGAGGCGACCAGAAACTGGTTCGGACGCAAGAACGCGTCGTATTCCGTGGACTACGACATTGCCATGCCGTCGGACGCGCCGCTGTTCGTGAAAAACAGCTTCGGCAGTGTGAATGCCGCCGGCGTGCGCAGCAAAAGCGAATTCGACAACAGCCATGGCTCGCTCAACGTGCGCGATACCGGCGCGGCGCGGCTCAACAACTCCTTCGGCAGCATCGAGCTGACCGGCGCCGGCGGCGACACCTCTATAAATGACAACAATGGCTCGGTGCAAGCGTCCGGGATCAAAGGAGCGCTCGAATTGCACAATCGCTTTGGCAGCATCGCCATTCGCGACGTGCAAGGTGCGGCCGATATTACCGGAGGCAATGGTGCGGTCAGCTTGTCCGATGCCGGTTCCGCCAAGATCACCACTTCGTTCGGCAGCGTCGATGCACGCAACATTCGCGGCGACCTGATTGTGCACGACAACAACGGCAACGTGGACGTCTCCACAATCGGCGGGGGCGCGGATATTACGGACAGCTTCGGGAATGTGAGTTTTTCGGATGTAAAGGGCCGGGTGAATTGCACTACCAGCAACGGCCGCGTAACCGGAAGCTCGGTTTCCGGAAGCTCCGTGACCATTCGAGATTCGTTTGGGAATTTGGAGTTGAGCAATATGGCGGGGGCTTTGGTTGCCGAAACCTCAAACGGAAAGATTGCACTGCGGTCGGCTCACGGCACGGTCGAGCTGAGATCGTCCTTTGGGGCTATCGAAGCCTCGGACATTTCCAAGGGGATCCGGGCGGTTACCGGCAACGGAAGCATCACTCTGACCGATATCGGCGGCGATACTTTCGCGAAGACCAGCTTTGGCAGCGTCTCTGCGGATCGCATCAACGGGAACCTGACGGTCGAAAACAGCAACGGCTCAGTGACCGCGCGCAACGTGAAAGGAGACGCGCAGGTGAGCACTTCGTTCGCGGGAGTCACGCTGGAGAGCATGGGCGGCAAAATCACGGTGAACAACCAGAATGGCGGGGTCGAGGTTTCCGCGGTCCGCCCGGCCAGCGGCTGCCACGACATTTCGCTTAAGACTTCGTTTTCTTCTATCCGTGTACGAATTCCGGAGGGAGTCGGCTATAACGTGAACGCGCGCACATCGTTTGGGCGAATTTCCACAGATATTCCGATTAGCGCGACCGGCAGTGTGGGCACCGATTCCTTGAACGGCACGATCGGGTCGGGCGGGTGTCAGTTGCAACTCACCGATTCCAACGGCAGCATCGAAATCGCCAAAGCTTCGTAACTGTGCACTGCAGCTCAATCGCTTGAGGTCGACGCTGCTTTTTTGCGCACGCGATCCATGGCGAAGGCTTTCCGCAAAATTCGCGTCGCCGTTTCCGTCAGTTTGTACGCGTGCAGTTCGTCTTCGCGCGCAAACGCTACGTCGGTCACGTCGCTCCCGGCGCGCGGCTGCCCGCTCAGGCGCTCGCAGAGATAATCGACAATCACGTAATGAAATCGCGGCCCCTTTTTCGGTTCATGCTCACCGGCAGTGCTTTCCACATAAATGCGGTCAAACACTTCAATCAATTCCAGAACGCGCACTTCCAGGCCGGTCTCCTCCCGCAGCTCGCGGGCTACGCCTTCCTCGAGGGTCTCGCCCAATTCCAGGGTGCCTCCGGGAATCGACCATTCACCCAGCAGCGGCTCACTGCCGCGTCGAATCAGCAAGGCACGACCGTCGTCGATGATCACACCTCCCACACCGACCATGGGGCGTTCCGGATATTCACGCGAAGATGGCATTTAATGGATACACTTGTGCAGGGGCCGCCCAATCGTTGGCAATTTGGTGTGGGGGAGTTGACTTCATATTCCACGTTATATAATACGCTCGATGGTGGTGCTCGCGGTCCAGGCGGCGCCAACCCGTTCGAGAGACGGTACGGAGGATCGAGCCGTGATTCGCTGCCCCGAGTGTTCCGCAGAGATTGACGTCGACGAGGATGAAGTGGAAGAGGGCGAGATTCTGAGTTGCCCGGAATGTGAATCCGAGCTGGAAGTTTCGCAGACCCATCCCGTGCACCTGAACGTCATTTCTGAAGATCTGGATGATGACGACGAGGAAGAAGAGGAAGAAGGCGAGGCCGGCGAGAATGGCGATCTTCCCGAAGAAGACGACGAAGAAGAAGAGGAAGAAGACGAAGAGTAGTTCCACCGTGCAGCACCTGGCATCTCGATATTTGCTTGCCCACATCTAAAACTGGTATGGAGCGATTCGTGCGTTGCTTCCAGTGTGTCGCCTTCCTGAGCTTGAGCGCCTTGGTTTTGCTTGGGGTTCCGCACGCAGGGGCCCAGCAACCCGCGCCAACGGCCGGCGGAGCTGCTGCTACCAAGCCGGCTAGCAACAGCAAACAAAAATACAGTCACGCGAATGATTATGTGATTCGCGGATCAGTCTTCACGGATAAGTCGCTTTCTTTTGCTGGCGTGAAATTACGCATTCGGCGAGCGGGAGAAAAAAAGTTCCGCTGGGAGGATTACACCAATTCTCGGGGAGAATTTGCGATTCGCGTGCCGCAGGGGTCCGAATATGAGATGGTAGTGCACGCGAAGGGTTTTGCGGACCAAACCATGATCGTTGACGCAAAGATCGGGACGGACGCCAACAACAATTTGGTTTTTCGAATGCAACCTGCGGCGGGAGGAAAAAAATGAATATCCGGCGCGCTTGCTCTCTGGTTCTGGCGCTGGCTTTTTGCGTTGCCCTGGCTACGGCGCAGGATGCCAAGCGCGAAGCGCAGCTGCGCACCGTGCGCGGCGTTGTGAGCGACAAATCCTCCGACGATCCTGTGCCTTCGGCTGTGGTGTTCCTTAAGAACACGCGTACCAATGCGGTGCGCAGCTACATCGCCGACGAACAGGGAAACTTTCGCTTCAGCGGGCTGGATCCCAATACCGACTACGAAATTCATGCGGAAAAGGACGGCGCGAAATCCACCACGCACACTATCTCCAGCTTCGACAGCAAGAAGGAGATCGTTCTGAACTTGAAAATTGAGAAAAAGAAAACCTGACTCTAATCGGGGAAGGCTTTCGCGTCGATGCCCGGCACCAGTTTCCGAGCATTCCTGTAGTAAACCTTCTTCAGCACTTCATCCGGGACCTCGAAGCCGTAGATGCGCCAAAAGGCGTGGCGCTTGCGGTAATACTCAAAGTATTCGTCGCGTGTCTCGAGCGCGCGAAAATACCATTTGTATTCGTTGACATCGTAGATGTCTTTGCCCATCAACACGCGATCCTGATACTTGACCAGGAAGTCGTGCGCCGAGTACGGCTGGCGGCCGAGTTCGGCAAGCACGGCGGCGATGTCCACGTACATGTTCGGCAGCGTCTCGAAGAGCTTGCCAAGTCGCTCCAAATCATTTCCGTGAAAAGCGAGGTGCGCGGCGATGAAATTCGTCCGCGGGTGTTTCGCGAACAGATGGTTGCGCTCGGCCATTAGCGTTTCAAACGGCGGATATCGCGAGGGCGGGCGCGCGCGCTGGGGGAATTCCTTTAGCTCGAGCCAACGCTCATTGGATTTGTCCCAGGGATCGAAAAACGCCGAAGGTTCAGCAATGTGAATGAGCACCGGGATTTTCAGCTCGGCGCATTTTTCAAAAAGGGGATCGAAAACTGGATCGTCGGCGTGCACGCGTTCGCCATTGGCATATTTCAAGTCCATTCCAAAGTTCTTGAAGATTTTAAGGCCCTGCGCACCATTGTGAACATCTTGCGCAAGGCGGTCCGCGGCGCGCTGGCCGTACCCGGGCGTATTGATGTCATCGTAGCTTGGATTGGCAAAAACCACGAAGCGATCCGGATAGCGGCCCTTCATTGTGGCGACGGTTTTCCGCAATTCCTCGCCGGTGCCGCCGCTCAGGTTGACGAGCACGCGAAGGTTGATCGTATCCATTTCCTTCACCAGTTGATCCACATGCTCCGGCGTGGGATTCCAGTGATGGCTGTGAATATCGATGAACGGAAATTTCGCGCGCTCGAGCTTATGCTCCTTGGTGACCAGCGTGGACTTGGGTTGATACTCCTCGATCGTGGGCGTCTGTTGGTTGGTTGAGGATTGCTGCGATTTCGCGGCTCGTGGCCCGATGGCCCAAAGAAGGCAAGCCCCGAGGACAACAGCCGCCACGGTGCCAATCGTTCGCCATGACTTCATCGCTCACCCCATCGTGAAAGAAACCTTGCGATTATGGCATGACGCACGTCACGCTCAAGTGTGAACCAGCCGGCCTTCAAGAATGAGGGACGCACAAGGTGACGATGTATAGCGCGACCGATTTTTTTGTATTGCGCACCTCCGCACAATAGCAGTAAGGCTCGCCAAATCGCTAAAGATTCTCTGTTAGAATTTGTTCGTGAGCAGTCGATCATTTTTTCGCTTCGTCTTATCCGCGGTTCTGGCGTTGCCGCTGGGATTCGTGGGCTTGGCGCTGGCGGCGGAAAATGAACCGACGATACCCATGCCGGTGCTCATGCTTTTTTCACCGGGACTGAAGATCGCGGAACTCGTCACTCCAGAAAGGCGCCAGGCGCTCGGTGTCACATTCGGTTGGTTTCTAAGGGTGGGAATTACGGCGAACGCCGCGTACTACTTTGTTCTATTTCTTTTATTTGCTTATCTTTTGCAGCGACGCCGCAATTCCGCGGTCTAAGCTGTGACTAATCGCGAGAAACCGCAAATTTAGAACTTCGTCGCGACGATATTCGGGTTTCCGCCGATCTCGATTTCAAACGCGCCGAAAAATCCTTCGCTGTTAAATAAAAACTCCGACGTTAGCGCGTCATATTTGCCGAGCGCGGCCCCGGGCCGCGGATCCAGCGGGTCAAGATCGGGAGTCGGCATCCAATTTAGGTTTGAGGCCCGTAGGTCTTTCCAGCTCTTACCTTGATTTTCAGAAACGGAGCAGTAGCGATCGATTCGCAGGTTCGCTTTATCGTTGCGCCGGTCATAGTAGCAGACCCCGACTTCACCGTCCTTGTCCACCGCGATTCCGGGCAAGAACTGGTCGCGTCCCACTCCGGAGAAATCCTTAGGAGTAGGGCTGACGGGGCCAAGAACCTTGAACGATTGCCCAAAGGTCGTTGATTTCGCGAGAAAAATGCCGGGATAAGCGTAGGTCCCGCTCGGCGCGGTTGCATTCGGCACAATCTTTTCGCGCCCGTCCGGCCAAGTTAGATAGATGGTTCCGCGAGATGGTTTGTTGGTGCGATCCACGGCAAGCTGCGGATACTCGTCCACCAGTAGGTGGCCGTTCAGCTCGATTCCATCGCCGCCGGGAACTACATCTGCGATTTTCAAGGGTTTGCCAAATGTAGCGCCGTGATCCAGAGATCTGGCGAAATAGATGACATTGTTCACGAAACTTGTTCCCGGTGGAGGCGCGGGGAAAAACTCATAGGCCACATAAACTTTTCCACCGGGCGAGACGATTACATTCGATCCGGTGAGCATGGAGGTTCCAGAATTATCGCAATCGGCACCCACGATCGTGGGCACACTCCAGCTCTTCCCTCCATTAACGGAGCTCACCAACTCGATGTTGATACAGCCCAGGAAAACGAGATGCGTGTAGGTCAGATACAGTCTTTGCGGGTCAGTGGGATCCACGGCCATCCAAGGTTTGTCGATCAGCCCAGTCGAGGCGTAGACCGCAACGGCTTGTACGGGACTGCCCCAGGTCCTGCCGCCATCCGCGGAGAAGGACACAGAAGGACCGAAGATGGAATCCAGGCCGTCCGCGGTGGAGATGTTGAGAATCGAGGCGTACTGGAAGTGTTTCGGGCTCGAACACGTTACAACGGGATTGCCCAGCAAGGCATTGGGGGACGAGGTTCCCGGGGGCAGAAATCCGATATCGGTGAATTTCGCTCCGGCATCCGTCGAAAAGGAGGCTCCGTCCAAACTCATCGGAACGCCGGATTGGCCGCTGGGATTGGTCCGAAAAAGAGCACCGGTGTCTTCATACCCGACGACTACGGAGGTCCCGCACCAAGCGCTGGAGGTGGTGCTTTGCGTAAACCCTTTTTTTGCGAAATCCATAGCAGGTGATGAAACCTGTATCGTACCGCCCGGTCCCGAGGCCGTCTGTCCCGCAGAGGTTTGCGGCGTCGAGAGTCCGCCAGGAATTGCTTGCGGCAAGGTTCCGCTTACCGCCAGGGACGCGTAACGAAGATAGTTTTGCAAGCCGCCAGAAAGATGCTTACGCACATTCGGAGAAAGCTGGCTGGTCGAATCAACCAATTTCTTCAGGGCTAGCTTGGGATCGTTCCGTTGCGCGTGAGTTGTTTCTGTCAGAAGAAGCGCTGCCACACCAAGAACAAACACGCTTTCGCGCCGCACGGTTTTTTTCATGGCTGCTGTTTCCTCGAATACCAGAATCAGGGAACTACCCAAGGGCTTGGAGAGGAAGAGTCGGCACCGTCTGAGAAGCGGAGTTCTGATCGGTGGACACTCCGTGAATAGGTGTTAAACAAGCCGTTGGTTGTTGAGTTACATCCCGTTATTTCACATTTGCTTAGGGCGGCTTCAGAGCAACTCTCAAGCCCCAGGAAACGATGTTTGGTTTATAAAGCAAAATGATGTGAGCGTCGATAAGCGCATCGCTGTAATCACATCGGGCCTTTGCTGTAGAGTGAAACACATTTGCGGCTGCGCAAGGCACAATTGGCCAGAAATTGGTGGGTTCAACAAGGAGATGGTAGGATGCCCCCCGGACGAAGTTCTTCGTCAACGGAGGACACCAATGATAAACACCGCAAAGCGATTTATCGCGGTCTTCGCGGTAATAGCGATTGTCGGAGGATCTTTCCTATCCGCGCAGCAGAAATCTGTTTCCGTAGAGGGTTACGTTCTCGACTCTGCGTGCGCGTTCACGAAGAACCTCGACAAACCCATCAGTCGCGAATGCGCGCTGTCGTGTGCTAAGGGAGGCTCGCAGCTCGTAATTCTGGCGAACGACGGATCGATCTACTGGCCCATCGCGGACACCGTCCCAGCTACCGGACAAAACAAGCGGCTCCTGGAGTTCGCTGGCACCCGTGTTGTTGCCAAGGGAAAGCTATACGACCGCGGCGGCTCGCACGCCTTGGTGATCGAGCAAATCACTGCGGCGCCAGCGACAAAGTAAGCGAATCCGGCGCGTTTACCTTGCGTTGCGCGAAGCCCACGACGGCGGACCTCAGGCCTTCTTACGCTTGAAGAACTCCACTTGCTTCAGCCGTTTTTCAGCTTGCTTTTTGCTCTTGTACGGACCACCGAGATTCTTGCCCTTCTCGGACATAACCTTGTAGCCGTCAGCGACTTTTTTAATCATGATGTCACCTCACGGCCAGTATTTGCCCGAGACCCGGGCTGTGTCGATATAACCATTCCTGTATGCGCCACCACGAAAGAAACTATGCAGGCTTAAGCATGACCAATCTCCCAGTCTTCTTGACAACCTTGGTGGCCCGGCCTACGCTCCACAACTCCTTTTTCTTGAGGTGCCAATGCCATGACACGAAAACGTCGCTTCACGATAGACCTTAAAATTGCTCACTTTGGCCTCGTCGCGCTTTTCGGCCTGCTTCTTTTCGTACCCATTGCGCAGCCATCAGAAACCTATGGAATCACGATCGAACATGGCGTCGTGGCGGCAATGCGCGACGGGGTCAAGCTGAGTGCGGATATTTACCGGCCCAACGTCTCCGGAAAATTTCCTGTCTTGCTGGTGCGCACGCCCTACGACAAGACTCATGAGATGGAGTTCGCTTCCAAGGCCGCGGCGCGCGGCTATGTCGTAGTAGCCCAGGATGTCCGCGGCCGGTTTCAGTCCGCAGGCGACTGGTATCCGTTCAAATACGAATCGCAAGACGGTTACGACACCGTGGAGTGGGCCGCCGCGCTTCCCTACGCGAATGGAAAGGTTGGAATGTACGGCGGCTCGTACGTTGGAGCAACGCAATATCTTGCGGCCATCGCGAAGCCTCCGCACCTCGCGGGCATATGCCCCAACGTCACCGCATCGAACTATCATGACGGCTGGACGTATCAGGGCGGCGCGTTCGAGCAGTGGTTCAACGAATCATGGACCACAGGTCTGGCGCTGAACACCATGCAACGGCGCGTGCAAGAGGCACAGAAAGCAGTTGCATGGACGCAAAAGCTGCCGTTGACGACGTATCCTGTTCTGGAAGCGCCGCCGACGGCGGATCTTGCTCCATATTTTGCAGAGTGGCTCGCGCATCCGAATTACGACGAATACTGGAAGCAGTGGTCGATCGAGGATCACTACGGGCAAATCCAAGTGCCAGTTTTTGGTTTGGGCGCGTGGTACGACATTTTTCTGGGGGGCACGTTGCGGAACTACGTGCGTTTGAAAAAGGAAGCCGGCACAGAGCAAGCGCGGCGCGGGCAGAAGCTGATGGTTTACGTCGGCGGCCACGCGGGCGGGTCGGAGAACAGGAAAGTCGGCGCCGTGGATTTCGGAGAAAAGCTGCCGTTCAACTTTGCCGAAGTGATGCTGAATTGGTACGACGCTCTGCTCAAGGGCCAGACAATGGCCGCATCCTCGGAGAAACCCATCAAGATTTTTGTGATGGGCAAGAATGAGTGGCGCCAGGAAGACGATTGGCCGCTGGCTCGCGCGAAGAACACCAAGTATTACCTGCACTCTGCGGGAGCAGCGAACACGGCGAGCGGAGACGGAACGCTGAGCATGGCAGGGCCTGGCGCCGAGAAAAGCGATCAATTTACCTATGATCCCAATGATGCGGCACCGACCTTGGGCGGCCCGTTGTGCTGTGGACCTTTTCCTCCTGCCGGCTTGGGCCCACAAGATCAAAGCAAAGTGGAATCACGGAGCGATGTGCTGGTGTTCACGACGCCGGCATTGACGAAGGATCTCGAAGTCACCGGACCTGTGTCGCTGGACCTTTATGTGAGCAGCTCGGCAGTGGATACGGATTTCACGGGTAAATTGGTGGATGTGTGGCCTAACGGTCTCGCGCAGAATCTTACCGAGGGGATTCTGCGGCTGCGCTATCGCAGTTCGCAAGAGAAACCAGAGCTTGCCAAAGCAGGCGAGATTTATCACGTCACCGTGGACCTGTGGGCGACGAGCAATGTGTTTCTAACCGGGCACAAACTGCGGCTGGAAGTTTCCAGCAGCAACTTTCCAAGGTTCGATCGCAATCTAAATACGGGCGAAGAGCAAGCCGGCGCGACGCGAATGAGCAAGGCGAACAACGTCATTTACCATGACAAGGCGCATCCTTCGGCGCTGATTCTTCCGCTGGTTCCGTAGCGCCGTCGCAGGAATCGGTGAATCGCGCAGGCGATATCCAGCATCTTATTGCGCGGACTAAATTTTTCCATTTAGGGCCGCGCCTTGACACTCCAAAACACGCGGCCTAGACTATGGAGTTTTTAGATGGCCCCGAAAGCGACACGGAAGGGCCAGGAATTGCCCATGGACAAGAAAAGGCTCGATTACTACAAGAAGAAGCTGGTATCGCGGCGCGAAGAGCTGATGAGGACCATCGCGCGCACCGAAGAAGAAGGACGGCAAGCGGACGACGACCAGACGGTCGATCTGGCGGACAAAGCGGCCAACTCTTACACCAAAGAATTTTTGTTTGGAATGACCAATACGGACCGCACGATTCTGAACATGATTGACGCGGCGCTGAAGCGCATCCAGTCGAACGAATACGGTCTCTGCGCGAACTGCCAGGAAGAGATGCAGCAGAAACGACTGGAAGCGGTGCCGTGGGCCAAGCACTGCATCAACTGCCAGGAAAAGGCCGAGCAAGGTCTTCTGTAAACTCGGATAGGCGCGCGCGGCGCCCTTGCGTTACTTACCCTACGGTACATTTTAATCTTTGTTTATCCGTACAAGTAGGATAGTCTCGCCCAAGCGTGGCGGCTTGGCCGAGTTTCGAGAGGCGCGTCGGCGCATGGCTGTCCGGAGCGGGCGACGCTTTAGTCA
>Ga0209736_1000518_pt1 | contig 12236 bp, 6 predicted proteins | sample BlaSpr_A8_Ref_M3_FD_187992 | JGI IMG/M metagenome (GOLD analysis project Ga0209736, IMG submission 187992) | Forest soil microbial communities from Thunder Bay, Ontario, Canada - Black Spruce, Ontario site 2_A8_Ref_M3 (SPAdes) (version 2) | ecosystem: Environmental > Terrestrial > Soil > Boreal... | reverse complement strand
TCGATGAACCCGCCATTTTTGTCCCGCTAGCCATCGATCCTTCTCAACAAACCCTGCGGAACACGTATGCCATCGGCAGGCTAGCTCCCAGCATCACGCCGGAGCGTGCTCGCGCGGAACTTGCCGGCATCCTTGATCGCCAGCTCAAATCCGAAGGCCTCAAGCAGGAAGTCACCGCCTCGGTCACTAACCTCCGCGAAACCTGGACCGACTTCGCGGCGCGTCCGCTCTATTTCTTTGCCGGCGCCGTCGGCCTGGTCCTGCTAATCGCCTGCGTCAATAATGCCGGCCTCCTGCTCGCCCGCGGCCTCGCGCGTCAACGCGAATTCACTCTCCGCGCAACTCTTGGTGCGGGACGCGCCACTCTCATTCGCCAATCGCTCATCGAGAGCCTTATTTTGTCTCTCGCCGGCGGCGCTGTCGGCACCCTGCTTGGCCTTTGGGGCGCCGGAGCTTTCGCTGCGTTCATTCCGCAAGACACGCTCCCACGAAACACACAGATTGCGTTCGACTCGCGCGTCCTTCTCTTTGTTCTTGCCGTCTCCATTTTCTCCGCGCTCCTGATGGGCATCGTCCCAGCCCTTCTTGGCTCTCGCGTCGACCTCAATAACGCGCTTCGCCAAAGTTCCAGCGGCCTCTCCGCCAGCCGCAGCCAGAACAAAACTCGCGGCACTCTTGTCATCGTTGAAGTAGCCCTCGCGCTAGTTCTGCTCTTTGGCGCCGGCCTTTTTCTCTCCAGCTTCATCCGCCAAGAGCAAGCCCCTCGCGGCTTCGACGCTCCCGGCGCGCTCACCTTTCGCGTAGCCCCGCGCGGCGACAATTACGCCAAGCCGGAACAGGTTCAGCGCTATTTCCGCACCTTGACGGACCAACTCCGTTCGCTCCCCGGCGTTCAAGCCGTCACACTCGGCGATGGTCTTCCACTGACTGGCTCGACAGATCTGCGTGGATCCGTCAACGTTGCCGGCAGGCCACCTCTTCGTCCGCACGGTGTCGGAGTTATTCTTCACGCAGTCGATCCGAACTACTTCCAGGTACTGCACATGGATCTCCTCGCGGGGCGGTCTTTCGAACCACATGACAGCGAAACTTCCGCGCGCATTGCCATCGTCAATCGCAATGCCGCACAGACACTTTTCGGTTCCGAAGATCCGCTCGGTAAAGTCCTCGAATTTGTCTCGGATCAGGAGCGTGGAAAACCTACTGAGGCTCCGGTGCAAATCGTCGGTGTCACCGAAACCGCCCAGGAGTTTGGTGCCAACGAGATTCCCTTCGATGACGTTTATGTCCCTTTCGCGCAGCATCCGGTCGCTGCCGCATTCGTTGTTGTTTCTGCAAGCCTGCCTCGTGGAGCGCTCCTAGGCCCCGTCCGCAACGTTGCCTATTCCCTCGACAAAGATCAGCCCATTTTCGACGTGCAGACCATGGACGACCGCGTCGCCGCATCCCTCCGTGGAGCGCAATTTGACCTGCTGATCGTTAGTGTCCTGGCCATTTCTGCGCTCGCACTAGTTTCCGTCGGCATCTTCGGCACCGTTAGCTATTTCGTCCAGCGCCGCACGCAAGAATTCGGCATCCGTCTCGCTCTTGGCGCGACGCCCGCGCAACTCCTGCGTCACGCCATCAGCCAATCCCTGGTTCTTGGCTCAATAGGAGTCCTCTCTGGCATCGCGGGATCGCTCGCCTTGGGCCGTATGCTGCGCCACGCGCTTTATCTTGTCCCACACGAGCACAACGGCATGCTCTATGGCGTAAGAATCTACGACCCGCTCTCCATGTCGCTCGCATGCATCGCGCTATTCGCTGTTCTCGTTCTTGCCAGCTACATTCCCGCCCTCCGCGCCATGCGTGTCGATCCGATGGTGGCATTGCGTTATGAATAATCTGCTCTTCCCTCTTAGAAAGCTCTTGACACCAAAATTCAATTACACTATTTTGCTCTAGGCCTTGTAGCATACAGCCTCCAAAAAGGCTTGGAGCCCGCCTTGAGAAAATCCGAACAGCGCGACCTCTTTCCCGGCGCCCTCGAGATGATGATTCTCCGCACCCTGAAGCGCCAGCCCCTCCACGGCTACGCCCTCGTCCAGCACATCAAACGAACCTCGAACGATCTTCTTCAAATCGAAGAAGGCTCGCTCTATCCCGCTCTCCAGCGCCTCCTCAAGGAAGAGCTGGTCAAAGCCGAATGGGGTATCTCCGCGACAAACCGCCGCGTCCGCATTTACAAACTAACCGTCGCAGGCACCAGGCATCTCGAGCGTGAAGTCTCAAGCTTCGAAAGAATGCTCGAAGGAATCACGCGTGTCTTAGCGCGAGGTGAATCATGAACTGGCTAAAGCAACTCTTCTCGCGCAGCCGCTTCTACAACGATCTCTCCGACGAGATGCAGCAACATCTCGAAGAAAAGATCGAAGAACTCGTCGCCACCGGCATGTCCAAAAAAGAAGCCACCGCCGCCGCCCGCCGCGAATTTGGCAATATCACTCTGATTGAAGAGGACAGCCGCACCATCTGGCGCTGGCCGTCCATCGAAAGCTTTTTCGCGGATCTTCGCTACGCTCTGCGCACCCTCCGCAAGAGCGCCGGCTTCACGATAACCGCGATTGTTACTCTTGCGCTTGGAATCGGAGCAAACACCGCTATTTTTATGTTGCTCGATGCCATTCGCTTGCGCAGCCTACCCGTGCAAGATCCCCAGGAACTTGCCGAAGTGAGGATTACAGACTCCGGGCACCAAGGCATGGGTAACAACCAACAGTATGGAGAATTGACGCGGCCACTCTGGCAGGAAATTCGGGACCAGCAACAGTCCTTTTCGGGCGTATTTGCTTGGAGCGTGAACCTAAGATACCTGGGCCGGGGAAGCGAGATGCGGCACTTCCACGAGCTTCGCGTGAGCGGCGATTTCTTTCGCGTACTGGGAGTCCTTCCCTTCCGAGGTCGCCTGTTGATGCCCGAAGATGAGGGCGCGTGTCCCATGACTCGCGCCGTAGTGAGTTACCCCTATTGGCAAAGCGACCTGGGCGGGCGCGACCTTTCCCCCGCCATCAAACTCGTGGTGGATAACGAACTTGTGGAGATCGTTGGCGTGACGCCGCCGGGCTTCTTTGGAATGGTGGTCGGCCAGGGTTTCGACATCGCGGTTCCATTTTGCGAGCCCAAAGAAGGGTTAAGACGCGACACCTTCGAGGTCTCCGTGATGGGCCGTTTGAAGCCAGGCGGGACGATGCAACGTGCCTCGACGGAGATGGATGCACTGAGCGCCGGCGCCTTCGAAGCAACGATTCCGCCGGGCCGCGATACGCGCTGGACCGAAACTTACAAACACTTCCGGCTCGCAGCCTACCCTGCTTCGACGGGCGTCAGTTCGCTGCGGGACTATGATCGTTCGCTTTTCCTGCTTCTGGGCATCGCGGGACTCGTGCTGCTCATCGCGTGCACAAACCTCGCCAACCTCATGCTGGCTCGCGCGAGCGCGCGCCGGCGCGAAATGGCGGTGCGGCTCGCGCTAGGAGCCTCGCGCAGCCGTCTGTTGCGGCAGTTGCTCACGGAAAGTCTGTTGCTCGCGGCAACAGGAGCCGCGATGGGTATCGCCCTCGCGCAGTCTTTGAGCCGGCTGCTGGTGTGGTCGTTTTCGACGGAGGGAGCAAGTGTAACTCTCCAGACAGTCACGGACTGGCGTGTGCTCCTCTTCGCGGTTGGCGTAGCGGCTCTAACGTGCGTCGTTTTTGGAGTCGTGCCGGCGCTGCGTGCCACTCGCGCCGAACCCATCTCTGCAATGAAAACTGGTGGCCGGGGAACGACGGCAGGCCGTGAGCGGTTCTCCTTGCAGCGGCTGCTCGTCGTGACGCAAGTCTCTGTTTCCCTGGTGCTCCTCGTCGGCGCGCTCCTCTTTGTGCGCAGCTTTCGCAACCTGATGACCTTTGATCCAGGAATGCGCGAGAGCGGTATCACCGAGGCCTTCCTCGGATTCTGGCAATCAAATCTGCCGCGGGAACGTTGGGCGGACTTCCAAAGAGAATTGCTGGATGAAGTGCGCTCCGTGCCCGGAGTTTTGAACGCCGCGACAACCACGAATGCACCGTTGCTTGGAAGCAGTTGGGAGCATGGCATTCGCATCGGATCGCAGGAAGGAAATTCCAAATTCACATGGGTGAGCCCTGATTACTTCGAGACAATGGGGATTCCGGTCATCCAGGGCCGCAGCCTTACGCCGGAAGATACCGCCTCATCGCCGCGAGTGGCACTCGTGAATGAGACGTTCGTTCGCCGTTATTTAAGCGGCGCCAATCCCATCGGGCAGACGCTGCGTACCAGCCCCGAGCCGGATTACCCCGCCACCGTTTACGAAATTGTCGGCGTCATCCCAGATACGAAATACAACGACCTGCGCAGCCAGACCCCGCCCATGACCTTCGCGCCCGCTTCTCAATTCCCCGGCCAGGGCCCCTGGACTGTCGTGATGATTCACTCAAATCTTAATCCTGCGGCGGTTGCCGCAGCTGCGAAGCGCCTCATCGCCGAAAAGCATCCCGACGTCCTCACCCAGTTCTCTGATTTTCAAAGAGAGATTCGTGACGGGCTAGTCGAGGAACGCCTTATGGCAACGCTCTCGGGTTTCTTCGGCTTGCTGGCGGCGCTCCTCGCGGTGGTTGGACTCTACGGCGTCATTTCCTACATCGTCGCCATGCGCCGAAACGAGATCGGCATTCGCATGGCCCTCGGCGCTAGCCGGCGAGATGTTGTCGCTATCATCGTGCGACAAACACTGGTGCTGCTGGCGCTTGGCGTCGGCCTTGGCGTTGTCCTCGCCCTTGCCGCGGTTCGAAGCGCATCCTCGCTGCTTTTTGGGCTGCAACCGAACGATCCACTCGCCTTCGCCGCCGCCACCGCCCTCTTGGTAACCATCGCGCTCGTCGCCAGTTTCTTACCGGCCCGGCGAGCCTCTCGGGTCGATCCCATGGTTGCACTGAGGTACGAATGACACCTTTATCTGAATGTTTCGCAGCATTGCATCCGTCTTAAAACGGAGTGAACCATGAATTGGCTGAAACAACTCTTCTCACGCCGCCGCCTCTACACCGATCTCTCCGAAGAAATTCGCGAACACCTCGAAGAAAAGATCGAGGAATTGGTTGCTGGCGGTCTGTCCAGGAAAGAAGCAGCGCACGCCGCCCGACGCGAATTCGGCAATGTCACTCGAATGGAAGAAGACAGCCGCGAAGTCTGGCGCTGGCCGACCATCGAAAGCTTTTTCGCGGACCTTCGCTACGGCATCCGCGTCCTGCGCAAGAGTCCGGGGTTCACCTGCGTAGCAGTCCTAACTCTAGCCCTCGGCATCGCCGTGAACACCACCGTGTTCACGGCCTTCGACGCTCTTTTCTTGCGCCCTCGAGCCGTGAAGGACCCCGGCAGTCTGGCCTCCATCCTTCGCACGACTCCCGGCGAACCTCGCGGAGGATTTTCTTATCCCGATTACCTCTACTATCGCGACAACAGCAGATCCTTGTCCGATCTCTCCCTCTTTGCCTTTGGCATGGCGGTTACTTCTTCCGACTTGCCTGCCACGAGTCCGGAAGCCGTGCCCCGCGTCGCTGGAGCCGTCGGCTTCCAGCTTCCGCAATTGCTTCAGGGCAGCGCTCAGCCCATCATGTGTTTTTTTGTTTCTGGCAACTACTTCCCAATGTTGGGAGCCACGCCTCTCTTGGGCCGTATCCTCCTGCCCGAAGATGATCAAGCCAATGCCACGCCGGTTGTCCTGATGAGCGGAAATTTCTGGCAGCGGCATTTTCACTCTGACCCCCATATTGTGGGTTCAACCCTCCATCTGAATGGCACTGCTTTTGCGGTCATCGGCGTTACACCGCTCGATTACCTGGCTACCGCTCCATCTGTTCCCGATCTTTGGGCACCCGTCTCTGCAAAAATCGCATCAGGCACAACAACCCGCCAGGAATTGGAAAATCGGCTCGTGATTGCCGGCTTTCCCACAGGACGTTTGAAACCCGGAGTTGCGCTTTCGGATGCACAGGCTGAACTCGGCGTGCTCGCGGCGCAGTTGCGAACGCAGTATCCCGAAGCCGAGCGCGACATGACTGTGCGCGTTGCCTCCGGTCGAAACAACCTCGCCGCGCTTGATTCGGATGTGTGGCCCGTTGTCATCGCCGCCATGTCCGCTGTCGCTTTGCTTCTCCTCATCGCTTGCGCTAATGTCGCAAGCCTCTTGCTCGCGCGCGCAGTCGCACGCCGCAAAGAAATTGCCGTGCGCCTCGCCCTCGGCGCTGGCCGCTGGCGTCTGTTGCGCCAATTGCTCACGGAGAGCATTCTGATCGGTCTTCTCGCCGGAGCGCTTGGCCTCCCTCTGGCAGGATGGGCGCTCCACCTTCTAATCGTCGAGATTGCTTCGGCTCTCCCGTCGTTCGGGGGCACGATCGCCCTCGAAGTCACTCCCGACATCCGCATTTTCGCCTACACCTTATTTGTTTCCTGCGCGGCTGGCATTGCCTTTGGTCTGACTCCTGCCCTGCAATCTTCGAAGGCCGACGTAAACTCCGCACTCAAGGATGACGGCACTGCGTTCGGCCATCGCTTTAGCCGCTCGCGCCTGCGCGGCTTGCTCATCGCGGGCCAGATGGCCGCTTGCCTCGTTCTGCTCATCAGTTCCGCTCTGCTGCTCCGCGGCTCGCAACGCGCGTTCACTGTCGACCCAGGCTACGAGAGCCGGCACGTCCTCTATCTCGAAATGTACAATCCCGCGAATCTGCATTATCCCCAGGCACGTTTGTTGCAGCTCAATCGCGACCTCATTCAAGCAATCGCCGGCCTCCCTGGCGTGCGCTCCGTCGCGCAGGCCTCGCGCGGACCCATCAGCGGCGGTACTCGCTGGGTGCCTGTCGCACCAGCTGGTGAACCGTCTCCTACTCCTCGCGAGAGCGAATCGCCGACCTCGGGCTATAGCTATATCACGCCAAATTACTTTGAAACTATGGGCATTCCCATCGTTCGCGGCCGCACCTTCACGCCTCGCGAGGCCGATGGACAATCGCCGGTCGTCGTCATCAGCGAGGCCACCGCTCGCCGCTTCTGGCCCGGTGAAGATCCGATTGGCAAACTTCTGAAGATCGGCTCGGAAAAAGGAAGCATGTCCTACCCCGGCCAGAGCGATCCATTCATCCCCAGCAGCGAGGTGATTGGTGTCGCTCGCGATGTGCGCAGCATGGATCTGCGCAGGCTTGATGAATCCTACCTCTACATTCCACTTTCCCAATCCCGCCAATGGACCAGCACTCTTCTTGCGAGCGCGGACGGCAATCTCGCGCCACTGCTCACCGCGATCGGCCGCGAGTTTCGCCGCGTGGACGCCAATCTTCCGGTCATTGCCGCGCCGCTGAACACCATGGTTTCCATGGACCCCTACTTTGTGGTCTCCCGAATCGGTGGTCTTCTCGCCAGTATTGTCGGCGCGCTAGGCTTGATGTTGGCGTGTCTCGGCGTCTACGGCATGGTCAGCTACAGCGTGGCGCAGCGAACGCGCGAAATCGGTGTCCGCATGGCACTTGGCGCGCAAAGTATTCAAGTGCTGTGGCTAGTGTTGAGCGAGGGTTTCCGTCCGATTTTCTTCGGTGTTGTGATCGGAATCATCGTTTCCGCTGGCGCTTCCCGCGCGCTTTCGGCGACGCTCTTCGGACTCAGTCCCCTGGACCCCGTCTCGTTCGCCGACGTTCCTCTCTTGCTGATCGCCATCGCGTTGCTTGCGACCTGGCTTCCCGCCCGACGCGCGACGGAGGTCGATCCGATGGTGGCGCTGCGTTACGAATGATCTGTAGAATGCCTCCAGCGCAACAAGTAAAGCGTCGCTCTGCTCTCGTATAGCCGCTGTTCTGCTGTAGCCACTGATCTGCCTACTGCGGCGGTTTTTTCTTTTTGAAGAGGCCGCCGAGGGAGTTTATGGCGTCGGTAGGAACTACCTTTCCTGCATCTTTTCCTGCACCCGAGCCGAGCCCAGCGGCGCAGCCTAACTGCGATTTGAGCATGCCGGCGGCGAGTCCGCCAACGTCCGGGATGAATTTGGGATCGGCGGTTGTGCCTCGAATCAGGAAGGGGACGGTTGTCCCGGTCTTACACCCGCCCCCGCCTCCCGTCGCTTTGCCAAGAATTCCACTAACGTCAGAAACAGGGCTTCCGACATCGCCGAGCGTGCTGGTGAGCGCGGCGACCATTTTGAAGTCAAGATTGTTTTTGGAGTCGACGGTGCCTGCGCCGGCAAGATTTCCAACCGTAGGAACAACGGCGACGAAATTTTCCGCCTTCAAACCATCGGGCGCCATGCGGAGATTGGTGGTGAGTTTCTGAATGTCCAGATCCTTGCCGCTCTTGATGCCCGCGAGCGAGGCAATGGAACTCATCTTCGAGCCCAGATCGAAGCCCGCGAGCTTTCCGTTGAAGAGGCCGACGTCGCCCGTAGTAATTAGCTTGCTCAAAGGCCCCGAAAGATTCAGATCGGCGTTCAGGGTGCCTGCCTGAAGAGAAGTTCCCTTTGGAAGAATGATGCCGAGCGCGGGGAGAAAAGCTTCGAGATCTTTTGCGGGCATATCCTTGGCGTCGAGCTTGATCCTGACGACCGTGGCTTCCCCTGCGGTTTCATACGTGCCGTTGAGATGCGCGGCGGCGCTGCCGATCTTGAGCGTCGAGGGCTCGAGAACCCCGGTGCTTTTGCGCAGATTGTATTTGGTATTGAAATCGACAGTGACAGGAACTCCAGCGGAGGAGCCACCAGAAATGAAAAGAGCCTTGGAGATTTTTGCGTTGCCCTTGGTTTCCGCTTCGCCATTTTGCGAGGAGAGATTGGCGTTGAGATCGAGAAGGCCGCCGAGGCCAGCGGAAGAATCCACGAAGCCCGTGGAGGCGAGATCCAAACCGGTTATTTCGAGCTTGGCATCGACGGGAGTAAGTGCAGTGTCCTGCTGGTCGATTGGCCCGGCAGTTCCATCGAGCTTGAATTTTCCGCCTGAGGGAAGATCAGCGGTGACGGTGACGGGAAACTTGGAAGTCATGGAAAAATTGGAGGCGACGACGCTCACGTGATCGTAGGTGCTGCGTTTCTGATTGGTCGTGGAACCCACGATGATGCGTCCATCCTTGAGCGAGAATTTCTGGACGGAAAGATCGGCGGGCGAGGTTGCTGCCTGCGTTTGTGGAGACTTGGCAGCAGCGCCCCCGAGAGTGGAATAGTTCCACTGCCCGGCGGGATTGTGAAGAAGAACGACTTCCGGACTCTCGATGGTGATGCCGGTGACGTTGAGAGTTTTGCTGAAGATGAGAGGCATGATCTCGACGCCGACTTTGAGAGATTTTGCAGTGAGAAACGGCGATGGGCTGAACTTGGGATCGTCGCCAATGGAAACACTTTCGGCGGAGAGCGAGCCGCTGAGCAGCGAGAGACTTAAGTTGCCAAGCTGCACTTTACGACCGAGCGCCTGGGAAGCTTTTTCTTCGATGGTGGGGCGGAACTTGTCGACCGGAATCAGAAATGGAGCGACGGCGACAAGTACGATCAAGACCACGACTACGATAGCAACGATGCGCAGGGTACGATTCATGACAGTCTCCAATTCGGCAGGGCTGGGTAACGGAGAGAATGATGATAGCACGAGGTCGTGACTGGTGGCTCGTCGCGAGTTCGCGGCTACGGGCGAAAGAAGGCGAGGGCGGTTTTGACGAACAGGGGTGCGGCGTCCAGGAAGACGGGGCCATGGCCGCCGTGGGGCACGACCCAGAGGGTAGCTCGGGGAATGGCGCGGTACATATCTACCGCCATCTCGATCGGATAGAGGAAGTCGCGGTCGCCGTAGACGATTAAAGTGGAGGCGGTGATTCTGGCCAAGGAGGTCGGAGTGAAATTCATGTCGTCGTGGCTGTCGGCCATGCCGCGCAGCCATTCCCAGATAGCCATGATCTGCTCGTCGCCGTGTTTGTGACGCCTCCGCATAGTGTCCCACTCTTTGGGCGGCTGGTTGTCAACGGGAAGCTGGCGCATGATGGCGCGGGCTTGCTCGGGAAAATACATGGTAGCGCTGACGATGACCATGGCTTCAATACGGTCCGGTTGAAGAGTGGCCATGTGAAGAAGGATGTTGCCGCCCATGCTCAAGCCGATGGCTTTGCATTTGCGGATGCTGAGATGGTCGAGCAGTGCGCAAGTGTCGAGCGCGCATTGGCGGTGGCTGATGGTCTTGGCGGGATTTGTCGAGCGGCCGTGGCCGCGCGCGTCCGGCATGATGAGAGTGTATTCGCGCAAGAATTCATCGCGGCCGGCGTACGCCCAATCCTCGTGGGAGCCGCTGCCCCCATGCAAAAGCAGGAGCGGTTCTCCGGCGCCTTGCGTCTCGTAATAGAGTTCCATCCCGTTTACTTGTAGGGTGTTCGCGGTGTTTTCAGTTGGCAATGGTGACACGCGGAGCATCCTCGCAATCTTGGGATTTTTCCGGGGGAAAGGAACAGTGAGAGGATACCACCTCCGCATTTCCCCGCGGATGGATGGGAGGCGGCGCGTGTCGCTGAAAAAAAGATGTGGCACTAGTTGGGAGGCGAGCATCGGAAGACGCATGATAAGATGGCCACGATGAACACACGAATCCAGGTTTTGCTCGCAGCGGCCTTGATGTTATTGATGAGCCGGGCCACGATGGCGCAGGACAAGCCGGACCGCGCGAATCTGCCCGATGCGCCTGCGCCAAAGCAGGATCAGACTGGTACGGCGCAGAAGCCCGAGAAGAACACGCGGCAGACGGCGATGGGGCTGATCGCGAGAAGGTCGTTTTTTTATCCGGAGTTGGCGACCACGCCAGGATCGTTGAGTTCGCTGCAGAAATTTGAGCTGTTCCTGGACAAGAGCATATCCCCTCCGCAGATTTTGAGTTCGGCAGCCGGAGCGGGAATCAGCGAAGCGCGAGGGACGCTGGCCGGTTATGGGCAGGGCGGCGAGGGATTCGGAAAGCGATTTGGGTCGTCAATGGCCAGCGGGGCTTCGAGCCACTTTTTTGGCACGTTTTTGCTGCCGGCGGTGCTGCATGACGATCCGCGCTACTTTGTGAAACTGCAGGGCGGGTTTAGGTCGCGAGCCGGATACGCGCTGCGCCGGGCGGTGGTGATTCGAACGGATGCGGGACAGGAAGCATTTAATTGGCCGGGAACTTTGGGGCCTTTGGCCGCAGAAGGACTAGCCAATACCTATCTTCCGGATTCGGAACGAACCGTGGGAAAGACGTTTGAGCGCTACGGCATTCGAATCGCATTCAGCGCGGGGAACAACCTGTTGAAAGAATACTGGCCGACGATTTTCAAGCGGCTGCGCATTGGCAAAGTGGCTCCTGGTTTAGGGCCGGATACTACGCAGCCTACGCCACCGGGCGGCTCTCCCAATTAGTTCCCCTCGGTGGCGCAGCAAAGCGCTGCGGCGCGGCGGACTGAGAACGTATTACAATGTGGAAGAGCGGGGCTGTAGCTCAGATGGATAGAGCAACGGTTTCCTAAACCGTTTGTCGGGAGTTCGAATCTCCCCAGCCCCACCAGATTTTTCTCTGCTATCCGAAAAATACAAAACAATTTGTGTGCGCGCCTTCGAATATGTGCCCCGCGTCACAGCGAAAGTGGGAGAATGCTGCTAATAAGACTACGGAATTATGTGTTCGAACATTCGAGGGTCCCGAGAGTGCTGAAGAGGTGAGAGGCAGCGAGAGGTTGGAATGAATGAAGCGCTAAATGTCCACAGGCTGCACTTCGCGTTTACGATTACGTTCCACTACATTTTTCCGCAATTAACGATGGGGCTTGCGCTGTTGCTTGTCTACTTGAAGACGAAAGCGTTGCGAACCGGCGACGAGCATTACAACCGCGCAGCGCGGTTTTGGGCCAGGATTTTCGGGATTAATTTTGCGTTGGGAGTCGTGACTGGGATTCCGATGGAGTTTCAGTTCGGAACGAACTGGGCCGCGTTTTCGAAATCGGCCGGCGGAGTGATTGGACAGACGCTGGCGATGGAAGGCGTCTTTTCATTTTTTCTTGAGTCGAGCTTTCTAGGATTGTTTTTGTTTGGCGAGAAAAAACTGGGGCGCGTGGGACATTGGTGGGCGGCGTTTCTGGTTTGGCTGGGTTCGTGGCTGTCGGGATTTTTCATTGTGGCAACGGACGCGTGGATGCAACATCCCGTGGGCTACCGGATGGGTGCGAACGGCGAG
>Ga0209736_1000517_pt1 | contig 12244 bp, 15 predicted proteins | sample BlaSpr_A8_Ref_M3_FD_187992 | JGI IMG/M metagenome (GOLD analysis project Ga0209736, IMG submission 187992) | Forest soil microbial communities from Thunder Bay, Ontario, Canada - Black Spruce, Ontario site 2_A8_Ref_M3 (SPAdes) (version 2) | ecosystem: Environmental > Terrestrial > Soil > Boreal... | reverse complement strand
CTTTCCGCCAAGGGCCAGCGCCACATCGAAAAAGACCGACCCGCCTCCTTGAATGCCAGGCAGCATGACCAAAGGGCGCGCGCTGTTCCCGGTTCGCCGGTAACGCCAACTCTGGCCGTCAATCAGAGATGCTTTTTCCTGATACGTGGACTGGAAGCGGGTCAGGCGATCCGCCACCTCATCTACGTCCAGAAGATACGGTTGGTAGACGGCGACACTATGCCCGACCGAAGATCGTCCTTTAATCTCCCAACCGCCTCTCATAGGCTTCGTACCTTATTGATCGCAATCGTGTCGGACGAGCCGTCTTGTAAGCCGCGGCTGCACTTCGTGCCGGTCATGCCAAGCACATCGCGCGGTATCCTTGGCAAAGAAGTATCGCCGTCGACGTCGACAGAACGATTCGTCCCATTTATGCTGAGCAAGAAAGCCATGCGCCACTCCACTTGGGCCCTGGGAGGAGCGCTCTCCAACTCCGACCGGGTGCGACGGTGCGCTGGCGCAGCGTCGCGGGATTGCACGGCCTTGTGGTGGATTGGAATTTTTCGGCACGAACGCAAGGGTGAAGCTTACCGGGAGATCATCATTGCGGGCGGTACCGACAATTGGACTATCGGAAAGTCACCACATCGGAATTGCAAGAGTTCTGCGTCGAAGAGAGGTTGTGCCAAGGCAAGTTCCCCTCGAACGCGATCCTTCCTCCACTGAGAACCGCTCCTGCAATTTCCATTGACGAATGCGGTTTATGCTTCCGCGAGCTGGTTTTGGACAATGGTGTCGCAGCTTGCCGCCTGTCTCGGTCCCCCACGATGGCTGGCTGGGGGTCAGCCAGTTGTGTTGCGAGCGAAGTGACTGGGTGGGCTCCCGACCTCTCGGCGAAAGGCGGCGCTGAAGGCGCTTGCCGACTGATAGCCGATCGCGGCCGCAACGGCCTCCAAGGGGGGCGCGTCCCGCTGGAGCATGGCTTTGGCCAAGGCAATGCGCCAATCAATCAGGTATTGCATCGGCGGCACCCCGACCTTCTGGCTGAAGCGTTCGCTGAAGGCCGAGCGAGATAGACCCGCCGCCCTGGCGAGCTCCTCCACCCACCACGCGTGAGCTACGTTACTATGGAGTCGTCTCAGGGCGCGGGCGAGAAATGGATCAGCGAGCCCCACGAGAAGGCCTGGTTGTCCGATGGCGTCCACGCCTTCGGAGCGGAACCGCAGAGCCTCCACGAGCAGGACCTCGATAAGACGATCGACGACGAGATCGCGGCCTGGTCGGTCGGCAAGCGCCTCCTCGACGATCGAGTCTATCGTGGGCTTGAGCCGTCCTGCCGCCGGATCGGAGGCTTCGATATGGACAAGGGTCGGCAGCAGGCCGCTGAGCAGATTGCGGTTGACAGAGTCCAATTGGAAATAGCCGCCGAGCAATTTGAAGTCAGCCTCGAGATGAGGATCGCCGTACCGCACCTCGCCGGCCTGACAAGCCAGCGCCTCTTGCGCATTGAGCGAAGCGACTTTGCATGCGAGGTCGCTGGCCATCGTGAAGCCTGGGTTGGCAGGCATGAGGACGAAATCGCCTGTGGCGAGGCGCACGGGTTTATAACCATCCACAGCGAGCCAGCATTCGCCTATCAGCACGAGCCCAAAGCCGGCGAAATCCATTCGCGAGCGACGTACGGCCCAACGTTCGGCCCCTTGGATAACCTTCGTTCCGACCGCGCGAGGGCGCAGCAAGGTAATCACATCGGCAAGCGGTTCGATGTTCTGGACGATCTATGATGCATTGCGGACGGGATATTATAGACCCCACAAACTGGCACGCGCTAGGTCTTTTCATCGCAACAGTTCGATCAGGAGACTTCATGCGCAAGATCGCTATCATTACAGGCGCCAGTTCGGGCATCGGGGGCGCGACCGCCGTCGCGCTTGCCGAGCGCGGCGTCGATTCCATCGTGACGTTCAACAGCCACGAGGACCGCGTGCGTGACGTGGTCGAGGCGGTTAGGCAAAAGGGCGCCAAGGCGGTTCCCTTGCGCCTCGACGTCGGCGAGAGTGCCGGCTTCATCGCCTTTAGGGACGAGGTGACCGCAGTAATGGATAGCGAATGGAAGGCCCATTCTTTCGACTATCTCGTCAACAACGCGGGCTTCCTGCAGATGGCGCTTTTCGAGGACACGACCGAAGAGCTCTTTGACGCCTACATGCGCGTGCTGTTCAAGGGGCCATACTTCCTGACCCAGGCTCTGCTTCCCGTGCTTGCAGACGGCGGCTCGATCGTAAACGTGACGAGCAATTCAGCCTTTCGGAGCGGCATCGCGGCGGGTGCCTCTGCCTATGCAGCAATGAAGGGCGCGATGACGACGCTGACGGGCTACATGGCCAAAGAATTCAGCCGCCGTCGGATCCGCGTCAACTCCGTTGCGCGGGGGGCCACCCGCACTCGCATCGGCAACGACACCTACGACAAGTATCCGCAAGTCATTCAGCAGATCGTCGAAATGACCGCGTTTGGACGTCTCGGCGAAGCCAACGACGTGGGCGCCGTGATCGCGGCTGTACTATCGGATGATTTCCGGTGGGTGACCGGACAGCATATCGAGGCTTCGGGTGGCGCCCGGTTGTCTTTAGCGAGCTAATGCGAAGGAGGCACGATCGTTGCAATCTTGTAAAGCGGCATCCGGAGATCTCCTGACTACACTAGCCGGTTAGGTGGCCGCGCCTAACCGGAAGGCACCAATCCCTCATGACGCCACGCTATACCACCCCCGGCACAAGATTGGATGTTCGGCAGACTCAAGGACTGGCGCCGCCTCCGCACCCGCTATGATCGCTGCGCCCATACCTTCGTGTCCGCCATCGTCATCTTCTGGATGGGATCAATGAGTACTGATCATAGAGCACGTTCGCGCGACGAATTCACGAAGACGTGAAGGCCGGCGGACTTTCACAACAATAAACAACCACTAACAACAACAATAGGATGATGTGTGTAATACGAAACTGTTGAATCGTGACCCGAGGGAGTGGCAATTGAAAGACGGAGCAATTGCAGAGCCGCGAGTATCGACGAGAGCCGTGGATGCTGCTGCCACAGCTTTGAAACGTGGACGATGCGCTTGGGACTTCTTCGTTTTGAAGACGACGGTTGCCGCCGCTAACCGAACGCTTCAAGGAAGCGAGTTCGACGTATCGCACTTCGGCAAACCTCGTCTTGGCTCAGGTTCTTCGGATCATCCGTCGTCACCCCAATACGGGGTCGTCCTGGCCCTGCAAAGGAATATCTCCGGAGCGAGCGAACCAGAAAAAGGCGGCCTCCAGATAATCCCCTTTCCACATGGCACGGTCAGCCTCGTCAACTTGGCCCTCGATCCGACGGCCTATCCCAAAGACATGTCGGACTGCTTTAACTTTCTCATTCCGCGCGCCACTTTCGATCAGCTTGCTGACGATCACGGCGCCGATCGAATCGTCGAACTTGCCGTAAGACCCGGCATTGCGGCCAACGACCCGATTGCTCTACACCTTGGCGGCTGTCTGACTCCGGCTATCGAAAGATACGACGGAACCAACGACCAATTTGTTGATCGGATCACGACCGCGTTGAATATACATTTTGCACGCGTATATGGCGGCATGAATTTTTCGCGACCTTTGGTGACCGGAGGGTTGGCCCCGTGGCAGTTGAGACTTGCGCGGGATACGATCAACGCTCACCTTGAAGAAGGGCTCTCATTGGAACAGCTTGCCCATGAGTGCAGACTCTCGGTCACCCACTTTGCCAAGGCATTTGCTCGCAGCACTGGGATTTCTCCACATCGCTGGTTGATGCAGAGGCGCGTCGATGTGGCCAAGGATCTGCTGCTGACGATCGATTCCTCGCTCGTTGAAATATCTCTCAAGTGCGGATTCTCCGACCAAAGCCATTTCACGAGAGTCTTCGCCGAAGCCACAGGAGAAACGCCAGGACGGTGGCGTCAGATTCAATTGAACTGATCCGCCACGTCAGCGATTTTTCCCAGGCCGATGTAAGACGGTCGACAAGCACGGTGTTCGCGCCAAAAGAAGGAGGTCCCGCCTGAATTATGAACAACTCTAATTGAAATGCCATCGGGCTATCCTTCGAAGTGGCGCCGTGGCGTGACCTACTTGTTGAGTAAACCCCGAGGTACGACTGGCATGCAGAATGGCTATGGCGGAAAGCGTTTGAGCAAGCGGTACGGAATTCTGAACGTTCCAACGTTGGTTACAAGTGTCTCGCGCGGCGCAGCGATTACGTTCAACCGACTCCGTCTCGACTGCGCGGGTCGTACCTTCGATAACATACCTGCTGAAGATGCCTACTCGTTTCACGTTAATTTCCTGAAACAGGAATCGTTCAGTGCCTCCAGGAAAGCCCGCGTCGCTGAGCGGTATTTCCTTGGCGAAGGAGACTCGACGATGCTGGACTGCAGCGAAGCTTCAACAGTAACAATGCACTCTCCAATGGATACGGTGAGGCTATATGTGCCTCGTGTAGCCATTCAGGACTTTGTCAGAGAAGAGTTTGGATCTAGCGAGGTATACTTGAAGTCGTCCCAGCAGGTAATTCGCGATCCGATCCTTTACCACATTGGCGCTTGTATTAGCGCCCTTTTAGAACATCCCGAGGAAAGCAATTCCCTCCTGGTCGACTATATCGCTCTATCGCTCCAAAACCACCTTTACCGGACCTACTCGGCCACACCGGCTTCGAGCCCCAGGGCGCGCGGCGGCTTGGCTCCTTGGCAAGAGAGGCGCGCGAAGGAGGCTATGGAGGCGGACTTCGACGAGGAAATAACCATAGCTCGGTTGGCGTATGATTGCCGTTTGTCGGCGAGTCAGTTCGGCCGCGCCTTCAGACAGTCGACCGGTTGCACGCCACACCGTTGGCGCCTTCAGCGGCGCGTCGAACGGGCTCAGGTTTTACTATTAACTTCCGATAAAACTCTCGCGGAGATTGCCAGCTCCTGCGGGTTTTTCGATCCGAGCCATTTGACGCGCGCATTCAGTCAAACCGTTGGCACCAGTCCTGGATTGTGGCGCCGTGCAAGGCGAACCTAGCGCATTTGCAAAGGCACGCGGCTGCGCGAGGGTCGGCCCTCTGCGATAGGGATTTTGCAGAATCGATCAATCCGAGCGCGCCATCAGACAGAGTAAATTACCAAGGCTAAAATAAACTAATTGGGTGGAATTTCCAAAAACCCCGAACGGGCAGGCGCCGGTCGATGCGTAAAGGTGTATTGGTCGCCATGATTTCAGGCAACGATCACCAAATAGTAAGCCGCAGTGTAATAGGCCGCAGTTCAAGTCCGATTCCAAGCGGCGGCGAGTTTCGCACCGGAAATGTGCAACAGGCAGCAATTTCAAACAAGAAACGCGGTGGTATCCGAGGATAGCTTAGGTACCGGCGCTTGCCGAGCAAGTGAGAATGACAGGGAAATGCGTGTTCTGCGCATCCGAACAACTCTTGGTCAACGTTGGGGCTTCCGTAGGGACGGAGTTTGCCGCCGGCCATCTTGCCCTTGGCATTAGAATTATAGAGCGTCCAAAACCATCGCTGATGAAAAGCGGAGCCAGCCTTGACCACAATCGGTGGCATCCACCACATCACTTCGATCGCTTCCGATCCGAAGCGGACACAAGAATTTTACGCCGGCACACTTGGCCTTCATCTCGTCAGGAAAACAGTAAATTTTGACGAGCCATCTGTGCTCCACTTCTATTTTGGAGACCGCCGAGGCTCTCCGGGCTCCATGATCACGTTCTTCGTCCATGAAGCCGAGCCGCCCGGCCTATGCGGGCCTGGTCACGTGAGCTCCATTGTTTTTGCGGTGCCACCCGGGACATTGCAAAGTTGGCGCCACCGCCTGATGGAGCAAGGCGCGGACGTGACGGGCAACGCCTGGTCGTTCGGAGAGGAGTGTCTGTGCTTCAGGGATCCGGATGGTCTCGAATTGGCTCTTATCGAGGAAGCCACCGAAACAGGCCCGAATGATCAAGACAGGGAAGAGCCAGCCGATCGAGCAATTCGGCGGATTCGATCCGTCGAGATTCAAATCGAAGGGTTTCAGCACACGTCGAAATTTCTGACGGAGAGACTAGGTTTTGAGGAATTTGGGCAGGAAGGCGCGGTGTTCCGCTTCCTCGATGGGCCCCCGGACCGGCCGATCGCCGTCGATCTTCTCTGCACTCCGACCCACCGGCCGGGTCACACCGGCCCTGGCGTCGCACACCACATTGCCTTGCGTGTAGCCGATAGCGAGGCACTGGGCAGGATCGCCACGATGCTCGCAAATTGCGGCTTTGACGTCACGCCACCTCTCAATCGCCAGTATTTTCAAGCTGTCTATTTTCGCGGGCCATGCGGCGTGAATTTCGCTATCGCCACCGACGGTCCAGGCTTCGCCATAGAGGTTCCGAATCAAGGATCGGCGGAAATGCTTAGCCTGCCTCCGTGGCTCGAGCCCAAGCGCACGGCGATTGAGCGTCGATTAAGGAATAAAAATCCAGCATCTGTTGAAATTTCCGCAGGCCCGAAAGGATTATTGTGAGCGTCGCATCACGACGAACCATGGTTTCCGGACTGCGCGCAGCCAAATCCAAATGAACGAGACGTCCAGCCCAGCGATACAGTGTAGCACTTTGTCGAAAAAAGCACTCAAGGCCAGTCGCTTCATATGGACATTCGAATCGACATTTTTTAGGAGTAGAAGATGTCCAAGGACAACTATAGCGCCTTCCATGCCCTCGATCCGTTCTTCTCCATCGTCATGGAAGGACTCTCGAAATACACGGATGGCGAACATTATTTCGATACGCTCGCCGACGACGTCCTATTCGAATTTCGTTACCTAATGGCGGGTTGGCCGGAGGCGATACGAGGTCGGGCAGACCTCATGTCGCTCTATTCCGGGTACGGCAACAGCATCTTCCTTGAGCGCGGCGATGCGCTGGCCGCGCATCCTTCCGCGGATGGTCACGTTGTGACCCTCGAATACGAGGTTCACGGCAAGATACTCAAGACCGGCGCCGCCTACGATAATAGGTTTGTCTCGATCGCTTTTATTGAGAACCGCAAGATCGTGCGCTGGCGCGACTACATGGATTCTCTGGCGGCGTGGACAGCGCTGACTAGTGGCGCGTGACGTCCGGAGCCGACGGGTTGCGCCCTTCACTCAAAATAGATCAACCCGAAATTGACGGAAAAACTTTGCGGCACAGAGGAGAGTAGAGTGGATACGTTGCTGGCAATTGAGGTGAGTCCTCGTTTCGAGGGCTCCATCTCGCGGACGCTGACCGCCAAGTTCGTGGAACAACGGGAAGCCGCCGATCCAGACGGGACGGTCATCCGGCGTGATCTGATGAAGACCAACATTCCCCTAGTGGACGTATCCCGGATCGAGGGCGCATTCGCGCCGCCGGACCAGCATTCCGAGGAGATGAAGGCTGCGATGCAAATCTCCCCCCGAAAATGTTGAGAGAATGTAAAATGACTGACGAACAACCCGCTCCAGCTGCGGACGTTATTTCGTTCGGTCCATTTCACTTGTTCCCAGCGCACAGAGACCTTGAGAAGGCGGGCAGCCCAATTCATCTGAGTGCTCGGGCGTTCGACATTCTTACCGCTCTTGTCGAACGCGCCGGCGAAGTTGTCAGCAAGAAGAAGCTGATGGCGCGAGTCTGGCCAGATGTCACGGTCGATGAGGGCGAGCCGCCTCGACGTCTGCGTATTGCGCATCGGCTTGAGCAGGGCTGATTCACAAGCAACGCGACCACTGGTGCGCCGGGCACCAGCTCATGCATCAATTCAACCCGCTTTGCGTCTAGCAAGTAGGCGAACAGCGTCACGCCTGTGACGTTGCCGTCCGGTCGATTAAGACTGGAAACCAATCCAAATTTTACCGGATCGCTTCCCAACGTGAAAGCAACTGGAATTGTCTCAGTCGCCCGCTTAGCAGCGAGCGACGACGGCAAGCCACCCGTGACCACAATCACCAACACACGGCGGGAAACGAGATCGGCGGCGAGTGCTGGCAACCGATCATACTGGCCCTCCGCCCAGCGGTAGATGACTGCGACATTTTCGGTCTCGACAAACCCAGTTTCTTTTAAACCCAGCCGAAATCCGCTTACGAAGGTAGCGTAACCCTCGGGTGACGTAGCCCCGAGGAATCCGATCGTGGGCATCGCTCGTTGCTGCGCGTGCGCGGCGAGAGGCCAGGCCGCTGCTGCCCCGCCAATTGATGTGATGAAATCACACCGCTTCATTGGCCGTCCCCGAGCCTCACGACTAGGACGCCCAGGGGGGAAAGGGATTGCGCCAGCGGTTGAACAATTATCTTCATGCTGGATCTTCATTCACCCTAAAGTATCTTGATGACCAGGGGGCCAGACTGCGCAATCGTTACAAATTCAACTGCGTCGTCGTCGGGAATCCGCGACTAAGGGCGCTTTTGGAATCTTACGCGATGTCCGCTCCTGGCCTACATTGCCGAGCAGCAGAAGCAACTCGACATGTCGCGCCGGCCAAGGTACCGCGTCGGCGCGGCCAGAAGAACCATATGTTCAGCCTGAGAGGGCGCGTCCCGCATCGGCCTGGGATTGGTCGCGGACCGCGGTCAGTTCCGCGATTCGGGACCAATTCTCCGCCGAGATTCTATGCTGCGTGTCGATGCTCGCGAGCTTTGCGGCGTGCCATAATCGCTTCAACATCGCTCGAATTCTTGGTTCCCCACTCGCAAAGAGGAGCCAGCGCCTTTCCCAAGGTTCTCCCGAAATCCGTGAGGGAATATTCGACTTTCGGGGGGATCTCCCCGTAATCGAGACGAGCGATAATCCCATCCGCCTGTAATTCCTTGAGCTGCTGGATCAGCACTTTGTCACTGACGTTGCCGACCGCGCGTCTTAACTCGCCATAGCGACGGGTCCCATGGGCCAGATGGAACAGGATCAACGGCTTCCATTTGCCCCCGAGCACAAACAGGGCTGCGTCCAGGCCGCAGGTAAAGGCGTCCTTCGTCATCCTAATCCGCTCGTTCAGTTGGTACTTACCAAAAGGTGCATACTGGAAGAGAGGAATGCAAGCCCATATGTGGCGCCCATCATTCACGCACGAGGACGCCATGAGCAGACTTGAAGGAAAGATCGCGGTCATCACCGGCGCGAACAGTGGCATCGGCCTGGCAAGCGCAAAACGGTTCGTCGCGGAGGGGGCTTATGTCTACATTACCGGGCGCCGCCAGGAGGAACTGGACAAAGCGGTCCAGACGATCGGGAGCGGCGTGACGGCGGTGCAAGGCGATGTGTCCGATCTCGAGGCCCTGGACCGGTTGTTCGCAAAGGTTCGGTCGGATCATGGGCGCATCGACGTACTATTCGCCAACGCCGGATTGGGTGCACTCGAGCCCCTGGGCAAAATCACGGAGTCGTCCTTCGACCGGGTTTTCGGTGTGAATGTCAAAGGCACGGTATTCAGCGTGCAACTGGGGCTTCCGCTGATGCGGGACGGAGGCTCCATCATCCTCACGGGATCCACGACGGGTTCAATGGGAACGCCGGCTTTCAGCATCTACGGCGCAAGCAAGGCAGCGATCCGCAATCTTGCCCGCAGTTGGGCGCTGGACCTAAAGGGTACCGGAATCCGAGTGAACGTTCTTTCGCCCGGCGCCACTGCAACGCCTGGCCTGCTCAACAGCTTGGCGAAAACGGGCAGGAAGGACGCCATGATCGCCGGCCTGATCGAGCAGACCCCGCTCGGACGCATGAGCGAGCCGGACGATATCGCAGACGTAGCGCTCTTTCTGGCATCAGACGAAAGCAGATCCATGACTGGAAGCGAGATCTTCGCGGACGGCGGCATGGCTCAGGTTTGAAGGCGGCCCTTACGCTGCCACGAGCCCTACGACATCCCGTGAAGACTGCTGCGCGTCGCACCTCATTAGCTCGCCAGAGCCCACTGGCGTGCTCCATACACCGCTGCGGCACCAGACATTGGACGAGGAATGATGCGCAATTCTGAATCTGGCGAGGGCCACAGCGAGAGTGCGTCTGCCGTGCCCGCAGGCGTGGAGCCCGCAGTCGGCCGCCGCAGTCTGGCTGTCATGTTAGGTGGCCTGAGCTTGCTCGGGCCGCTGTCGATCGATGCCTACCTGCCTGCATTCGCCGACATCCAGCGCGATTTTCAAGCAAGCACCGCTGACCTGCAGCTGACGCTGACCGGCTACTTGCTCGCCTTTGCCTGCATGAGCCTGGTGCACGGCCCCTTGTCTGATGCTTTTGGGCGCAGACGGGTCATCCTCTCCGCCGTGCTGGCATTCGGCTTGGCGGCGCTCGGATGTGCGCTTTCAGCCAGCGTCGGCTGGCTTACCGCATTCCGCCTCGTGCAAGGCATGTCGGCCGGGGTTGGCACCGTGGTGGGACGCGCCATTATCCGCGATTGCTTTGAAGGCGCCGCCGCGACCAGACTGCTGGCGTTGGTCAGCATGATCTTCTCGCTGTCGCCGGCCTTGGCGCCGGTCTTTGGTGGATGGGTGGTCACGCTGTTCACCTGGCGAGCTATCTTTCTGGCGCTGTTCGCCTATGCCGTTGCGATGCTGGTGCTGTGTGTGCGCAGCTTGCCGGAAACCTTGCCGCGGCATGCACGTCGCCCGTTCGGAATCGGCATTATGGTGCACCAGTATGTCGCGGTGTTCGGTAATCGGCGCTTCCGTCTTGTTGCTCTTGCCATCGCACTTAGCTTCGCCGGTCTGTTCCTCTACGTCGCCTCGGTGCCAGCCTTCCTCGGGCACGAATTGGGCGTGCCGCCAACCAAATACGCCGTGATGTTCGTGCCCATCGTTGCCGGCATCGTCCTCGGCTCGCTCGCCGCCGAAAGGCTCGCTGGCCGGGTCGCGTCAACCGGGTTGATCCTGGTCGGATTTTCCATCCAGTTGGTGACCGGCATTGTCAACGTAACCTTCCTCGCCATGCATGCCGCGTCAGTGCCGGGGTCGGTACTTCCGCTCGGATTCTACGCCTTTGGCATGTCGCTCGCCACGCCGGGCCTTATGCTGGTAGGGCTGGACCAATTCCCGCAGATGCGTGGTCTGGCCGCCTCCTGTCAGGCCTTCGCAATGGTGCTGCTGGCCGGTCTGGTAACGCAATTAGCGCCAACATTTGGCGGCCGCGCGCTCGCCTTGGGGCTGGTGCAGGGCGTGCTGTGCATTGCCGCTTTCGCTTCGTGGCTCGTCACGATCCGATCTTACGAACGGAATGGATAGTGCCACTGCATTGTGGACGCGTTCTGGACCGCCCAGGCGATCTCAACAGAGAACGACCGTCGCTACAGTGAGCCCGTGTCGCGCCAAGTAGGGGCTGTCGTCCAGCACGACTTTGACGGACCAATCGGCCCGAAGGCCGAGGGACAAGGAATGACATACAAGCAAGGCGAGGCGGCCCATGCCGAGGCGGGTGACGAATTCAAGTATGATCAAGCCCGAGTGGTGAGTTGGGTCGACCCCGAGCGGGTTCGCGGGATGATGGACGGTCTCACCGGCTTAGAGGTGAACGAGGCGATACGGGACGGAAGGCTCCCGGAGCCAACCCTCTCGAGGGTGTTAGGCATCCGCTGCGTTGCCGTGTCGGAAGGAGAAGTAAGCGCGGAGTTGACGCCTCGTGAGGACCTTGAGAACATGGGCCGCACCATACATGGTGGAGTACTCGCCGCCTTGCTGGACACCGTGATGGGGGCTGCGCTCCATACGCGCCTATCCGCCAACCAGAAGTTCGCCACGATTGACCTCAAGGTCAACTACCTGCGCCCACTCTCGCGGGCGTCGGGCATGATGCGAGGCATGGGGCGGGTGATCAACGCGGGCCGGCGGATCGCCTACGTCGAGGGCGAGATTCGTGATTCAAGCGCCGCCTTGGCGGTTCATGCCGTTGGCAACTTTGCGCCTCTCATCCGCCGGGGTGACGCTCGCTCGGTCGGGGATCGACGCTGGCCGGCCGATCGTTGAGGGCGCGATGCGGATGTGCGGCTTTCTACGATCCGCTACGCTAGGCCACGCGGGAAGAAGTTCGTCATCGTGGAGGGGGCGGTGTTCGGTCGCGCGCGGCGTTCGCATTGGTGAATTGCTCTTCGGCGGCCGATGCCGTGACGGCGAGCAGACGCCAGAGCGCGTCGGGCGAGCGTGCGGAGTGGTTCGTAGAGGTCCAGCAAGGCGCGTCTACCGTTCCATAACCGCCCATTATGCGAACGA
>Ga0209736_1000515_pt1 | contig 12250 bp, 12 predicted proteins | sample BlaSpr_A8_Ref_M3_FD_187992 | JGI IMG/M metagenome (GOLD analysis project Ga0209736, IMG submission 187992) | Forest soil microbial communities from Thunder Bay, Ontario, Canada - Black Spruce, Ontario site 2_A8_Ref_M3 (SPAdes) (version 2) | ecosystem: Environmental > Terrestrial > Soil > Boreal... | reverse complement strand
GTTGAGGTTGCGAAACACCTGGATGAAAGCCTCCTGCGTCAGGTCTTCTGCTTCAGCCACATCTTTCGTCATCCGCAGACACACCGAATACACAAGCTTGTTATGCAACTGGTAGAGTGTGGCAAAGGCCTGCTCGTCGCCGCGCTGTGCACGCTGAACGAGGGTACCTTCGGAATCGTCGCGCTGGTTTTCATCTGTTAGCGGAATCACGTTCACTGGGGGCACATTGATTGGTGTCGCGGAAGTCGTACAAGTTGCCACTGTAATCTCCCTCGGGTTACGCGTGCCTAAATTGGGCTTTCAGACAGCAACCCATTACCGCGTTTTATTTCAATAAAACACAGTATCTAATTCAAGGTTTCAAGAACTGGTCAATTCTGCACACTCCCGAAAAAGCCTGCGATCGGCTCAGCATGGATTTTCCTCTCCCACGACCTCAAGTAAGCGCCGATTAACGTGGTCAATTTGACGGAACTGGATTAGCCGAATCGAATTGGTAGTGTCCTAACAGTGCGTTGCTAGGTTTGGGAATTTGGATCAATCGGCGGTCGCGATGCGGGTCGGTGCGCGGTTGGCCGGCGCTACGCTCATCCTTCTCCCCCGGGACCAGCACCACAAGTCGGGATGCAGCTTTCTTTTGGCTCCCTATGACATGGCTCGACTACGTTGCCTGGCAGCGCTGGCGTTGAGAACGAAAGCGGAGCAAACTGTGGACATGGCAAAGAAGCGCACAAAATCAGATAAAGCACAGCGACAGGCTGAAGGACTGGAAAAGAAGTTCGAGCGCCGTCCGGCACAAGTCCCGAAGAAGAAAGCGGCGTGAGAGTAAACCGGGCCGCCGGTCTTCTTTAGGAACTCCAGCGGCGCGATCCTGTCACGGCCAATGTGTTCTCAGTTCGTTCCATAAACCAACAACCGTTCGCTTGACAAACCTGGGAAGCGTTGCCACTTCTGAAACCGGCGAATTTGCCCTTCTCCTCCCACCTCGCCTGCAAACAGGCGATCCCATGGAGATATCCATGGGCGAGGAATGGGTTGTTGTGAGTCCGTTTGAGGGCCAAGGTTTCATTCCTCCAAGTTGGCGATGCGAGGACAAAATTGATCCGAAACGCTCGAACCCCACGGTGTGCGAGAGGTTAGCCGCTCAGGGAGCGTAAATGGTAAAGGGCTCGGCGTTGGAAAGGCCTCCGCACGGAGCGGGGTTCGACACATCCACATGCGCCTCGCCCGCGGCGGTGATATCTGAGGCTAGAATCTGGGCGGTGAGTTGAGTTGGGCTTATATAAACTGTGGCGCGGGGCGAGCCGTTCCACATCACGGTGGAGGCTTTCACAAAGTGCTTACCGAACACTAACAAGGAAAACGCAGGCGCGCCGGCGGTCGCGACATTCGGCTGGATCGATGTCACGTGCGCCGCCGTGGTAATGGTGAGGCGGTTGACGGTGGCCGGTTGCCACGGGTTGTACGGCACGGGCGAGTCGGTGTAGTAGCTATAGAAGGTGTCGCCGAGAACGGCAGGATCTTCCCCTGAGCCGACCGCGTTGGCATAGCCGATGGTAGCGAGAAGATTTGGTTCCTTGTAGAGAACTTGCATTGCATGCCAGTAGAGTCCGTCGACGGATTCGCCATAGGCAATGTATTGGCTGTTATCGACCATGGCGATGAAGCGGTTGCGATAGGCGCTCCACACGATCTGGAAGTCTCCATCGCTCTCCCCGGTCACGTTGGGAAAAGTCTCGCTGGCCCGCCCTCCCAATCCGGGTTGATCCCATTTGCCGTTGTAATACTTGTTGAATAACTTCGAGACGGAGCTACCCATCGATGCGGTGGTAAGAAGCTCTTCGTAGGGGGCCCTGGCCACGGATATAAAGGTGAAGTCGCTACATTCGGCGGTTGCGGTCCAGCAATGCTGAGGGAAGAAAATGTAGAAATACTTTTGCTGAGTGGTTGGGTCGGTATAAGGCACGAGCGGATTTTCGCCAACGTCGGAGGCACCCGTTGGATTGTAGGCATGGGGAACGCTGAGAATTAAGCCGAGGTCTTGCCACGTGAGTCCATCGTCCGTTGACTTGGCGATACCGGTCCAAGACCAGAGCGGATTGGCGTTGCGCTCAATGTGATAAACGAGGAGCAGAGTTCCCGCACCGGGCTCGGCGTCGGGTACGCGGTAGACGGGTCCACCTCCGGCGTAGTCGATATCAGGGGGCAAGTTGTCGCTTACCGGGAAGGCGAACTCGTAGACCGGCGGGTTGGGATCGCCCAAAGGCTTGCCCAAAGGATGATCCAATGTCCCGTGAGAGACCGTGACCGAGCCCCAGCGCCAAGTGTTTTGGTCGTCGCAGTTTTCGTGGCAGCCTCCATCGCTGCCAAAGAAGAGATAACCCGATCCATCGCGGGCTCGAATCACCCCCAGCGACGTGTCACTCCAGGCAAAGTAGGGCCACTGGCCCGGCTCAGGAATAATGCCCGGCGGCTGAACGTGATAGCCTACCTCCTCTCTCTCATGATCAGAGACGATCACCTCGTTGGCAATGACGTGCACTTGGCATTGGGCGGAATCGGAGTTGCTTTCGCCGGCAGCAGACAGGGAATTCTTGGACACGGAATCTGACAATCTCGTGGCGCTGCGGAGTGGGTCAAGTCGAGCGGGTATCTGCGCCACAGCCGATTGCACAGCCAACAGAGCGGGCACTAGCGCCAAGAGCCAAGCGAGACAGTGGTGATTCTCGCCTGAAAAACGACGCGGACCTCCCAGGGCAGTCATAGCAGATCCCTTCTGCGTATCCTGTAAACCTTGTGCAGTTGACGGCAAATGGAGGAAGGCGACTGCAAATACCCTCCTTAATGCGAATTTGCGGACAGTCTACCAACCCCTGTAAAGGGATTTTGGCATGAATGCACGGAGATGGGAACCCCGCTTATCTGGGGAAGTTCTCGCTCGCGGGGCCAACAGATAGATATTTTTGGTCGAGCCGGTCGTGGCGCTGGGGACTCCGTTTCATCTACACCGGTCGGCCATAAATTGAACAAACGTCAACTGTTGCAACCAGGCGTGGCTGTTGAAAAAGGAACCAAAGCAGTAATTTCAGTGAATTTCAGGCTCTACGGCAGACGAACATTCAATAACTTACGAACGAATTTTGCTGTTGAAATTCCCTAAAAGGAGTTTTCCATCAGCTGCAGGCGATTACCCTCAGAACCCTGATATCCTCAGGCAGCCTGAAGGCATCGGTAGAGATTTGTCAAATGAGGAACTTTTTCGCCTCAGTCTTGTTCTTACAAGTGGGGTGATTTATGGCGAAGATCATCGAATTCTTCGTACCTAGCAGCTTCACCAGGAAGGCAACGAAGTGGATAGCGCAGGAAGAATATGGGAAGGTGATTCCGTTCGCCTTGCCACAAAAGAAGTCCGCTTGATGCTGATTCTCTGGGGGCGGCCGAGCTCTCCGTTGGAAACTGTGGGAAACTATTTCCTTGCCAAGGAGGAATCATGAAGAAACGCAAACTTGGAAAAAGCAATCTGGAAATATCAGCCATCGGACTCGGCTGCATGGGACTGAGCTTCGGCCTCGGGCCCGCCGTGGATAAGAAGGATGGGATCTCGCTGATTCGAGCGGCAGTCGAACGCGGCGTGACATTCTTCGACACCGCTGAAGTCTACGGTCCTTTCACAAACGAAGAACTGGTGGGCGAAGCGCTTGCTCCATTCCGCGATCAGGTGGTGAACGCAACGAAGTTCGGCTGGGCGCCGAATCCGGAGGAGGGAGGCAAGTGGACTGCCCTCAATAGCCGGCCAGAGCACATCAAGGAAGCAGCCGAGGGCTCGCTCAAGCGGCTTAAGACTGACGTCATTGATCTCTACTACCAGCACCGAGTTGACCCGAACGTGCCCATCGAAGACGTCGCCGGAGCGGTGAAGGACCTGATTCAGCAAGGTAAGGTGAAGCACTTCGGCCTTTCTGAAGCAGGCGTGCAAACAATCCGTCGGGCGCACGCAATCCAGCCGGTCACGGCACTGCAGAGTGAGTATTCACTCTGGTGGAGAGAGCCTGAGCAGGAAATTTTACCGGCCCTCGAGGAACTTGGGATCGGATTCGTTCCATTTAGCCCCTTAGGAAAAGGGTTCCTCACGGGCAAGATCAACGAAGAAACCAAGTTCGATAAGACCGATTTCCGCAACGTCGTCCCGCGCTTTACGCCGGAAAACCGCAGAGCGAATCAGGCCCTGGTGGACTTGGTCAGCAAGATCGCCGAACGGAAGAAAGTGACGCCTGCGCAGATCGCGCTCGTCTGGATTCTCGCCCAGAAGCCCTGGATGGTTCCCATCCCCGGCACAACAAAGTTGCACCGGCTGGAAGAAAACATCGGCGCCGCTGCCATTGAACTGACACCCGACGATCTCCGCCAAATCGGCAGCGCCACTTCGAAGATTCCGGTGCAGGGAGCGCGGTACCCGGAGAACCTACAGAAATTGGTCAATCGCTAAGTCGGCATGTGTCGGGAGAAGCAGGATGCGAATCGGGATTCTCGGGAACTGATCAGCGACGAATAATACCGTGCCGGGAAATAGGGGACTTTTGTATGGGCAATCAGCTAACGCGGACCGATGCTCTAAAAGACCGCCTTTCCCGATATCGCGAAATTAACATCACCGTGACCGGCAGAAAGTCAGGACGCGCAATCTCAATCCCGGTTTGGTTCGCTTTGGAGGACGACAAGCTTTACCTCCTGCCAGTGCAGGGGTCGGATACGCAGTGGTATAAGAACGTGCTCAAGAACCCGAGGATTCGGATCGATGCGCGGGGCGCAGAAGCTGAATTTCAGGCCATTCCTATCACTGATGCCAAACAGGTGTCGTCTGTGGTCGAGAAATTCCGCGCCAAGTATGGGACCAGCGACGTGAAGAAGTACTATTCAAAGTTCGAGGTCGCCGTTCTTGCTCAGATGCAAGGAACGCCATCATGATGCAAACACGGTGGCGTGGAATCCCACCCTTGGCAAAGAACGTCGAGGATCGGCGCCAGGCCTTCATTCCAGAGCCTGCCGTTATGGGCTGGCTGGAATACCGTAGTGAGAAGCGATAACCTGCCACGGGCCGTTCATGTTCATCCAGACATCGGTGAAGCGGTCGCGGTATTCGTAGGGTTTGCCCTTGGAGGTACCCTTTTCGTGATACGCACCAGTGACCACTGCGGTCTTGCCATGCATTCGAACTCTTAGATCCGACATACCTGAAATTTCTACGTGGACGGTCGAGTCCCCGTAGTGGGCGATATATCCGGATTTACTGAATGTGCTTCCGTCTTCAACGGTGATGATGAAATCATCAGCCAGCAGAGTATTCATGGTTGCGATATCCCCTCGGTCATAAGCCGCGTTCCATTTGGCCTCGAGTCCAAGGATTATGGCCGACCCAGCATTCGGCTTGGCTTGCGCGACAACAAATTCCGAAGCCCAGACTGCCAGCAAGGCAATGACGGGCAGCGAAATTCTTATTTTCGTGTAGTGTCTTCTAAATAACTAAGCACTCATCGCTTCCGCTTTCTGGACTTGGGGCGGGTACAGCCGGGCTGGATTCGCTCCAAAGTCTGCCGACAGCGATTGAGTTTTTCCTGAATGGATGCGACGGTCGCGGTCCACACGAAGGGTTGGGGATCGTCGTTCCAAGCCTTGAGAAAGGCCGCGATGGACGCCTGCAGGTCGGCTACGCTGAGGAAGACGCCGCGGCGGATGGCCTTGTTGTCCAGGTGGCCGAACCATCGCTCCACAAGATTCATCCAACTGGAATTGGTGGGGACGAAGTGCGACACAAACCGGGGATGGCGTTTCAGCCACGCCTTTACTTTCGCGTGCTTGTGCGTCCCATAATTGTCCATGATCAGATGCAGCGGGACATCGCCGGGAAACTCGGTATCGAGTCGGCGCAGGAATTTCAAAAACTCTTGATGCCGGTGTCTCTCATGGCACTCGCCGACCACCTTGCCCTGTAATGTCTCCAGAGCCGCGAACAGAGTGGTCGTGCCGTTGCGTTTGTAATCATGGGTCATGGTGCCGCAGCGCCCCGGTTTGATGGGTAACCCAGGCTGAGTACGATCCAAGGCCTGGATCTGACTCTTTTCGTCGACGCAGAGGCACCCACAGGCGTTTGCACTAACGGAGGATTGCCACCGCGATGGTTCGGCTTTTGAGACAGCGTCAACTCCGCTGCTTTCCTTGACGACTTGACTGCATTAGGCGGATGGCGGTCACGGTGACTCCGGGAGATCGGGCAAGCAAAGGCGGCTTACGCTCGTCAAGGACCCGGCATTCGGCAATTGCTCTCACATCCAAAACCGTCACAAAAGGTGGTAAACGAAATGGGCGAAGAGAACCACCAGCAGCAAACCCCCGATGCCACAAACCCAGAATAGAAAATGCTCGGTCAATTTTGGGGAGTTGATCTCTTTTTTGTCCATGACTGAGCATACTCCCAGAATCTCGTTCGCGGCTTACTTGCCAACTGCTTCATCGCCTTCTTGCGTTCCGTTTAGTGGGCCAGGGGGCGCTAGACTAGCGTATGCGCGGCACCTACTATAAATGGGATGGATGGCTTCCGTGAGGGCGCACCGGGGCTCTCTTAGAATTAGATGGATTCCTCGCCGAAGTGAGCCGGCAAGCGAAGAATCCGAACTAGTCTCCTATCGCTGGAAATTGAAGAGTTGGTCAACCAAATCCTCTTCGTGTCGGATGTTCCGCGCCATCAAGTACGCGACGAACAGATCCGAGAACGCGTTCCTGGTGGAGCGCAAGCACCATTTCTATTGGCAGAAGTTCTCAGTCCGTCATTGAGGTTGCCAACCGGTACGCGGCGCACCGCGCCACACCGGAGATCAGCAACTTTCCCCAGCCGAGGTTGCGGAGCGAAGCCAAGAAAGTTGAGGAGTGAGCAATCTTGATCAGTAACACGGTTGCGGGCACAGTAGTCTTACGAGCGTGGTGGTTTTGATGAAAGCTTCAGTTACTCTAAACCCAGGGGAGATGTAAACATGAAAGCAGCGTTACTATTTATTGTCCTTGCACTCGCTTTACCGCTCACGGCCTTTGCTGATGGAATTGTTCTTACAAATCAGTTGGGCAGTATTGCGATTTCGAATGCAGGCATTACTTCAATAGGATCGCAATTGACCAGCTTCAACGGCGTCAAAGCTGCTCCGGGACATTCTCTCGGTTCGGTCAGCTTTTCGACTGGCGTTCTGACCACTGGCAGTATTGCTGCCGGCGGAACGTTCTCTAGCTCAGGTTCGACGTTCGCCGTGACTGGGAGTGGGAAAGGCGTACCGCACAGCGCAATCTTTACCGGTAGCTTCACCGGTCCGATTACCTGGACTTTGACAAGCAAGATCGGCGCTACTCTAACTTACACTCTCAGCGGAACTATCTCCGGAATGCTGTACACGGGGAGAATGGTCAGTGGCACGACTACGCAGACAATCTACTCGACCAGCGGTCAAATGAGCCAAGGTATTGGTCACGTTAGAGCAGGAAGCACAACGCTTGCCGTCCCAGAGCCGAATACCCTGCTCATGCTTGGAACGGGGCTTGGTGCTATGGCCGGACTCTTTAGGCGCAAGTTCTCCCATCGCTAGCGATGCCGCCAATTAGAATTCAGGTTCCGCTTCGTAGGAAGCCCACGAATAACATAAGGAGAATCGAATGAAATCCCAAAAGCTATTTGCTGTTGTCTTCGGGACGCTCGTCGTGCTTGCACTGGCGCTGCCGGTATTTGCACAGGACACCACTCAGTCCACAACCACCACGACGACGCAGACTCCGCCCCCCGCTCAAACGGAGAGCACCACGACCACCACTACCCCGGCAACTCCTCCGCAAACCCACACCACTCAGACGAGCGAGAGCACCACGAAGTACAAGCACCATCACAGGAAGGAAAAGAAGGAGAAGCAGACAACGACTACAACTACAACTCCATCCCAGCCGGAGCATACTGAGACGACGACCACTACTACGCCTCCACCGCAGTAATTCCGCGAAGTCGGTCTGAATGTTTTCACACGGTCGTGGGATTGGACTTGCGAAGACGAACAGTGTCAGAGCTTCGGCGACGGGTATATGGCTGTGAAGCTCAGATTCTTACTGTTTCTCTGAATGGAGCCAGTTTGTCTACGCCGATCCAGCATCCAACGTCGTGAAAGCTGAAGGCTAAACAGGGCCCCCCGCAGAAAGGCGCTCAACGTCAAGTACCGCAAGGCAGGGAAGGTCAGTTTTCCGACCATCGATGTGACAGTCCCTGCCTAGCGCAGTGTTTTTCGTAATGTCTTGCTTGTTCGCCCCGAACCTCTCGCCCGTTTTATACCTGCCGATGGTTTACCTTGTGTCGTCTCGTAGCCAACCCCCTCGCGACCCTCCGGTCTGACTCCGAGTTTGACGGCGGTCTGGGCATCAAGTTGCCCTGTGACTGGCAGATTCTCAATCTCTTGAAATCGGCGAATGCTCGCCCGGGTTCGGAGACCGAACACACCATCGACTTCCCCTCGGTAGTGTCCTTTGCCCTTCAGAGTCTCCTGCATCTTCTTAACATCGTCCGGATGCGCAACTGATGGCGTTTCTTTGCTGAGGTTGGCTGCCGAAGCGAGTGGCGTCGGTAGTGGTCCCGAGCGCCCAGTGGTCAGCAATAGGAAAACGATGCCCGCCCACGCAGCTTTACCGGCTAATAACATTTCCTCACCTTTACTTGAACACTAGCGATTTTTTTCCCAAGAGAATTGCTCAGGAAGCACGCCGCTTCTCATCTTCTGGTTTTTCCTGACCTTTGTGCTGAGAGTCGGTGCCCTGCGATGGATTCTTCTTGGAAATATCCTGTGGAGGGTTGCTCTGCCTCTGATTTCCCGGTGAAGGGTTAGTCTTCGCATCCGAGGGGTTCACAGATCTGGTTCGGTCAGGCTGGCCCTGCTGCTGTTTCTGCTGCTCTGGATTTTTTTCAGCTTCGTTGCTCATATCGCTCCTTTTAACACATGAGTGATTTGGGTGCCTCCAAGTGAGTGTCGGCGCGTCGGAGAAACAACGACCACTGCGATGCGTGTTTGGGGCCGCGCTCTTGAGCCCTCGACCCCTTGTAAGCACCAACCGATAGTGATGCTATGCCTTGGAGAACGGTACGACTGGTCATAATTGACCGTTTCTGGAATAAGGGGGTTGGGGTCCAGCACTTCCACTATTGAGGCTCGCCTCAGCGGCGAGTAGAACGCTCGGAATGCTTCACAAATCCCGAGGCGGCAATCGAGGTTTTCAAATAATGGAGTCTATCACGCAGCGGCGCGCTCCATGCTGGATGGTCGGGACGTCCGTCGCGACGCGAGCCCGACACGTTTCATGAATTGGTGAGATTGAGAGTTGAACCGCGGGTTCTCACTTCGCCACGGGCCCGCTACGGCTGGGAGTAGAGCGCACGCTTCAGGAACTCCCCAGCGCCCGCGCGTCCCAGGAACTTATCAGCTTCAACGACCACGCGGCCGCGCGACAGCACTACGTCGGGCATTCCCGTAACTTGAATTCCCTCGAACATCGAATAGTCGACGCGCATGTGGTGAGTCTTCACGCTGATGGTGTGCTTGCGGTCAGGATCGAAGATCACCAGGTCTGCATCGCTGCCCACCGCGATCGTGCCCTTGCGCGGATACAGGCCAAAGAGTTTTGCGGGAGTTGTGGAAACCAGTTCCACAAAACGGTTCACGCTGAATCGTCCCCCGGCAACGCCGCCGGAATAGATAAGACTCATGCGATGCTCGATTCCGGGACCGCCGTTCGGGATCTTCGTGAAATCGTCGCGGCCCAGTTCTTTTTGCTCTTTGAAACAGAAGGGGCAGTGATCGGTTGAAACGACCTGCAGATGATCCGTCTTTAGTCCAGTCCACAATTTTTCCTGATGCCACTTCTCACGCAGAGGCGGGGTGAAGACATATTTCGCGCCTTCGAAGCCCGGCGCGTCGAAGTTATCGAGTGAAAGATACAAGTATTGTGGACACGTCTCGGCGTAAACGGGAAGGCCGCGATCGCGAGCTTCGCGTACTTTTTCTAGAGCCTCATTGCAGCTCAAATGGACGATGTAAACCGGCGCTCCCGCCATTTCGGCAAGGGCAATCGCGCGTGAGACGGCTTCCGCTTCCGCCGTTGTAGGACGGGTCAGGGCGTGATACTTTGGCGCCTTCTTTCCTTCCGCGAGCGCTTGCTGCACGATCACGTCAATCGCCCCTCCGTTTTCGGCGTGCATGCAGACGAGTCCGCCGTTCTTTGATGTGGCGCGCAGAGCTTTGAAAATGCTCGCGTCGTCGAGCATGAACACGCCGGGATATGCCATGAACAACTTGAAGCTGGTGACACCTTCGCGTGTCAGAGCGTTCATCTCGTCGAGCTGCGCGTCCGCCAGATCGGTGATGATGCAGTGAAACGCATAATCGCAAACCGCTTTGCCGGACGCTTTCTGCATCCAGGTATCGAAAGCCGTTCGCAGCGTTTGACCCTTGTACTGGATGGCGAAATCGATCAAAGTCGTCGTCCCGCCAAAAGCCGCGGCACGCGTGCCGGTCTCGAAATCGTCCGCGCTCGTGGTCCCGCCGAAGGGCATGTCGAGATGGGTATGAACGTCGATTCCGCCGGGAAACACATACTTGCCCGCCGCATCGATAATCTTCCCTGCATTCTCTCGAGGCAAGCTTTGGCCGACGGCGGAAATCTTGCCCTGATTGATCGCGACGTCGCTAGCGTACGTGTCGGTCGCAGTGGCAACGCGGCCGTTAACGATGATGGTGTCAAAGCCCATGGTTCTGTCTTCTCCTCCGGCGGCGAAGTACAGATTTTATGCTAAACTCGCGAACTTACGAGCGCAGATTTTTCAAGCTTGCCGATGGAGCGCCGGGCGCCCCCGCCCGGCCACCTCTGTGCTGGACGGGCGAGACGCCCGTCGCTCCATTCTCTAATTGAGGAGATCACATGCAGTTCGGCATTACCATCAAGCCCGACATGCCGGTCGAACGGATCGTCGCACTCACGCGGCAAGCGGAAGCATCGGGTTTCGAGTATGGTTGGATCTTTGATTCCCACGTCCTCTGGCTCGAACCCTATCCCATGCTCACGCTCATGGCGACGAACACGAAGAAGATGCGGCTTGGCACCTGCGTTACGAATCCGGCGACTCGCGACATCACGGTAACGTCGAGCCTGTTTGCGACGCTGAATTTGATCTCCGGCGGACGCATGCAACTTGGCATCGGCCGAGGCGACAGTTCGCGGCGAGTGCTGGGCAAAAAGCCCGTCACGGTGGCGCAGTTGGAGGAGTCGGTAAAAGATTTTCGCGATCTCACGGGCGGCAAGGAGATCGGATACGAGGACGGGAAAGCGCGGCTGACCTGGGCAACTGGCGGCGTTCCGCCAGTGTGGGTTGCGGGATACGGACCCAAAGTGCTCGAACTCGCTGGCCGAGTCGCCGATGGCGTTATCTTGCAGTTCGCCGATCCTGACTTGATCGAGTGGTGCGTTAGCTTCGTCAAGAAAGGCGCCGAAGCCGCTGGAAGGGATCCACGAAACATTGCGATCATGGCGGCGGCGCCGGTCTGGGTTTCCGACGATCTGAAAGTCGGGCGCGAACGCGTGCGCTGGTTCCCTGCTCTGGTTTCGAACCATGTCGTCGATCTGGTTTCGCGCTACAAGCCCGAGGAACTACCGCCTGCTCTGACCTCTTATATACGTGACCGCGGACAGTACGATTACCTTCATCATTGCGAAGTCGACAGCAGCAACCGGAACTTCGTGTCGGATGAGGTGACAGACCGCTTCTGCCTGCTTGGTCCCGCCGAGGCGCATGTTGAAAAACTTCGCGCGCTGGCTCGCGCGGGAGTTACTCAGTTCAATATTTATCTTATGTGCGGAGATGAGGAGGATACATTGGAGAGGTATAAGAAGGATGTATTGCCTGCTTTTCGGAAGGCTTCCAGTTCCTAGTTGCTAGGGCTTCCAGATTTCCTTTTTTGCGCTTACTATTTCTTGTCAAGCAAGAGTCTGTTTGGTAAATGGGTTTAGCTTACGGCGCGGCTGAAGCCGCGCCCCTTCAAAACGAGTTCAACAACCGAGTAGTTACAATTCGAAACGGGTTCGTTTAAGGCTATGGCGATGGAGCCAAACATGTCCATTAAAGGCGCGATCCCGGTTCTGCCGGCTGCCGACGCTGCGGAATCTCTGAAGTGGTGGACCGAGGTCT
>Ga0209736_1000514_pt1 | contig 12281 bp, 6 predicted proteins | sample BlaSpr_A8_Ref_M3_FD_187992 | JGI IMG/M metagenome (GOLD analysis project Ga0209736, IMG submission 187992) | Forest soil microbial communities from Thunder Bay, Ontario, Canada - Black Spruce, Ontario site 2_A8_Ref_M3 (SPAdes) (version 2) | ecosystem: Environmental > Terrestrial > Soil > Boreal... | reverse complement strand
TGAAACCGCTGGCGTACAGCGCGGGAAACGCGAAGTACAGCGTGCCGGCGGCGGCGAGCAGCCACACTTCGTTGCCATCCCAAACCGGCCCGATGCTGGCAAGCACCGTGCGGCGCTCCTCGTCGGTCTTCGCAACGAGCAAGTGAATGGCCCCAGCGCCTAAGTCAAAGCCATCGAGCAGTACGTACATCGCGATCATGAGGGCCACGAGGCAAAACCAAATCGTTCCCATGGAGTCCCCTTAATCCGATGCCGCAGAAACAACCGGGGCACCGTGCAAGCTATCGTCGCGCTCCGGGCCGTGCTCGATCTCGCGATACACAAGAAACAACCAAAGAATGCCGAGCACCGTGTATAGGCCCATGAAACCGATCAGCGTGAACCAGGCATTTCCCGCGCCGACGCGCGGTGAAACGCCGTGGGTCGTGCGCATGACTCCATAGATTAGCCAGGGTTGCCGGCCGAGCTCCGCGGTCATCCAGCCGGCGGTGTTGGCAATGTACGGCAGCGGGACACAAAGCATCAGGAGCCAAAGCATCCATTGGGACGAGTACAGTTTGTTCCGCCATAGCAATAGCGCGGCGAGAACCATCACGGCGATGAAAATCGTCCCGAGACCGACCATCACGTGATAGCTGTAGTAGAGCAGTGCGATAGTGTCCGGCCACTGATCTTCCGGAAACGCATCGAGCCCGCGCACATTGGCGGTCCACCGTCGGTAGGTCAGAAAGCTGAGCATGTTGGGAATCTCGACCGGGTTATCGAGTTTGCGCTTTTGCACGTCGGGCTGGCCAATGATCACCAGAGGTGCGCCGTTTTGCGTGGTGAACAGCCCTTCCATGGCCGCGAGCGTCACGGGCTGATGATCGGCAATCAATTTTCCCTGCATGTCTCCAGTCGGAAAGAGCTGCAAGATTGCGGCGACCATCCCGACCAGCACGCCGCTTTTCACGAAGGTACGACCGTAAAGTTCGTGTCGTCTCGTGAGCAGGTAAAATGCGCCAACAGCAGCCATTACAAAACAGCCTGTCTGTACTGCGCCCAGCATCGTGTGTACATACTGCCATAGCACCCATTTATTCCATACGAGTCCCCAGAAGCTGGCGAGTTCGATACCTCCGCGCGAATCGAGCCGGTAGGCGGTTGGATACTGCATCCAGGCATCGGTGGCCACAATGAAATATCCAGAGAGCCATGAGCCGAGCCACACGAGAAAGCCCGCCCACCAATGTCCGATGCGTCCCAGTTTCTGTTCACCAAACAAAAATAGTCCGAGGAACGAGGATTCTAGGAAAAAGGAGAAGACGCCTTCCATCGCGAGGGTCTGCCCGATTACACCGCCGGCGGCTCTGGAAAATTCCGCCCAATTCGTGCCGAACTGGAATTCCATCGGAATTCCTGTAACCACGCCCATCGCAAAATTAATCCCGAAGATTCGGGCCCAGAAGCGCGCCGCGCGGTTGTAGTGTTCGTCGCCGGTGCGCAGCACTTTGGTTTTCAGGTAAACGAGGAGCAGCGCGAGACCCATGGTCAGTTGCGGGAAAATGTAGTGAAACGTGACGGTGAAGGCGAACTGCAGGCGGTGCACTGTCAGCGCTTGTTCCATCGCATTTCCTCGCAAACCGCACGGCCCGGCCAAAAGCAGCGAATCGCCGCGAAAAGGAAAACGAGTGCGGGTATTTTCGCACTTATTTGGCGAGGTTCAATCGTTAACTTGCGTTTGTCTTGGATCTTTGTCGTTGCGTCCGGGGCCGTTCGCTCAACCTTTGATGGCCACGCGACTTTTGGACGAGCCGGCGACTGCCGTCTTCACGGCAGGATCGTTGTTGACGTCGCGCGAACCCGTTGAACCGAAAGCAAGAATCGCAGGGGGTAGAGACAGAGCGTTATTTTCAGGGTTGCCGTATCGCGCTAAAACACTTTGTGGTACCGCACGTCGACGCCGTAGCCGCCGTACTCATCCCGCAGGACCGAAATTCTCACCTGCTTCTTCGGCTCGTATTGCAGCTGCACGGTCTGCTTCTGCGTAGAGGTCACATCGGTGCTGAACGTCAGCAAAAGCGCGCCGGTGACCCGCTGCTGAATGGCCACTTGCGCGCCAGGGTTCTGATTGTTGCCGGCAGTGGGATCGAGCGTGAGCTGCGAAATTCCGGTGAGGTTCTGCACCTTGCTGGCGACTTGACCCGCGACACCTTGCGCCAAAGCATTTTCGGCTCCCAAGGACGCTGGAGTTGACCGCTTCGAGGCCTTCTCTGCGGTCGTCTGACCGAAGGCGAGGAGGTTGATAATGTCTACCGGTGCCAAGGTTGGATCGGAAGTGTAATTGGTTTTCAGTCTATCCAGGGAACCCGAAAAATTGATGGTGATGTTGTATTGCTCGATGACCGTCTTGACGTACAGGTTCAGTACCGGCTCGGTGCGCACCGGGTTCACAAACGCTATCGTGCCATGTTCGATTTCAAATCGTTTCCCCTGGAAGAACAACTCGCCGCTGTTGAGCGCGATTCTGCCCAGGATCACCGGATTGGCTGCCGTGCCGGTTACGTTCAGATTCGCATTGCCGGCAATGCTCACCTGACTGCTGGCTAGATCCAGGTTCTGCGTCGATTGCACGGAAATGCTCAGATTCATGTTGCTGGCGAACGGCGAGGGCGTGCCCACCGTGGAGTCGTCTGAAAGCTGGCTCATGAACGTCCCGAGATCGAAGCCTTCCTGGAAGGAGAGGCGATCAATGAGCACCTGGCCGCTCAGTTGGCTCTTTTGCGGCGTGCCATTCAGTTGCAGGTTTCCATCAAGAGTGGATCGAATACCCGTGGGGCGAACGCGTACGCTCTTGGCCTGCAGGTCAATGCCGAATCGCGTTTCTTTTCCGTACGTGGCGGAGCCGTGGGCCGAAATCGTGCCGCCGCCCGCGGCGGCATCCAATTTGTCGATCTGCAAGCGATTGCCGGCGATCGAGAGTTGTCCGTTCATGCTGGAAATAGTTAAAGGCCCGCCCTCCACGGACATGGCGGTGTTCACGATGCGAATATTTCCCTGGGTCTGCGGCTGGCTGACCTTTCCTCCAGTGCGAAGATCCATTTCCACTCGCCCGGACGAATGCACATCGGGCGAAAGCAACTGCAAGAGGCTTACATCCACCGCGCCCTTGGCTTGCACGTTCAAAGGCACCGTGCTTTGTACCGGAACCACTCCTTGAATGCTGAGATCCGTTCCGGTTCCTTTTATTCTGGCGCGCTCGACCTGTGCCACTCCGTTTCGATAATTGACAACCAGCGGGCCATCGTTCGCCAGTTGCAGCGCTTGATATGCAAAATCCAGTCGCGGAATTTCCAGGCGGCCCTCCAGGCGGGCGGGATCTTTCAGCGGCCCTTTGAGCTTGGCATGAATTTCCGTAAAGCCGCGCAAGTCTTGCGCCGTGCCTGTAGTCGTGGAATGTTTCGCGAGCAGCGGCCCGATAGGCAGTGCGCGGACGTCCACCGTGGCGTCCACCGGATATTGCCCCGTCAAATCAACTCCGCCTTTCACGTTCACGAACCCTTGCTCCACAACGGATTCGAGGTCGACATCCGCGTGTTGGTGCGCGAAATCGAGTTGCGCCTTCACTCCGGAAAAGTTCTGGCCGCTGACCTGCAACTGCGGTATCTGCAGATTTGCCGAAAGCTGCGGATCCTTCACCGTGCCTTGCCCGCTTACATTCGCGGTCAGCACTCCGCTCAGGGAACCCGCGTGCTCCTGGAGGCTCTGCAACTGGTCTAGCTTCAGCCCTTTCGTTTGCAGGTTGACTTCGTAGTGCTGCGTTTTCGGGACGTAGGTCAGTTTCGCGTCGGCGGCGCCCGCCGCTATTTGCAGTTGCGCCGTCGATTGCACGGAATCTTTGTCGCCGTGAAAATCCAAGTTCAATGTGCGGATCGGCTCGTTCCAGGCCGATGCTTTAACAACCTGCAGCGACCCCTGTCCGACCGGTTGCTGTTCTGAGCCGTCGATCGCGATCTCGCCGGATAAGTCGCCGCTGACGGGATATTGAAACTTGGCCAGCCGCTCCAGATCTCCGACCGAAAGCTTCGTGACCTTGACGCGCAGCGACAGCGGGCTGTCGGGCTTGAATGACCAATGATCGAGTCCCGTCCGGCCGCTAAAGCTGATTTGCCCTTGTTGCGCATTCTCAAGATAGCCGTTCTGAAATTGCACTCCGGAAGAGGCGGTATCCAAATTCAGCCGTGCGGTCCGCCACTTGCTTCCTTGCACTTCCAAGTTCGTGGCGGACAGTTGCCCTTTGATGCGCGGGTCCTTCGTTGGCCCCGTAACCTGTCCTGTAAAATGCGCGGCGCCGTGCAGGTCATAGTTCTGCGCTTGATTCTGATTTGGGGCAGAACTCGGCGCGCTAAAAGCGGATGCCAGCAGCGTCAATTCACGAAGGTCTTTTGCGTCGGCTTCGACGTTCAGATTCGAGTTCCGACTCACGGTTCCACTCAGCGTGAGCTCCGTATTCGCGATTCGCAATTGCGACTTGCCAAAGGAGGCGCTCTCTTTTGCGCCGTCATAGTCAACGTCCAGAACGCCATTTACGGGAATCTCGTTCGGTCGCGTTGGCAGTGTTGTCGGGCCATTGATTTCGAGATGCGAGCGCGCCTTCATTTCCGAAATGTTCGTCCAACTTGCTTGCGCGCTCAGATTCGCCCGGCCGAGCAAGCGAACGTTTTGCCGCGTTTCTGGGGGCAGCGCGTCACTGATTTTCTGGAGCGAAACGCCCCGTATCGTGGCGTTCACCTGCGTGGAGGGCGTTTGATCCAGGTGCCGCATCTCCATCTTCGCGGAGAGATGCCCCTCGAGCAGATTCGCATCGAGCTTCTGAACCGTCAGATTTCCATCCTGCAAGCGATAAGTGCCATGGATGGCGTTTACATTTGTAGAAATCTGATTGGCATGCACCGCCAGTTTGGGGCTATCCAACCGGCCTTGCAGACGCAAAGTCTTCAGGAAGGGTTGTCGCGGCTCGCTCTGGTATGCGATCGTGCCGCTCAAGGTGATTTCGCCGCGCGGCAAGGACGGATTTCTTAGGATCTCCCCGATTTCCCGCGTCACCAGAACGGCTTCATATCCGCCGTCAATTTTTGGATTGGCAAAGTCCGTGACTTTGGCGTGCGCGGAGAGCCGCGTCTGCCCGCTGGCCAAAATCATCGGATCAAGGGTAATGCTGTCGCGATTCGCGGTGAATTCAACTTGCAGATTGTGGTCTACCGGCTTCATGTCCTTGGTAACAATGTGGCCCTGGCAGTAAGCGAGAGATCCTTTGTAAGTGTTGGCGGCGGCATCATATTCCGCCTGCGCCCGGACGTCGTCGAGTTCCGCTGAGAGCGGAATCTGCTCGTCGTTGTAATTGACCACGCCGTCGCGCAGCGCAACGTGCCGAACGATCAGGCTGGTATTCGAGGAAGAACTAGAAGGCGGCGCTTTCGGCAAATTCGTATTGCCGTGCGCGTCGGCATGCACGTACAAAACCGGTCGATCCACAACGATCGCGTACAGATCAACCTCATGCTTCAGCAGCGCCCGCAGCCCGAGGCTGATGCCTAGATGATCTGCCACGAGCAGAGGCCGGGCAGCATCGCTTTCCTGGCCATGCACGACGATGCCGTAAACATCGGCGGTGAATGGCGACCAATTCACCACCAATTTCTGGATTCCGATGCGTGCTCCCGTACTTTCTTGCGCGCTTTGAATTATTTTTGCCAACAGATAGCGATTGAACCCTTGCGACCGCACGATCAGCACGCCGGCAATCGCTAACAAGAGAAGAATCGCCGGGACGGCGATAAGCGTGATCTGAAAGGCTTTCTTCATATCCATTCCTCGTGTGGCGCGCTAAAACGCCTGCCCCAACGTCACGAACCACTGCGTGGAACTCAATCCCGGTGGCGCATTCAGGTTGTGCCCGATATCGATGCGCAGTGGACCCACCGGGGTGTGATAGCGGAAGCCAAAGCCAATCGAATTCGTATAGTTGCTTGTGAATTGATGAAAATTGATGGCGCTGTAGACGTTGCCACCGTCATAGAACACCACGCCACCCAAGCCGTCTTTCAACGGAATCGGAAACCGCGCTTCAGTATTGACGATTGCCAGCATGTGCCCGCCCACCGGCACGCTGATCAGCGTGCACGTCGAGGTGTCGCTAGGATTGCTGCACACCGTCACCGGGCGTTGCGGTCCAGCGCCATTAATCGGGAAGCCGCGCAGCGAGTCCGCGCCGCCGGAAAAAAATCGCTCGCTTAGCGGCACGTAGCTTCCGGCAAAGGGCGAAGCGAAGCCCACGCGGAAATTGTTGGCCCACACCAGTTTCGGCTTTACGGGCACATAAAACGCAGTCTGGCCCAGAAAGCGCGCGAAATTGCTGCTAGAGCCCAGCGCCGTCGGCGTCACACCAAAACTGACCGTCTGATATAAACCGTGATGAGCGTCGAGCGGTTGATCGCGTGTGTCGCGCACATACTCGGCGGAAAACGTGGAGAGCCGGACGCGCTGGTCTTGGGGCAGCACTAGCTCCGGAATGGTGATGTTGCTGAGGTTGGTGCGCTGGAAGCTATAACGAACCCGCAATGTCTTGGTACGCTTGGCGTCGAGAATTCTTTCGATCTGCCAGGAAGCCTGCCCCAGCTCCGCGGTATAAATCGGGTTCTCCGTGGTTCTTTCTCCAGACAAACTGAATAGCGAGGCCCAGCGAGAGCCGCGCAGTCGCGGGTCGGCATAGGTAAACGTCCCGCGCTGGTCCAAGCGCGAGAAAACGAAGCCAATCGAAGCCGTCTCGGCCCGTCCGCGCAAATCCCGCCTTGCGAACTGAAACGAAAAGCGCGGCCCGAAAAAGCTCTTCTGGCTGGTTGTGAATTTATTCCCCAAGCTGACCGGCGGAATCCCCGGCACTGCCACCGCGCCCACGGGGACATTGCCGCTGCGCGGAATCACCTCGAATCCTGCGCCCACGTCCATCGTGTTGCGCTTTGATTCGTGCACCTTGATCAGCACTTCCTCGGAATCCTGGCCCTCGATCGGTCGCAGCGGGCTAATGCTGGCCCAATCGAAGACGCCCAGGTTATAAAGCTCGCTCTCCGAGCTCAGCAGTTTCCCCTCGCTGAGCGGCTGCCTTTCCTTCACGTTCTCATCCGTGATGGCGCGAAGGAATTTCGGCTGTGCGTGCTGCGCGCCCAGCAACGTTATTTGCCCGACGCGCGCCAGCGGCCCTTCCGCGATTTTATATACGACATTAAATTGATGCGGATTTTCCGGAGCCGGCGTGGCCGTCGCGTCGAAATGTGCGTTTAAATAACCGCGGTTCAAATATTCGGCGAGAACTTCGCTGCGGTCCTCTTCCAACAGCTTGCGCGAATACGGTTTCCCTGGCGCCAAATTCAACGGACGGCTCGTTTGGGGCTGCACCTGCTCGCCGTTCGCATTGACCATTTGCAGCGTATTGACTTTGTTCTGCTCCCCTTCAACGATCCGAAAAGTGACCTCAATCTGCGGTTCGTGGTCGCGCACTTGCGGCTCGACCTTGACTTGAGCGAACCCTTCGTTTTGATAAAAGGCCGTAAGGGACGCCACGCTCTTCCTCAGCAAGTCTTTACTGAATTTTCCGCGCGACAGAATCAGATGCCCCTTCTTGATGGGAATACGCGCTTCCAATTCGTCGTCGGAAAAGTAATGGTTCCCCTCAAAATGCACTTCCTCCACGCGATGCTTGGATCCTTTGTGGACGTCGTACACCACTTTGATGGAATCGTCCTCGTGCGCGAAGTGCGCGTCGACCTTGGCATCGAAGTAGCTCTTCGACTGAAAGTAGGAAACCAGGTTGCGCCCGCCTTCGTCGACCAGTTCCTTGTCTACGGAATTCTCGCTGTAAATGGGAATTAATCGTTTCATCGTGCGCTTCCATACATGCGCGCCGTTCACGCGAATGGACACCAGCGGTCCGGGCTGCACCTCAAAGGTGATGTGCGCCCGACGCGTTGGCGCATCGTAGGCGGAAGAAGCCAAGCGCACGACAGGCGTGAGATGTCCGGATTTCTCCAACCGTCGCCGCAAGTAATCGAGCGACTTGGTGATGCGCGTCTGCGTGTACGGCTGGCCGCGCTTCAACGATCCGCCTTTCATTCTGGCCCACAGCGACGTGAGTGCGCCGCGCAGCTCCGACGCTTGCTGCTCGGTCGCTCCCTCGAAGCTGACTTCGCCGATCTTGGCGCGCTTGTTCAACGTGCAGTGGTAAACGAGGTTGACGACCAGGTGCTGCGCGTCGCGTTGCGTTTCCGGTTCCACGCTCGCCGCGAAGAAACCGTCGTTTTGGAAAAGACTTAACAAAGCGTCCTTACCCTTCGTAACCAGATCTTCGGTGAAAGGCGTTTCATCGGGAATATTCACGGCTTGCAATAGCCGCGTGTAGGAAAAGGCCTTCGCTCCAGGAAAGTAGACCATTCCCACATAAAACGCCGGTTGCACAATAAACGTCACTTTCACTCCAGATTGCTCCGGCTCCACTTTCACCTGAACTTGCGAGAACAGCGCGGTCTTCTGCAGCGCCGCCACACTTTCCCGAATCGCTCCCATAGAGAAAGGCTCGCCGGCTTTTTGCTTCAGCGCCGAGCGAAATGCTTCCACGTTGCGCACCGGACTCGCGGCTAGCTCGACCTTCGTAACATTGCGGCCCTCGAAGCCTTCGTAGGTGGTAGGCTGATTTTCTTGCCCAGCGGAGCTGCGCACCGCGGTACTCAGCAGCCCAATACAAATCAGAACCCGCAGGGCGGAGACCCATATCCCATGTTCATTGCGTTTCGAAAAAATTAGAGAAGCCCAACTGGAGCAGCGCGTCTTGTGGTTGGATTGGAATACTTTCACGGCGATCCTTGCGTTGCCATGCGCTCGCCGACACCCCTGCGCCGCACCGGTTCGCTGGGCAACATTTCCAGTCTAGGGGTGACCTAGGACTTCGCTATCCGAGGAATGCTGTAGGCAACTGTAGTTCTCGGTGTAACGATTCAGTAGGTTTCTCGGGACGTAGGGCTCTGGTGGTGTTCTACATTGGATTGCAAACGCGATGGGAAACGTGTACAAGGCGGCTCTAACAAGATGGAGTTAACTTCCTCGGTGCCGCTGCACTGGAGCCACGGCCATGGTCCCCCCGTTCGATATTTTCAGACTCGACAAAGACGGCAGCCTGCAGTGGCTTCAGACTGCCGACAGTTTGCAAGCGGCTAAACTCCGGATCGAGGTTCTGGCATTGTCCGCCCCCGGGCAATACGTCATCTTCAGCCAGAAAACCGGCAATAAAACGGTCATAGCCGCGGGGAAGGGACAAGAGAACTGACACGGTAATCAAATCATGCAGTAAGATCACCTGCAAAAAAAGGCATTGTAAAAGTTTCTGTAACAGGGTGTTTTACCCGACGGATGGTGAGGCGGTCTGCAGGGGCCTATCGCAACACGAAATCCTTGCCGAGAGGTACAACTCAACTAGCAATGGGACAAACTCTTGTCCCTTTCGTCCACAAAATTATCCTGAAGTGCCTCACGTGGATCAGTCTCGTTGATTCTACACAGGATAAGAGTTGCTCATGGTGGTTGCTAAATTGCTCCCATGTAAGATTCCTGGCCGGGCCTTGAAATCGGGGGATATCAATGCGCAGAGCTCTGTTTATTTTCCAAAATAGTGTGCTTGCGGCGATGGTTTTGTTGGCCGTCGGGGCGCGTCCGGCGGCGGCGCAGGCCTGGCCAGGGTTCGCGCGAGATGCGCAGCATACCAACCTCGGAGTCGGACCGTCACAACTGCCTCAGAGGGTCCGCTGGTCCACGGCGGTAGATCAAATGCCCCAATACAGCGGTTCCGACCTCCTGATTCACTACGGCTCGCCTTTGATCACACGCGTTAATACCGTGATTGTACCGGTCAAGACCGGCGCAACCGGTGGCTTTCAGGTGTCGGCTCTTCGCGCCGGCGATGGCGGCCAACTCTGGACAGTCACCAGCGACTACGCAGTGCCGCCACACAACTGGTTCCCAGCGTTTGGCGTCACCCTAACGCCCAAAGATGCCACGCTGGTCATGCCCGCTGCCGGTGGCACGGTGCTGGTCCGCAATTTCCCCGACTCCCCAAACGGGACCACCACCCGGGTGGCCTTCTATGGAATCGGCAACTACAACGCGAACTCTACGGCGTTCAACAACGCCATCCAAATCTGTATGCCGATTAGCAGCGACCGGCTGGGCAATCTCTACTTCGGGTTCGTTTCTACTGGAGCGTCATTGCCCGGGTATCCCGCCGGCATCCCCAGCGGTCTGGCGCGCATATCTAACCGAGGCGTGGAAAGTTTCGTTTCGGCGGCAGCAATGTCGGACGGCGGCAGCAGCATGATAAAGGTGGTCTACAATAGCGCTCCCGCCTTCAGTAACGACGGCAGCTCGCTATACGTTGCTGTGAACAATGTTGCGCCCGGCTCAGGCGGTTTCGGCGCGGGCTACCTATGCCGTCTTGAGAGCACGACGTTGGCCAAGCTATCGAGCGTCTTGCTCATGGATCCACGTCTCGGACGAGGCACCGGGCTCATAACCGACGACGGCAGCGGAACCCCCACCGTCGGTCCCGACGGCGATGTGTATTTCGGCGTGCTGGAAGCTAACTTGGGGTCCAACCACTTGCGCGGCTGGCTGTTGCATTACTCCGGTGACCTGGCAACCACGAAATTGCCCAACGCTTTTGGCTGGGATGATACGGCCTCGGTGGTACCAGCTAGTAGCGTGCCTTCCTACACTGGCTCATCGACGTACCTTCTGCTGACAAAATACAACAACTATGTCGCGGGCGGCGGCGACGGTGTAAACAAGCTGGCCGTTGTTGATCCCGAAAACAGCATGATCGATCCCGTCACCGGCGCTACGGCGATGAACACGGTGATCACGGTAACTGGGCCAACGCCGGACACGAGCCAGAACCTGACCCAACACCCCAACGCGGTCCGCGAGTGGTGCATTAATGCGGCGGCAATCGATCCCGTGCAAAAATGCGCCGTGGTCAACAGCGAGGACGGCCACGTTTATCGCTGGGACTTCGCGACGAATACACTTTCCGGGGCCTTGAATCTCGCCCCCCCAACAGGCGAGGCGTATACGCCGACTGTTATGGGTCCGGACGGAGCGGTTTACGCCATCAACAATGCTACGCTGTTTTCCTGCGTCAAGAACTGAACCTGGGAAGAAATCGGGAGATTGAACTATGTCACGCAGATACCATAGTGCATTCAGGATATTGGGTTTGATCGGAGCCAGTCTCATCTGGACCGTTAACGGGTTGGCGCAGGTGGTTGTTAGCGGCTCGTTCGGGCCAAATGGCGATGTCGGTTTCGCGAACAGCCCTATGGGCTGCGTGACCGGTCCACCCTGCCCGACGATCACCTTCGGAGCTGACAGTCAGGGATTGATCTACCAGATGGACGGTTTTGTGAATGCCTCTAATACAGACTGGAGCGGGCCATCTACCCCCAGCGGCACCAGTCGGCAGCTTACCGACGGGCCCCCTACAGGCGTAGGCTATACCTTTACCGCTGTCCAGCCAACTACGCACCAGTTGCTACTTACCTATCAGTTCGTCAACAACACGGCCCAGACCCTGACAAATTTCCAATTTATGTATTATGCCGACCCTGATATCGGATCAAACTTCGCCGATGAGTGGGCGACCGTCGCCGGATCGCCTGGCTTCGGGTTGACCAGCTACCAGGTGAGTGATCCCACTTTCAGCTCGATGTTTACGAACCTGGACAAAGGCACGCTCAACAACACGAATGAGGAGCCTATTACGTCACCTGGTGATGTATCGACCGCGTTGGGTTTCAAGCTCGTCGCCTTGGGCATCGGAGAGAACGCCACTTTCCAAGTTCTGATGTCAGACGACCTCTCCTCGATCGGAAGCCTGAGCGTGACCCAGCAGGATTCCATCTATGCTGACACATTGACGTTGTCGGGGCGGGTGGTCACGCCCCAGCCGGCGCCTGAGCCGTCCAGCTTGGTCTTGTATGCGACGGGTTTAGTCTTGCTGGCAGTTCCCCTAGGGAAGAGATACATAGCTTAAAAATGGCCCGATCGGGTCTCATCAACAAGTCCCGCTTCCCCCTTTTGTCACGCCGTTCCCGGGCCTTTAAGAAAGATCCACGCGCCGGTAGCGCGCCCTTTGCGTTCCGAGATGAGACGCGGGAGACGCGGTGATTTGCGGTCCCGGCGAAAGGTGTCGAACTTTCGCA
>Ga0209736_1000513_pt1 | contig 12293 bp, 11 predicted proteins | sample BlaSpr_A8_Ref_M3_FD_187992 | JGI IMG/M metagenome (GOLD analysis project Ga0209736, IMG submission 187992) | Forest soil microbial communities from Thunder Bay, Ontario, Canada - Black Spruce, Ontario site 2_A8_Ref_M3 (SPAdes) (version 2) | ecosystem: Environmental > Terrestrial > Soil > Boreal... | reverse complement strand
CGCGTGTTCTCTCCAAACATGGTGTAAATCGCATCCGAGCCCATCGCGAATTTCACGCCGGCCTTGAAGGCCTTGCGTGCCGTCTCGAGATTGCGCGGGATGAAGGCCTGGAGACGCTCTTTGTAGCCGGGCGCGTAACCAATTTTGTCGCCGTTGTCGATGTAATAGCGGTTGTGATCGATGGTGGGAACATAGTAGGTGCCACGCTTGGCCATTTCGCGAATGGTGGCGTCATCCATGTCGGTGGCATGCTCGACCGAATCGGCTCCAGCGCGCACCGCGTCGCGCGCGCCATCGGGACCGTAGGAATGAATGGCGATTTTCTTGCCGAACTGATGCGCCGTATCGACCGCGGCTTTCATTTCCTCGAAGGTGTAGGTCTGGAACCCGGTCACGTCGTCGTCGGTGCCGGTGGAGCCATACATCTTGATGACGTCGGCGCCCGCGGCAATTTGCTGTCGTACGGCTTGCAGCACTTCCGGGATGCCGTCGGCGATGCCGCCCGCTGGGGGTGTGCCTTCTTTCTTGAAGGGAGTCGCGGTGATGTACAGGCCGTAGCCGCACACAAACATGCGCGGGCCGATCATTTCGCCGCGGTTGATTAGATCGCGCATGGCGATGTCCATGTACTGATCCGCGCCCAAATCGCGTACCGTGGTGACACCGGCTTCCAGCGTGCGCATCGCGCCTTTGCGCGCCAGGAAAACTTCCACGGCGGGCACGGGATTGATCATTTGCTTCAACAGCGGCACACCCGGTGTGTCATCCGTGTAAAAGGTCATGTGCGTGTGTACGTCGATCAATCCGGGCAAGCCGGTGTACTTCGAGAGATCAAGCACTTCGGCGCCTGCCGGAACCGCGGATGAGCCGGAGGCTACACTAAGGATTTTGTTTCCATTGATGACGACCGCGGCATCTGTCCATAATTTGCCTTTGCCATCCCACAACTTGCCGAAGCGCACTAGTTTAACTGGGTTTGCCGCAGGTTTTTCCTGCGAAAATGTGTTGGCTGCAAGCGTCACTACGGCAATGACGCCCAAGATCATTCGATTCCATTGCATGAAGCCATCCTCGCGCAGGCACACGTCACCGCGTCGAACAGACTTCTAATTCAGTTAGACGAGGAATGCAATCGAGATTCGCGGCAGGAGCTTACTCGCGCTTGGCGGTTTGCGTGATACTTGTCGCTGCGGAAGAGGAGGTCACCGGCGGAATGGGAGCTGCAACCCCGGCCGTTTGCGAGCCGAGGCCCAATTTCTGCAAGGTGAGAGCATCGAGCTTGCCGCTGGGGTTCAATCCATGGCCGGCTTGGAACTTCTTCATGGCTTCCACCGTGGAGTCGTTCCATTTCCCGTTTGGCGTTCCGGTAAATGATCCGTCTTTAGCGAGGGCTTGCTGAATTTCGGTGATGCGATCGGGAGTGGGAACTTTCTGCCCCCGCTCCCGACGCTTGGAATGTTTGCTGGTTTTTTTTGCATGCGCTTTGCCGCCTGCGGCCGAGCCCGGCGCCTTGCTGGCGGAGCTCCTAGGCTTTGCGGGACCTGCACTGGCCGACGACACGCCGGACTCTGCCGCTAGCAGCAGCATTAGAGTCGCCGGGATGGCGCGTCGCAGTCGCATCGTCTCTATCTCTATATCGCAGAGCCGCTAGGCCCGCAATAGAACTATTGTTGGTTATCCGCCGGTACCACACCGGATAGGTACAGGGTAAAGGTCCGGTCCGCATCGCCGCGGCGCAGCACCTTGAACACCACGTTGGATCCTGGCTTCAGCTTAGCTGCGGCGCGTTTGTAATCTTCCACGGAATTGATGGGATCGTGGTTGACCTCGGTAATGACGTCGCCGCGGGTGAATTGAATGTCGTCCGCAAAGCTGGCTGGCTCGACGTCGGTAACCAGAACGCCGCGCTGCCCTTCCATGCCCACGCGCGACGCTCGTTCAGGCGTCAGGCTATCGACGCGCAGGCCGAATTCCGCCGGAGACGCTTCGCCCGGTTGCCCATTGATGCGCCCCGCTTGCGTTGGGAATACGCGTGTGCGGTCTTCCACCACGGCGGTGGTTTCTTTTTGCGAGCGATCGCGCACGTAGCTCAGTTTAACCTTGCTGCCAATCGTCGCTTGCGCGATCGGGTTCACCAAGTCGTTCCCGCTCTTCACCGGCGCGCCGTTCACGCTGGTGATAACGTCTCCACCCTTCAGGCCGGCCTTCTCCGCCGGGCTGCCGGGTTCGACGTTCATAATCACCACGCCGTAGGGAGCGCCGAGTTCCTTCAGGGTTATGGCATTGGTGCCCAGGTCTTCCTGGAAGCTCACCCCAATCGAGCCGCGCGTGACGCGTCCTTGCGAAATAATTTGGTTGTAGACATTGATTGCTGTGGTCGAAGGCAGCGCGAAACCGACGCCTTCGTAGCCGCGGCTGCCGGTGATGATCGCGGTGTTGATTCCCACGACTTCTCCCGCGAGATCCACCAGCGGCCCGCCGGAGTTTCCGGGATTAATCGCTGCGTCCGTCTGCAAAAATCTTTGGAACTGGTGACCCGCGCCCCCAATTCCCTGGCGGTCTTTGGCGCTGATGATTCCGGCCGTTACCGTCGCCTGCAAACCGAACGGGCTGCCGATGGCCAATACCCAATCGCCAACTTGCACGCCGTCCGAATTACCCAGCTTTGCAGTCGGCAACTCCTTATTATCGGCTTCAATCTTGATCACCGCTAAGTCCGTATCTTCATCGACGCCAACAACCTTCGCGGTATATTTCGTCCGGGTGTTGCCGCTCAGTTGCACCTGAATCTTCGTGGCCTGCTCTACCACGTGATTGTTGGTCAAAATATAGCCGCGCTTGTCCACGATAACGCCGGAGCCCAGACTGCGCTCCGCTTGCGGCGGACCGTCTTGGCGCCCGTCGAAGAAGCGATCGAAGAAGTCCTGCATCGGATCGTCTTGCTCATATTGCTGCTGCGAGCGGCGCTTCTTGGGACGGCGCTCTAATACCTGCGTGGTGGCAATGTTCACCACCGCGGGTTCCACCCTGCTCACGATTCCGGAGAACGAAGCCGACGATGGAATAGGATCGGGCACCGCCAGGCGCGTCGCGTTCGCCCCGGCAAACGACATCGTCTTCATCGCCGAAACTCGCCCGGAAACCACCGACCCGATCAAAATACCGACCACCAGCGTCAGCGCCACAAATACCGAAGCCAAAATCTTGCGCCTACGCGCCCAATCAAATAATTCCTTTACTTGCTGACCCATTTTTTTTCGCTCCTCTTACCTTTCAAGAGACTACCGGCGCGACGTTCAGTATATCACCGCAATTCCCGGGTGATGTTACGTATCGGGCGGATGCGCCATGATTACCACTGGTCGCATGGCCGGGGTGCTCGGTCAGGCTCCTTAGAGGGGCCTTGCCGGCTGTGTGTAACGTCATGTCACATAGTATTGGACGCAGCAACCCGCCAATATGTTGTCACAAAATTATGCGCGCGTTAGATTTCCGGCCTCCCCCTTGACATCCCCTTGCTTTTCAAGCATAAAGGAAGGAGCCGCGGTTGCGGCGACACGTGGCGATTTAGGGCAACTTGCTCCACGTAAAAAACTGCTAAAGAGCGAGAAGAGTTCCCAGAAAGTTTCTGAGACCCCTCCAAGCACTTTGGCAAGGAGGGTTTTTCATTTTCCCTCCCTGCTGCCCTAATACCACAGATAAATACGCCACTGAGTTGCGTGCATTTTGCGCCTCTGTGCCACCTGGAAGGCAGCATATGTCTGATCTCTATGAACTACGATGTAAAGAATGCGGCAAAGCCTGGGGCAATTCCCCGCGCTCCTTCTGCGAAGACTGCTTCTCTCCCCTGGAAGTCTCCTTCGATTATGACGCCCTAAAGAAAAACGTCCGCCGCGCGGATCTCGCCAGCCGCTCCTTCAACATGTGGCGCTATGCGGAATTTCTCCCGCTGCCGGAGGGCTTCGTTGCGCCATCCGCCATCGGTGGCACTCCGTTGGTGGCATCGCGCAAACTCGCCGAGCATTGGGGCGTGAAGAATCTGTTCATCAAGAATGACGCAGTCTGCTTCCCTTCTCTTTCCTTCAAAGATCGCGTGGTCGCCACGGCCCTGGTGGCCGCGCGTCGTTTTGCCTTCAAAACCGTGGGCTGCAGCTCCACTGGAAATCTCGCGAATGCCGTGGCCGCGCAAGCCGCACAGCAAGGGCTGGACGCGTGCGTGTTTATTCCCGCCGACCTCGAACCCGCTAAAGTTTTGAACACAGCGGTCTATGGCGCGCGCATCGTGCGCATCAATGGCAACTATGATCATGTGAACCGGCTGTGCGCACAAATCGCCGACCGCTTCCAGTGGGGCTTGGTCAACGTCAATCTTCGCCCCTACTACTCGGAAGGCTCAAAGACGCACGGCTTTGAAATCGCCGAGCAGCTTGGCTGGCGCTTGCCGGACAACGTGGTTGTGCCCATGGCCGGCGGCTCGCTGATTGGCAAAATCGCCAAGGCCTTTCGCGAGCTCATCACCCTCGGCTGGGTGGAAGAAAAGCCCGTGCGTTTCTTCGGCGCGCAAGCCACCGGCTGTTCCCCAATTTCAACAGCGGTGAAGCGCGGCCTGGCTCGCTTCGAACCACAAAAGCCCAACACGATAGCGCGCTCGCTAGCCATCGGCAATCCAGCAGATGGCAACTACGCCAGCAAACTGATCCTCGAAAGCAAAGGCTGGGCCGAAGATGTCTCCGATCCGGAAATCGTCGCGGCCATCAAGCTCCTCGCGGAGACCGAAGGCATCTTCACGGAAACCGCCGGCGGTGTAACCGCGGGTGTAACGCAAAAACTGCTCCGCGACGGCCGGATTCATCCGGAAGAAACCACCGTAGTCTGCATTACCGGCAACGGCCTAAAGACCACCGACGCGATCGCGGCAGAATTCCCGGTGACCGAAGCCATAGCCCCGCGCCTCGAAGCCTTCGAGGCCTATTTGGAATCACAGCTGCCTGCAGTCGCGGCAGCTCGAGCATAGGGGCGCAGTATTGATGCGCCCTGCTTGGCGAGCGTACAGCGAGGGTCCAGCCAATACTCTAGAAGACACGCTAAAAAAGGAATTGACGACCCGAAATAGGAGACACAAAACAAAATGCCAGTAACCATAGAAATCCCAACCGCCTTCCGCCGCTTCACCAACGGCGCGCCCAGAGTCGATTGTAGTGCCACCACTATCGCCGAAGCCCTCGCCGATCTGACAGCACGCTTCCCCGACCTCTCGCGCCACGTCCGAGACGAAAGCGGCCAAATCCGCCAATTCCTCAACGTCTATCTCAACGAAGAGGACATCCGATTCCTCGGCGGCGAATCCTGCTCACTCAAAGAGGGCGATCGCGTCCTGCTCGTCCCATCTATAGCCGGCGGATCAAGTGATTGAAGTCGGGGAACACTCGTAAAAGCCCGCCTTTCTTAAAAAAAACTTTGCCGCATCGTCCAGATAGCCGATGGCCATCGATTGGGTCCAGGCGACGTCCACATTTGCTGCGGCCGAACTCTCGTCGAAGCATTGCGTCTATAATCTGGATGTATGGACTGGATTCCGATGGGATCGTCGCCAACTCGGAAACTATCCGCTGAATTCTCAAACGAACACCATAGGCGGCCAAACCGTGACGAAGGTAACTTGAGCCTGATCAATTCGAGCCGTGATGGCCGTGGCGCATACTTATCTATGATCTATTTGCTTCTCTGCAGCGCGCTGATGACTGGGGTCCTTGATGTTCGAGTAGCGCCGGCAGTGTCCCGACAGGTTGCGATTGAGCCTTTGCACGTGCCGGAGCTTGACGCCGGCTTTCAATTCGTCTACGAACTGAAGCCTGAGAAAGCTCACAAGCAGTTCGTGGCCTGGCAGAAGTCTCATCCGGAAGATCCCCTTGGGAGCGCCTCGGAAGCGGCAGCCTATGTGTTTTGAGGAGTGCTATCGGCAAGGCGTCCTGACCTCCGAGTTTTTCTTGGACAATAAGCGTTTTCTAGGCAAGATCCCACTCAAACCGGACCCAGAACTGCGCGCAGCATTCTTCGCCGCAGACAAGCAGGCGCAAGACCTCGCAGCTGCGATTGAAGACGAACCCGGACGATACGAACGCCCTGTTCGCCATGACCTTAAGCGTGGGCATGCAGGCCGACGATGCCAGCCTGATCGATAAGCGTCAGCTCGAAAGCCTGAAAATGATCGGCGAAGCTGATAAGTACGCCAAGAAACTGTTGGCAATCGCGCCAGACGCCGCGGATGGCTATCTTGGCCTGGGCACCGCGAATTACATAATTGAAAGTCTGCCGGGACTCAAAAAGTTTTCCCTTGGCATCGCTGGAATTCACGGCGACAAGAAGCTAGGGATCCAGCAGCTCCAGGCAGCCGCCGATCATGGCCACTACCTGCGGCCGTTTGCGAAGATAATGCTGGCCCTGGCGGCCCTGCGCGAGAAAAAGGCAGACGTGGCCCGCACCCAACTTAAGGAGCTCGTCGCGGAATTCCCCGAGAACCCGCTCTTTGCTAGTGAGCTGGCCAAGTTCAAGGTTTCCCCGGCTGCGGCAATTCCCCCCCAATCGTGAATTCTTCCTGAGCAAGTGCGCTTCAGCAGGGCTGTGCATTTGGTGTCGGTATCTTGAACTTCATGGCTATACCTTGAAACGAAGGCGATCGCGTCGTCCTTTCCATCGCCGGGGTTCGCTTTAATTCACATTAGCGCTGTAGAATCCTGAGACAGGCCTCAGCACATCGTTTATCAATGTCCTAGCAGGAGATCGAAATGGCTTACTACGCGCTCTTTTATCAAGCCGTCGACGATTTCATCGTGCGGCGCGCGGCTTTTCGCGATGAGCATTTGCGTCTCGCCACCGAAGCACAGGCGTGCGGCGAGCTTGTCCTAGCGGGCGCGTTAGATGATCCCCCCGACGGGGCGCTTCTCATTTTCCGAGCCGATAGTCCTGCTTCCGCCGAAGCCTTCGCCCGACAAGACCCTTACGTCATAAACGGTTTAGTGAAGAACTGGAAGGTGCGCGGCTGGACAGTCGTAGTCGGCTATCAGAATCCGCGCGCCCCTTCGATCGAAAAAAGTGCCGCGGAGTCCGCCTGACATGCTCGCGCGCTTCTGGTCCGCCAACACCACGCCTGCGCTTGCGGAGTCCTATCGCCAACATTTCGAGCAAGCCGTTCAGCCGCAACTCCGCAAACTCGACGGCTTTCTCGGCGTTACCCTATTCAACCGCCCTCTGCCCGGTGCTGTCGAAATTCTCGTCATCACCTACTGGCAATCCTTCGCCGCCGTCGATGCCTTCGCCGGATCTGATCGCGAATCCGCCGTTGTTGCCCCGGAAGCTGCCGCGCTCCTCACCGACTTCGACAAGCGCGTCCGCCACTACGAGGTCGCTCTGGCCCAATTCCCCGCTAACCGTTAGCGCCATACTGGAATCCAGTTCGGAATCGACGCTTTGCCAGGGCCCGCGCAGCCGCGAATTTGATTGACGTCCTGCACCTTCCCCCGCACACTAGCGCCAAAATTTTCTCGACTATCCGGATACCTGCCTCGGGGGCAACTCATTGGCGACCACAGCCAATCTCGATTTCAAACAGCCCCAAGCACAAGTTGAGCGACACGGCGCCGCCCTACGCAAGGACCTCGGGCTCACGGACCTAGTCCTGGCGCAAGTTTTGATGGTCGTTGTCCCTGAATTTTTCGGCACTGCGGTGAAAGCCGGTTCCGCTCAAGTCGCGATGTGGCTTTTGGCCATTATTTTGTTTTTTATTCCACAAGTTTTGGTGGTGACGTATCTGAATAGGTTGATGCCTATAGAAGGCGGTCTCTAAGAGTGGACCCGCATCGCGTTCAATGACCGGATTGGATTCCTTGTGGCCTGCAATCTCTGGCTCAGCTTCGTTCTGCAAGTGGCTCAAATCGCGTTCGTGACCACAACTTATTTATCCTATGCTGCCGGCCCGCAAGCGGCCTGGCTGGCTGCGAACAAGTGGGCTCTGTGTGTTGCATCGGTGGTGCTGCTCGCGGCACTGATATTTGTAGCTCGACTTGGACTGAGAGTCGGAAAGTGGATCACCAACGTCGGGAGCCTTTTTACCCTGATCACCCTCGTAGCGCTGGTTCTGATGCCCTTCGCTCATCAACGATGGGGTACGCTGTCCGCATACCATCCATTCCGCATGGCTGTGCCCCCGCTCACTCTTTTCAGCCTTAGCGTTTTTTTACCTAAAGCGTATCTTAATGGTTTGAATAAACGGTGCAGCTCCAACTAACGTCCTTTGCGCTAAGGTAGCGGACCATTCTCTTGCGGATAACACCGTTCTAACTGCTATAATTCGCCCCCATACGCAAACCTTCCGAGCCGCTGTCGATGCGTCATAAATGATTTGTACCCACTGTCACACCCCCAACCCAGCCACCGCGGGAAAATGCTCTTGCTGCGGAAGTGGTCTCGATATTGGCGCGGAACAGGCGTCAGGCGCGGAGGTCGCTTTCGACGCGACGCTGGAAGTCTCCGATTCCGGCTTCATCCATACGGGCATGGACTTCGGTCCGCGCTACCACGTGGAATCGCTGCTGGGCACCGGCGGCATGGGCAAGGTCTACAAAGCTCGCGATCGCGAGTTAGATCGCATCGTGGCCATCAAGGTCTTGCGACCGGACCTGATGACCGATCCCCAAGCCATGCAGCGTTTCAAGCACGAACTGCTCCTCGCCAGCAGCATCTCGCACCCCAACATTCTGCGCATTCACGACCTCGGCGAATACAATCGCGTGAAGTTCATCTCCATGGCGTATGTCGATGGAGGCGATCTGACGCAGCTGCTGCGCAAGGAAGGGCGGCTGCCGCTCGACCGGGTCCTCAACATTATGCGCCAGCTAACGGCGGCCCTGGCCGCGGCTCATGGCGTCAACATTGTTCATCGCGACCTCAAGCCTCAGAACATTCTGCTCGATCACTTCGACCACGTTTACGTTTCCGATTTCGGCATCGCCAAGACTCTCGAATCCGACCGCACCAGCGTCACGCGCACCGGCGCGGTCCTGGGCACGCCGCTCTACATGTCTCCAGAGCAGGTCGAAGGCAAGCCCGTTGACCATCGCAGCGACCTTTACACGTTTGGGCTGATCTTTTACGAAATGCTTACGGGCGTTCTGCCCTTTTCCGGGGACACCACCTTCCAATTGATGTATCAGCGCGTCCACCAACTTCCGAAGCGCCCGGAGCTGGTCATCCCGGACCTGCCTCCATATCTCTCCCGCATCTGCCTAAAGTGCCTGGAGAAAGAGCCCGGCAAGCGCTATCAGCACGCCAACGAAATCCTCGCCGATCTCGATCAGAAACACGCCCCTACGCAATCGCGCACGGTCCAGATCAGCCTTCCGGTACTCTCGAAGAAGGTCTCGCTGCTGTCTGCGGCGGCCGTCGTCCTTCTCATCGCAGGCATCCTAGCCCTTCCCCCGGTTGGCAACATTTTCCGGCACAAAGGCGCGGGGACGCTTTCCAGCATCCCCTCGCTGCAACAAGGAAAGTTTGTGGCCGTGTTGCCCCTGCGCATAATCGGTGACCCGGCCACCTTGAATTATGTGGCCGACGGCCTCGGTGAAGCACTGTCCGCTAAACTCCTCCAATTGCATGACGTCCACACCACCTCCGCCTCCGAAGTGTCCAAGGCGCGCCCAAGCAAGTCGCTGGACGACGCCGCGCGCCACTTGGGCGTCAACCTGATCGTTTCCGGCACCATTCAAGGTAGCGGCGACCGCTTGCGGATCGTGGCCTCGCTGGACAATGCCGCCGACGGCAAGCACGTCTGGACCCAGGAATTCTCCGGTGTGCAGCAGGATTTGCTGACTCTGGAAGACCAAATCTACGCCGGCCTGGTGGACGCTTTGGCTCTCAAGCCCACGAACGAAGAGTCCGCCCGAGCCACGCCCCATCCGACCGAAAATATCGAGGCCTACGACCTTTATCTGAAGGGCCGCAGCGCCATACGCGGCCAGCAGGACGTCAAGAACATCCAAGCCTCGATCGGTTATTACGAACACGCATTGAAGAAGGACCCGAGCTTCGCGCTAGCCTACGCCGGCGTAGCCGATGCCAGCCTGATCATGTACCAAGAGAAGAAGGACAGTTTTTGGTCTCAGAAGGCGTTAGCAGCCGCCCAGCAAGCCCAGCGGTTGAACGACAATTTGCCCGAGGTTCACTTCTCCCTGGGTAACGTCTACACCGCGTCCGGCAAGAGCGCAGAGGCGGTGTCCGAGCTGAAGCGCGCTCTGCAACTGGCGTCCAATTCGGATGACGGGTATCGGGGGCTTGGCAAGGCTTACCTTGCTCTCGGTCAAAAGGACCTGGCTCTCCAGGCTTATCAAAAGGCTATCGACCTCAATCCCTACTATTGGGTTAACTACAATTCCATCGGCACCGCTTATTCAGAGCTGGGAAAATACGAAGGTGCGTTGGCGGCCTTTCGCAAAATGATCGAGCTCGAACCAGACAACTCCTTTGGATATTTGAACGTCGGCGCGGTCTACTTCCAGCAAGGCAAGTATGACCAATGCATCCCTTTCTTTCAAAAGTCCCTTCAAATCCAGCCGCACTACCTGACCTATTCCAACTTGGGCACGGCCTTTTTCTATCTGAAGCGCTATTCCGAGTCCGTCCCAATGTTCGAGAAGGCCGTGGAATTGAACCAAAACGACTCCTCAATGATGGGCAACCTTGCCGATGCTTATCGGTGGTCAAGTCAAATCGAGAAGGCCAATACCAGCTATGACAGAGCCATTGCTCTTGCTTTTAAGCAGCTTGAGGTCAATCCGCGGGATGCTACTGTGCTGGATGAGCTGGGTCTCTGGTACGCCAAGAAGGGAGACGCTGTCCACGCACTCGACTTCATGCGTCGAGCCCGCGCTGTCAGTCCTGACGACGTGGGAATGATCTACGATCAGGCTGAGGTCCTCGCTATTACAGCTCGCCCGGCAGAAGCCCTGAAAGTCCTGCGGGAAGCGTTACAAAAGGGATACTCCGTGGAGCAGGCAAAAATCGACCCTGAACTCGCTACCCTTCAAAATCTTCCTGAGTTTCAGAAGCTTGTTAAGGAATTCAGCAAACGCAATTAGGACGCCAGCGGCTTGTTCCCCAGCTTTCTCCTGCGCGCCAGCATCGCCGCCAGTCCGGTCCCGAGGAGGGCTATGCTAGCGGGCTCCGGAACCGAAGAAATGATAATAGAGTAGGTGTGGGGGTTCGAATTATTATCCTCTAAAGTTAGGCCATAGACTTGGCCGGGCCCGATGCCCTCGGTCTTGCAATCGTCGGATTCGTCGCAAGTGTCGTTGTTGTGCCCGATGTGCTCGCCCTGGCAATCGGATTCGTCGCAGCTTTCGTTACGGGGGACCGAAAAGATGCACCCCGTCGAGGTGAGGACCGGCGTCGCTTTGAGGGCTGCATCGTTATTCAGTCCGCAACTAATCGCGAAGGTGCCACCGGTGATAGTCACCACGAGCGTATCCAGCGTGACGCCAACCAGGTTTGTGAAGTCATTGATGCAGTTAGCGTCAACGGTGAAGGATTCGGTTAAGGAAACCTGGTTTTTACTGGCACAACTCCCGCCGGGGCCCAACTTGATCTTCGGGTCGATAAGCGCATCCGCTTTGACCACGCTCCCAGCCGACAAGTACAGGGCAACCGCTAGAAGGCCCAGAAAATAGCTTAAATGTTTCATTTTGGTGCCCCCAGACGCAGACTTATAACTTTGATTACCGCATGTTGGGCACCAAACCTCTGGACGATCACCTTCCACGGAGCTACTGATTTTGTTAGGGTTATCTGCCAGCTAATCCAAACGGTCCGTCCCACTGACCATTCTTTTGCACATTTTCGCCCAATCCGTGCCCATTCACCGAAAGGGGCTCTAAAATCAAGACCAAGCGGAACAATCCAGCTTCGCCCATCGTTTCTTAGTCCACAAGAGGTCACTATGCGCCATCCATTCTTTATCCTGTTGGTGTCCCTCGCATTCGTGGCGCCAATGGGCCTGTCGGACTCGGAACTCCGGGTCAAAGACCTTCAGAACCACCCCTTCGCCGTCGACTTCCCTGCCGGGAGCAAACTGCGCCTGCACCTGCGCTCCGGCGAGTTCAGGATCGTTGGGCATAAGGACAACAAGATCGCGGTGCACTTGGCCGGGCGTAATGCCGACCATGCTCGCGAACTAACTGTGCAGTTCAGGCGCTGGGGCAATGATGCCGACCTACGTATCTCCGGCGGCCCCAAGAATGACCTGA
>Ga0209736_1000512_pt1 | contig 12342 bp, 10 predicted proteins | sample BlaSpr_A8_Ref_M3_FD_187992 | JGI IMG/M metagenome (GOLD analysis project Ga0209736, IMG submission 187992) | Forest soil microbial communities from Thunder Bay, Ontario, Canada - Black Spruce, Ontario site 2_A8_Ref_M3 (SPAdes) (version 2) | ecosystem: Environmental > Terrestrial > Soil > Boreal... | reverse complement strand
CGGGATATTCGTTTGTGTGGCTGAAAAACGGAAGTGGCTTTGAAAAGCGTACGGTGAAGATAGGGCGGCGGAATGATTTGAACGCCGTCGTGGAATCCGGATTGGCAGAGGGAGACGTGATCCGGCGCGATGCGGGCGAAGATGCTAGAGCCGCGGAGAGGCCATGAGCGGCGCAAGTCAGAAATCCAAAACCAGAAAGAAAGTGCTCGTCGGCGCTGCCATCCTGGTTGTTGGCGGACTTGTGTTTGGGGCCTTTCGGCTGGCGAACTCGGCGGTGAATTTTCCGATGGCGGATGTGAAGCGCAAGGAATTCGTGGATTACCTGGAAATTAAGGGCGAGGTCAAAGCGATTCGGTCGGCGGTGATTGCCGCGCCTTACGGGGCGGGGGACTTGCAGATATTGAGGCTTGTGGACAACGCCACGAAAGTGAAGAAGGGGGATTTTCTGGTGGAGTTTGACGCGACCACCGTGAAACAAAAGCTGGCGGAAGATCAGTCGGCGGTGAAATCCGCGGAGGCTGAGATTCAGCAGTCGCGCGCGGCGTCGCGATTGAAAGAAGAGCAGGACGTAACCGACGAGATGAAGGCGAAGTTTGACACTGAGAAAGCCCGCATGGATGCCAGCAAGCAGGAAATCCTATCGGTCATCGAGGGCGAGCAGGCCAAACTGAAACTCGCGGATGCGGAGCAGAAACAAAAGGAGACCGAATCCAAGCTGAAGGCGGATCGCGCGGCGGCGGTTTCCGATCTGGCGAGCAAGCAGCAAAAGCACGACCAAGCTGCCTTTCAAGTGGAGCTGGACCAGCGAGCACTGGACTCCCTCACTCTTCGAGCTCCGCTTGATGGCGTTGTGGCGCTGCAAAATCACTGGCAGCCGCAAGGGAGCCCCACGACTTTCAAACCGGGCGACCGGGCGTGGCCTGGCGCGGCGATCGCGGAGCTTCCCGATGGTTCGGCGCTCAAGATCTCGGCCCGTGTGGAGGAAGCGGAAAGAGGGCAGCTGAAATTGGGCCAGACGGCCAGCGTGCGGCTGGATGCGCTTCCGGATCGGAATTTCGACGGGCATGTCGACACGATCAGCCCAACGGCCAGCCTGGATTTCGGCGCGGGATGGCCGGTGCCGCGAAATTTTGCGGTGGATCTGGGCTTGGCAGGGAGCGATGCGCGGCTCACGCCTGGAATGGGAGCAACTATTCGCATTGCGGTGGATCGCGTCCCCGACGGAATTGTTATTCCGACGAATGCTCTTTTCAGAAAAGCGGGGCGAACTGTTGCGTATGTGCGGCGGGGATCAAAATTCGAAGAGACGCCCGTGGAAGTGTCGCGCCAGAGCGGCGACCAGGCTTTGATCGCCAAGGGATTGCAACCGGGCGAGCGGTTAGCCCTCAAGGATCCAACGCTTGCGAAATAAGAACTTCATGTTGAGCAAGGAAAGAACGCGTACGGCAGCATTTCTACTGGCAGTGGCGTTGGGAGCAAGCAGTATTGGCTGCCGACAGACCACGGTAATTGCCAGTGATGGGGAAATTCCGACAGCCACAGTCAAGGAAGTTGATTTACAACTGAAAGTGTTCACCAAGGGCGCGTTGCACACCGAACAATCCCGAGTCGTTTCGGCTCCGCCGATTGCAGGCGGAACGTTGCAGATCATTCAGTTGGCTGCCGCCGGGGCGCATGTGCACACGGGAGAGGTGGTGCTGGAGTTTGACCCAAGCCAGCAAGAATACAACCTGGCGCAAAACCGGAGCGACCTCGAACAAGCCGACCAGGAGATCGTCAAAGCCAAGGCAGACGCGGCGGTCCAGACAGCGGAAGACCAGACGGCGCTGTTGAAAGCAAAATATGCGGTTCGCAAAGCAGAACTTGAGGTCAGCAAGAACGAAATATTGAGCCCGATCGACGGGCAGAAAAACATTCTCGGGCTGGATGAAGCCAAGCGCGCTTTGACGCAGCTGGAACAAGACATCCGGTCGCACGGAGCGTCCAATGATGCGGCACTGGCAATCAGCCAAGAGAAACATCACAAGGCGCGTCTGGCGATGGACCGAGCGGAGCTCAACATAAAGAATATGCGGATAACGTCTGCCATCGATGGGCTTATGGTCATCCACGGCAACCGCGATTCCACCGGGGGATTTTTCATGGGTGGGATGACTCTCCCGGACTATCACGTTGGGGACCAGGTAAACCCCGGAAGTTCGATCGCGGAAGTGATCGACGGTTCTCGCCTGGAGATTTCGGCGCAGGTCGGCGAGACGGACCGCACGAATGTCAAGACGGGGCAGTCCGTGGATATAAAGGTGGATGCGCTTCCCGGCGAGTCGTTTAGCGGGAAGGTGCGAACGGTTGGAGGAGCCACGGCGCGCGAGTTCTGGGACGACAACGCAAAGCACAAATTTGACGTGGCCATCCAAATCGACCGCGTAGATCCGCGGTTGCGGCCGGGCTTCGAGGCGCAATTAAGCATTCTTGGTGATCACCTTGCAAAGGCCGTATCGCTTCCCGCAGAAGCAGTTTTCGAGCACGACGGGAAGAAGATCGTCTACTGCGAACGTGGGCGGGGATTCGAGATGCAGGAAGTGAAAGTGCGGGCGCTGAGCGAAGGGCGAGCCATCCTTGAGGGCATCCCGGTCGGAACGGTTGTTGCGCTGGTGAATCCCGACAAGAAACGCTCCGGCAAGCCCAAGGAAAGCGGCAGCGCAACTCCTAGCCTGGGTGCGAGTTCCAATTGAAACGAATGGGGCGGCGATGAAACCCGGTTCGATGGCTCAGCCGAGATCGTTGGAACAGTGGCTGCCTGATCTCGCGTTTGGTTTTGAGAACCTGGCCAGCCATAAGCTGCGCTCTTTGCTGACCATGCTGGGAATGATTTTCGGCGTGGCGGCGGTGGTGGCGATGCTCTCGATTGGAGCGGGAGCGCAACAGAAGGTGATGGCATTCATTGAGCAGCTGGGCGTACGCAACCTGATTGTGGAAGCCAAAGAAGCGCGCAACGAACAGGAGCTTCAGAAGGTCCGGAAGAGTTCGCCGGGCCTCACGCTCAAGGACTATCAGATTATTCGCGAGAATATGTCGAGTATCCAGGAGGCCACTCCGCGCAAGCGTTTCACACCGACGAAGATTCTTCCGAAGCCGCAGCAGGACACGCCTGTCGTTTACGGCGTGGAGCCGAGCTATTTGGAAATTGGGCATTTGCGGGTGACCGAAGGGCGATTCTTCGACGCTTCGGATAATGCGGCTTCCGCGCCGGTGTGCGTTTTGGGTGCGGCGGCCAAAGACAGCTTGTTTGGCGCGTCTCAAGCGGTTGGAGAGTACATCAAGCTCAACGAAATGTGGTGCCATGTAATTGGGATCGCCGGGCCGCAACTCGCTCCCGAATCGGACGTGTCCGGCGTCCGCACAGAAGACATGAATAACCTGGTGTATGCGCCGTTGAATTCGGTGCTGTACCGTCTGGAAGACTCGCAGAGCTGGCTGAAGGATGAGATCGATGGCATGTACTTGCATCTGGCATCGGTGGACACGAGCGTGACGGACGCGGAAGTGGTGCGCGGAATTCTGAATTCCTCGCATCACGATGCGGGCGACTTCAGCGTTATCGTGCCTGCCGAGTTGCTGGCGCAACAGAAACGCACGGAGCAGCTTTTCAACACCGTGATGGTGGCCATCGCGTCGATTTCGCTTTTGGTAGGCGGAATCGGAATCATGAACATCATGCTGGCCGCCATTCTGGAACGTACACGCGAAATTGGTGTTCGCCGCGCGATTGGCGCGAGGCGCTGGGACATCATTCGGCAATTCGTTATCGAAGCGACCCTCATTTCCTTCGCGGGCGGTCTGCTCGGCGTGGTGCTCGGTTTCGCGATGTCGCAACTGATCGCGTGGCTTGCGGGGTGGTCCACGGTGGTTACGATCAGCTCCATCCTTCTGGCTTTCGTAGTTTCCATTTCCGTGGGATTAATTTTTGGGATTTATCCGGCGGTGAAGGCAGCGCGGCTCGACCCTGTCGAGGCCATTCGGTACGAATAGTCGGGGTTCACGATCAAACAATTCTGCGGGGGGTGATCGATGAGAGTGGTGCGTTCGTTCGTGGTTGCAATCTTCTTCCTTGCGTTGTGTGGAGTTTCCTCGTGGGCGCAGAACGCTCCAACCCTGGAGAGGGTGCTGGGAATCAGCGGCCGGCAAAAACCAGCCGCGCCGCTGCTTTCGCCGCAGGATTTGAAGGATCACATCGTCGACGGGAAACTTGTGCTTTCTTTGGACGACAGCATACGCCTGGCTCTTTCCAACAACACGGACATTCACCTGGACCATTACCAGATTGAAACCGCGGAGAACAATCTTCGGCGTGTTTATGCGCCGTTCGATCCGCTGCTGACCTCGAGTTTCAACGATCAGCGGATCAAATCGCCTACGTCGACGCAACTCTCAGGGGCAGCCATTCTCAATACTTTGAACCAGTCGACGCAGATCGGCTATTCGCAAACGTTTCAAACGGGCACCAATTTCCAAAGTTCCTTGAATACGTTCAAGAATTCGACCAATAGCTCGTTCAATTTTCTAAATCCTTCTATTTCGACAGCGCTGCAGTTCACGGTTACACAGCCGCTTTTGCGAAACCGCGGACTCTTTCCGAACCGTGCTCCGATTTTGATCGCGCAGCGCAACCTGAAGCAGGCTCGCGCGTCCTTTGTCGGAGAAGTGAACAACATAATCCTCCTGATAGTGAACAATTACTGGAATGTGGTGCTGGCCCGGCAAGTCCTTTCCGTGCAGCAAAAATCGCTTGAGGAAGCCCAGAGGAGTTACGATCACGACAAAAAGGCGCTGAGCCTGGGAGCCTTGCCTCCCTTGGACATCTATCGCTCCGAGTCTCAAGTTGCGTCCCGGCGTGTTGGAGTGATTCAAGCGGAATATGCCGTCAAGCAGGCCGAAGATCAATTTCGCCAAGGCATCGCTGCAGACCTGGACCCCGCGACTCGCGTGCTGGATCTGGAGATGACGGACAGACCGGAGCCGGTGGGCGCACTGTCCAACGTGGATATCCCGACAGCCCTGGCGCGCGCCATCGCGAATCGGCCGGAACTGGAAGCGGTGCACGAACAGCTCGCAGCCGATGAACTGAGCATTCGGCTTGCGCACAATGGGCTCAAGCCGGACCTGGAACTCTCTGGCTTTTATGCGGGGAACGGACTGGCCGGGAATGACCCTGCCGTTGGGAATACAGGACTCAGCAACACTCTGAGCCAGTCTTTTCGTTTTGCCTTTCCGGCGTACGGCGCGAGTCTTTCGTTGACGCTCCCGGTAAGAAATCACAGCGCAGAGGCCAATCTTGCCGATTCACTGGTGAGCCGCCGCCGTGACCAATATCAGGAGAGAGGGACGAATCAGAGCATCTCTCTGGAGGTAACGAATGCGGTGCACGCACTGGAGGCAGCCAAGCTCGGGATGGAAGCGGCCAAAGTAGCGGTGGATCTTGCGAAGGAGACGCTTCACGCCGACGAACGAAAGTACGAATTGGGAACGGAACAGATTTTCTTCGTTCTGGACGCGCAAACACAACTCGCGCAAGCGGAGTTGAATCTGATTCAATCTCAAATAAATTTTCAACTGGCCGTTACGCGAGTGGATCATGCAACGGGGGATTTGCTGGAGCATCATCACGTGCAGATCGCGGAACCTGCAAAATAAGGTTTTGACCAGAGTCAAAATCGCCGCGCACGACGCGCGGTGGGTCGAAGGAGATCTAACAAAATGAGGAATTTAGTGTAATGAGCGGATTCGAACCCACGAATGGAGGTTTTGCAGACCAGTCGTGGATTGCTATCTTGTTGATTCATCTTGCCTTTACGCCCGCGCTGCTAGCTGATTTTGGCCCTAATTTGGGCCTAATTGTTCCCAAGTTGTTTCTAACTTTTGGAGTGAACCCCTAAGCTGGCACAATTTTGGTTGGGCACAGTTTCCGTTTCATAAAAGTGTTCTTGCATCTCCTAATAGAAGAAGGGGTCTGGGGAAGGGGACGACCTCGCCCTCTCACCCCATCTCGCGAGGCGTCTATAAGCATCGCTGGCGCCAGCTTAGCCTGTCATTTGCTTACTGAAGGCATACAGAACAAGCTCCACCCGACTGGATACGCCAAGCTTTTCAAAGATTCGGAAGAGGTAGTTTCTCACCGTGTGCTCGGTCACATTGAGTTGCTGGGCGATCTCGAGGTTTCTCATGCCCTCGGCCACTAGCCGTACGACGTCCTCCTCGCGCCTGGTGAGCAAGCGCAGTCCGTGAGCGCCGAGGAGCTGGAATGGCTTCAAATGCGTCAGGGCCTCAAGGACAAACTCGAGATCCGCATTGCGGGCCCAAACTTCTCCCTTGTGGACGATGCGGATGCACTTGGACAGCGCCTTAAATGGCTGCACCCGCAAGAAGACACCTCGGGCTCCACTCCGAAAGGCGTTTATCACCAAGTCGCGTTCGGAGTCACGAAGCAGCATGACGGTCGCCGTCTTGAATTGCGCAGCACGCAGTTCGTTCAGGACCTTGAAACCCATCAGCGGTCCGTCCTGCAGTTCGGCGCTGACGACAGCTACATCAGGCCTGTGTTCATTCAGTTTTAGAATCGTGTCGGAGGAATTGCTGGTCAAAGCGACGATATCAAACAGATTTCGGCAGCGTTTCAATGCTCCTGCAATCAATTGGCTGCCCATCGGATCAGCCTCGGCAATGAGGACCTGAATCCTTTGAACAGGAAAGGGGCTAGGGCTGAGCAAGTCACACCTCCACCATGAATCGCGGGGAGACAAAGGTTCTAGAGAGTCTTGTTTCAAATTGCTGTTCAATTTAGGACACTACGATTGGTAGCGTAATAGAGATAGCAGAACCCACTGTATCGTGGTCATCTAGACTTCCAGACGATTCCATCACGCTCGGTGCATACGAGAGAACCGAAATTATGACCCAGCTCACTGTACAACGCTTTCGAAATGGCATGAGCAAAGGGCACTCGCCTGAAGCACCCCAACATTTCAGCCTGCCGCTGGGCTTGCTCATCCAGGCGTTGGGTGGATCCGAGAGATAGACCTATGCTTCTGAATTGGTGGTTGGCTATCCTAACCCCAAGCTCAGCAGCGACATACATTGACGCCGCTTTGATCGCCCTCATGTGCCATTCGCGGAGTTGTAGTACCCAAACTGCCAGTACTTAACGACAAAGCGGATCCGTCACTTTCAACGAGAAAACACCTAACGGCTTTCCGTACGATCTGGCCTGAGACTTTCGTACCTATATCACACAAGAGCTTTTCGCCTCGCCTGTTGTCTGTAACGGCCATCCGGAGAGACACCTAGTAACAATGCAAGACAGCAGATTACGGACGACCAACAGCATAGCTAATCGTAAGTATATGGAAGACTACCTTTAGCCTCTTGTGTGATTTTTCGAAACTCTATACGGTGCGAGACTCGGCAAGGCGAAGTTGGTGCCATGGGCACTCAATCCGGTCAGATCAGCGGCCAGTCACTTCATTCTGTGGAACGAAGAAAACACCTACGCTACCAGTTGGACTTTCCCGCCATATTTTCATGGGAAAGCTCACAACGGAGTCGCTTGCAAGGGGAGGGAATCACCCGCGACATCGACCTGTTCGGCGCATTCGTCTTCACTCCCACCTGTCCCCCCGTCGAAGCCACAATCCAGCTCGAGGTCCTTCTCCCTCCACTCACTGGAGCAAAAGCGACCATTCGGATCAAGGGAGAGGCGCGCGTACTGCGGGTCGAGCCGAGGCGCGAAAAAGGGGTTACCGGCGGATTCGCGGTCCTGAGTGCCGGTTTCAACTTGTACCCTCCCGCTACGGATGAAACGAAATCCGAGTTTAATACCGTAAAAAAGCTGCTGGAATCGCGGAGGAGTGATGAGTAACACGAAACTGTTTTTAACCGCCTGCGCGTGTCTGCTCGTGACGCCGGCTTATTCAAGCTTTGGGCAAAATCCCCCGAAGACAGAGTCGGCTCAGCCGAACACGCAAGTGCAAGTTCGTCCAGATACGGCTGCCGCGTCGAGCTCCTCGGACAGTCCGGAAAAAAGCCCGACGTCCGTTGCCCCAAGCGCTCCACCACGGACCGCGCTTCCCCTTGGCACAGGGCAGGCGGATTCGGATCGCCCCGCCCTCGAACACCGAAATCCTCGATATCGGGTGATGAGAGATGACGTCTTGGTCCTCACATTCCCGCTCTCCCCGGAATTCAATCAGACGATTACGATCGAACCGGATGGGTACGTCACTCTATTAGGGGCCGGGAGTGTCTATATTCAGGAAATGACAGTGCCGGAGGTGATTGAGGCACTGAAGAAAGCGTACTCGAAAATACTGCGCGATCCCATTATTGATCTGGATCTAAAGGATTTTCAGAAGCCATTTTTCATCGTTTTAGGCCAAGTAGGCAAGCCCGGCCAGTATAACCTGCGATACGACACGACTGTGTCGGAGGCGATCGCCATCGCCGGCAGTTTTACTGCTGAATCCAAAACGCAAGTCTTTCTCTTCCACCGTGTTTCGTCCGGTTGGGTTGAGGTCAAGAAGCTCAGCCTCAAGAACATACTGCATGGAAAAAACGTCAACGAGGATCTGCATCTGCAGGCAGGGGATATGATTTACGTTCCGGTGAATTTTATCTCCAATTTCAAGAAATACGTACCGTACTCAACTGGCCTTTACTTTAACCCAAGTTCATTTGGCTTCTAATTTGAAATGCAAGAATAAATCCCAAAAGGCGAAAGAAATAAGCTATGAGCGAACTAAATCTTCCAATCAAGCCTAGCGAAGGAGACTCAAAACCGACCCTGCGGGACGTGTTGGCCCCGCTGTTCCGTCACCGGCGGCTGATGATCCTCTGTTTCTTCGGCGTTTTCCTGGGCGGCATCCTAGCCGCCCTGCTCTCAACGAACCAGTACCAGGCGCATATGCAGATACTCGTGAAGCGCGAGCGCGTGGACCCGGTTGTGACCAGCGAAGCGTCTCCGCAGACGATCCAAGCCGCCCCGCCCGTGACCGAAGAAGAGATCAATTCCGAGGTTGAGCTGCTTCGGAGTGACGACCTCTTGCAGAAGGTGGTCCTCGCTGCCGGGCTTCAGGAGAAGGAAAAGGATTTAGTTTGGGCTGTCGTGCGGCCAAAGGAGGACGCGGAAACACGTGTTTTCAAGGCAGTGAAGGGGCTTGGCAAAAACCTGGATGTTGAAGCTGTGAAAAAGACGAACCTGATCAAAGTGAGCTATCAAACGGCGGACCCACAGCTCGCGTATCGCGTGCTGAATACGCTGGCGAATTCTTACTTGGAAAAGCATCTCGCTGTCCACCGGCCGCCTGGGGCATTCGAGTTTTTCCAACAGGAGACCGAGCAATATCGGAAGAGTCTCGAGGAGGCAGAGGCGCGCTTGGCCCGTTTTGATAGTGAGAAGAAAGTTGCCTCCCCAGTAGTAGAGCGTGACCTGATAGTACAGAAGCTGAGTGAGTTCGACGCGACGTTGTGGGGGACTCAAACCGGGATCGCCGAGACTCAGCGCCGGATTGACGACCTTGAAGCGCAGCTGAAGGTGACCCCCCAACGATGGAGCACCCAGCAGAGGACTTCCGACAGTCAGGTGGCGGGGACTCTTGAGGGCACGCTTGCCACTTTGGAGTTGAAACATACCGATATGATGGCGCATTACGATCCGGACTATCGCCCGCTCAAGGATCTCGAAAGTCAAATTGCCAAGGCTCGGGCGCAGGTTGAGGCAGCGAAAAGCGCCCCGCTGCGCGAGTACACTACCGATGCAAACCCTGCCTATCTCTGGTTGACGGAGGAGCTCGTCAAGTCCCGGGCGGACGTCGCAACTTTACACGCAAGAGCTGCGGCAACTGCCCGCAATGTCCAGCTCTATCGTCAGATGGCGCTCGACCTCGGGCAGAAAGAGCTCGAGCATGGAGACCTGATTCGGAATACCAAGACCGAAGAGGGGAACTTCCTCCTCTATCTTAACAGACGGGAAGAAGCCCGGATCTCAGATGCGCTGGACAGCAGGCGCATCCTAAACGTGGTGATCGCAGAGGCTCCCACTATTCCCGCACTTGTGCATTCGCGCTGGTTTTTCGTGCTTCTAGGCACGTTGCTGGCCGCGGTGGTAAGCATGGGAGTGGGGTTTGTCTCTGACTACATGGACCCAACACTGCGGACTGCGGATGAAACCAAGAAGGTGCTGGCGATGCCGGTTCTGGCAGCGATGCCGAAGATGCAAAAAAGAGGGTAGTACAGATGTACCTTGAACACTACGGACTAATCGAGGAGCCCTTCGGCGTGACGCCGGACCCGCGGTTCCTCTACCTCGGACCCAAGCATCGGGAGGCGCTCGCCTCGCTCCTCTACGGTACGGAAGCGAATCGAGGTTTCCTCGCTTTGATAGCCAAGCCGGGGATGGGAAAGACTACGTTGCTTTTTCAATACCTCGAACATCTGGGCAACAAGGCGCGCACGGCGTTTGTATTTCAGACTGACTGCAACTCACGCGAGTTTGTTCGCCACATCCTCATCGATCTCGGTCTAGATGCGTCGGGGAAGGATCTCCCAGCGATGCACGAGATGCTGAACCAGCTCTTGATGGAGGAAATGCGTGCGGGCCGGCGCTTCATTCTTGTGATTGACGAGGCGCAGAACTTGGAAGAAAAGGTCCTCGAATCCGTGCGACTCCTATCGAATTTCGAGACGCCCTGGATGAAACTGATGCAGATCGTTATAGCGGGACAGCCAGAGCTTGCGAAGCGGCTGGCCAGGCCCTCGTTGGCACAGCTCCGCCAGCGGATTTCCCTGATGATTCGGATCGAGCCATTCATGCCCGAGGAAATCAACGCCTACATCGATCATCGGCTCTGGATTGCGGGGTACCAAGGCCCGTCTCTTTTCACTGGCGGGGCGCGATTAATGATTGCCGAACACAGCGAAGGCATTCCTCGCAATATCAACAACATTTGCTTTAATGCTATGTCACTCGCGTGTGCCCTGAAGCGGAAAACCATCGAGCGGGATATAATCCGCGAAGTTTTGGCCGACTTGGATCTCGAATCGCTGAATGAAGGAACAGCTGTTGTCCGGAAATCAGAGGAAGAACCAAAGCACAGCGTCTCGCAAACTCCTCGCAATGTAGAGCGGAAATCGCGCTTCCGAGATTGGTCGCCAAGATTACCAGGAGCTGAAGCAGGTCGAATCTACTTTGTTTTTTTCGTTGTTGCTAGTGCGCTTCTACTCGCGCTGGGTGGGTCCGTCATTCATGTAAACAGGAAACAAAGGCAAGCGTCCGCCTCGCAGGTTCCCTTGCCCGCCGAAACCAGCTTTATTGCTCCTACGCCGGCGCCAGCCTTCCTGGTTTCAACGAGCCTAGCTGCTCCGAGTGTCTCTTTGACTGGTCTGAAGGCGGAGGCGCCCCCCGATCACGAAACCCAGGCTCTTCTGTCCCAATATAAGGGGACGCAGTCAGGTGCCCCAGCGAAGCGCACAATTGAGCAATACCGTTCCATCATTGTAATGCCCGGTCAGACGCTCTATCAGATCAGCGTCAGATACTTCAGTAAGTACAACCGTGAGATTTTCGAAGAAATCCATGAGCTCAATCCCTGGCTGATTAATCCCAACCACATCCAATCTGGCCGTGAGATTCGCATACCTTCTGTGAAGGAAGATTCAGGACACGAGCATCCCGCGGCCAAGCAAGGCTCCAATAGCGTAGCCGGAAGGGTGGAAAAACCATGAGCAGAAACTATGAATTAATCCAGCAAGTCAGGACGGAACCGGAGATTGCTCCCATCCCTGAACTAAAGACAGCATTTTCGGTGGACGACGTAAACGGAAATGGTCGCGGGAACGCGGATGGTCTCGATCTTGACGAGATGGCTCGGGAAGAATCTCTGAAACTGGTGCAGCGCGTCTTCCTGCGGCCGGCCGAAGAGCGTCCGCACGCCGTTGTGTTCGCGGGCATCGAACTTGGAGATGGATGCAGCCGAATTTGCGCCAACACGGCGAAAACCCTAGCGCGGAATATCTCAGGTTCGGTTTGCCTGGTGGACGCGAACCTGCGGTCGCCCTCACTGGCCCAGTTCTTCGGCATCAGCAATCATCATGGTCTCTCCGATGCCTTACGCCAGCGAGGCGCGATCCGCGACTTCACTCAGCAGCTTCGTCCCGATAACCTCTGGCTGCTTTCATGCGGCTACTTCGCAACTGACTCGCAGAGTCTCTTGAGTTCGGAACGTTTGAAGGAACCGTTGGCGCAATTGCGCAAAGAATTTGATTTTGTGCTCATTAATGTGTCAGCAGCGATCC
>Ga0209736_1000511_pt1 | contig 12377 bp, 14 predicted proteins | sample BlaSpr_A8_Ref_M3_FD_187992 | JGI IMG/M metagenome (GOLD analysis project Ga0209736, IMG submission 187992) | Forest soil microbial communities from Thunder Bay, Ontario, Canada - Black Spruce, Ontario site 2_A8_Ref_M3 (SPAdes) (version 2) | ecosystem: Environmental > Terrestrial > Soil > Boreal... | reverse complement strand
CCATTTTTCCAGCCACTCCTTGTGCGAGGCGGCGATCTCGGTGGCGACGGCCGACGCATTACGATCCGAGGTGACGGTCTTGTTGATTTCTTCCAGCAGCGCATCGAGCACCAGCCCGGCATCGCCGACCAGTCCGATCTTGGCTTCTACGTCCTTGTTGAGATGGGCGGGGTCCAGCGTCGAATGGATGATGGTCTTGCCCTTGGGCATAGCGATGCCGAACGAGGTTTCGGTAAACGAGCAGCCGATGCCGAAAATCACATCGGCCTCGGCCAGGAATTTTGGCACGGCGCGCGGCACCGCGAGACCGCCCGAGCCGAGCGATAGCGGGTGGGTTTCCGGGAACGACGACTTGCCGCCGAGGCTGGTGGTGACGGGAATCGCGAGCCGCTCGGCGAGCCGCCGCAGCTGCGGCCAGGCCTGCGCGTAATGTACACCCTGGCCGGCATAGATCACCGGCCGCTTGGCTGAGATCAACAACGCCGCGGCTTGCCCGACATGCACGGGGTCGGCGCCGTAGCGGGTGCGCAGCACCGGGGTATAGTTCAGGGGCTCCGGCACTTCCTCGTTCCACATGTCGGCCGGGATTTCCACGATCACCGGGCCGCCGCGGCCGTTTTTCAGTTTGGTGAAAGCGCGCCGAAAAATGTTGCCGACTTCAGCGGCGATGTTGATCGGCTCGGCCGATTTCGCAAAGGCCTTCATCGCCTGGCTGGAATTGAAGTTCGGTTCGATATTGGCAAGCCGCCGCGCATAGCCCATCGGCAAGACCAGGACGGGCACGGATTCGCCGAAGCATTGCGCGACGCCGCCCATGGCGTTTTCCGCGCCCGGGCCATGCTGCATGCAGAAGGCGCCGATGGTGCGCCCCGAAGTGACGCGTGAGATCGCATCCGCCATGTGCAGGCCGATGCGCTCCTGCCGCACCATGATAGGGCGGATGTCGGCACTGGCGGCGTATTCGATGAGGTGGTTGACCGGATAGCCGCAGAGGATCTCGATGCCCTCGCGCTTCATGATTTCCGCAATGGCGGTGCCGAGTTTCATGCCGGTTCCTCCCTGAACTGGCCGATGTTGGGCTCGGCCTAGCAGTGGTAGTTGGAACAGGAATCCGTCGGTCGGTAAAGCCTGCGCACCGCCTCTTTTCGCGAAGTTCTGCCATCTCGTTTTGCATCTCAACGGACCGCCCACCGTGCAACGCGGCCAAGGACGCGGGGCAGGGGGCAGACCGCTATCCGGCGTCGGAGCGATGATTGCGTACGGCCGCCATCAGGCGCAGAAAGTAACCCTTCACGCGGTGATCTGATTTCGCCTGCAACTCGACGGCGCATTGCTCTTCGAATTTATTGCTGACGACGCGGATATAGTTCTTCCGCAACACCCGCTGCTGCGCCTGGATGTTGGCTGGCATGTTGGCTCACTCCACGGGACGCCGATCAGCCGACCATCGGTGGCCACGGTAAAACCGGAAGTAAATTTTCGGTCCCGTATCAATACCGGTCCGGCCGCACCCCGGACGACCGCAGATGTCATCCGCAATCCGAGAAAGATCGAGCTCCGTCTTAACCGATCGTTCAGCGTGTTCGTCAATGTGGTAGCAACCAATGCGGCCTAGATTCCGCCCGGCTATCAGCGCGGCAGAGACCGTGGGAAGCGTGACAGGAGTTTTTGAATGCGACAGCTGTTTTCAAAGTTCCTGAGCGACCGATCCGGCGCCACGGCCATCGAATATTGCATCATCGCGGCCGGTATCAGCATCGTGATCGTCACCGTCGTCAACGGCATCGGCCCGGCCGTCAACAGCAAATTCGTCTCGGTGAGTACGTCGCTGAAATAGCGGCGGCATAGCAGACGCCCATGCGGGGGATTGACGGACGGCCGTCACTCCGGTTGATCCCCATTGAGCGCCCGCATCACCCCGATCCGCGCGAACATCACCCAGCCGCCGCCGTCCTCCGCGGCGTTGATCAGGGTCTCGACCGAAATTTGCCAGCGCTCGAGCTGCTGGACGTCTTCCGGCAGCTTCATGATGTAATCGGCCGCATCCTGCAGCGTCGTCAGCCTGCCGCCGCCGCGCAAGCGGATCGGCTCATCGAACGGGGTCGACCACGGCATTCAGGCCGGGCGCTGCGCGGGTCGTGAGCTCATGGAGCGGGGGTCCGGCCTGATCGCGCCCCGCTGCGATGACGGGCGCACTATCCCGCCTTTTTCGATCGGGCCGGCGCGCGCACCGGCTTCTCGGCCTTCTTCGCCTCCGGCACTTTTGCTTCTTCCTTGGCGCGCTTGCCGGCGATCGGCAGCAACATCTCGCGCTGGCCGGCGATGGCCTTGCGCGGCTTCTTGCCGCCCTTGGCCTTGGCGGCGGGGGCGGATTGCTTCTCGCTGGCGAGGCTGCGCTTCAGCGCGTCCATCAGATTGATGACGTTGCCGCTTGTCTTCGGCGCGGCCTTCGCGGTCAAGCTGACGCCGCTGCGCTTCTTGTTGATGAGATCGACCAGCGCGGATTCATAATGGTCCTCGAACGCCTCGGGCTCGAACGATCCGGATTTTTGTTCGACGATGTGCTTGGCGAGATCCAGCATGTCCTTGGTGATCTTCACGTCCTGGATGTCGTCGAAATATTCCTTCTCGCCGCGCACCTCGTAGGGGTAGCGCAACAATGTGCCCATCAGGCCCTTGTCCAACGGCTCCAGCGCAATGATGTGCTCGCGATTGGTCAGCACCACCCGGCCGATCGCGACCTTGTTCATGCTGCGGATGGTCTCGCGGATCACCGCGAAGGCATCATGGCCGACCTTGCCGTCGGGCACGAGATAATAGGGGCGGATCAGATAGCGGCTGTCGATATCGGTCCTGGGCACGAACTCGTCGATCTCGATGGTGTGGGTCGATTCCAGCGCGATGTCGTCGAGTTCCTCCTTCGACACCTCGATGTAGGTGTCGGTATCGACCTTGTAGCCCTTCATGATGTCTTCGGAGGCGACTTCCTCGCCGGTGTCGGCATCGACCTTGGCATATTTGATGCGATGGCCGGTCTTGCGGTTGATCTGGTTGAAGGAGACCTTTTCGGTGTCCGACGTCGCCGGATACAGCGCGACCGGGCAGGTCACGAGCGAGAGGCGCAAAAAGCCTTTCCAGTTGGCACGGGGAGCCATGGGATACTCCGAAAACGCAACAGACGAAGGGCCGAGGATACCACCGGGGAACCGAGTTTCAAAGCTGGTGGGGCAGGGATTCTCGTAACGGCGTTAACCGCGGCAGCGGCCGGCCGGCATGCGCCGGAATTGGGCTCGGACACAAGGCAGCGCGGCCCGCTGGCCAAGCCCTGCCTTGGCGCCGCGTGCGGGCATCCGGGCCGCAAAAGCCAGGAACATCATCTGGGATCATGCGTTGCTTTTGCAGGTGACGCCGCAAGGCGCTCGCGAAGACCAAGGAATCGAGGGCAGCATGGCAACCAGACAACATCGTCAGATCGTCGAAACCCCGACCGAGGCCCGCCAGGCCGAACCCGGCCCATCGGTTCTCGCTCTCCTTGCAGTCTCGACCGGGCTTGCGATACTGATCCTGGGCGTGGTCTGGTTCGTGTTCTTCCGCACCTGAACTCGCAATGGCGGGGTGCGCCGGTTCAACGACCGGCGCCATTCGGACCAGAAGCGCGGCAGTCGCGACCGCTGACGCTTGGCTCGTGGTAACGCCGGGACCCCATCCGCCAAAGTCATCGAAAAATCTGACTGGCTGGATACTGTCTGGAGCTTGCCGGTGGCCCCCGCGCGCGCTGGTGGACGGTTACGACCGATTGCAATAGGACGTCATTTCTCACGCGCCGAAAATGCGAAGCCGAATGGGCCTGACCTACGTCATTCCGGATATTCACGGCCGAGACGATCTGCTCGGCGAGGCCATCGCCGCCATCACCGCGCGCTCGGGCGGCGAAGCCGGCGCGATCGTGACGCTGGGCGACTACGTCGATAAAGGCCCGGACAGCAAACAGGTCATCGACCGGCTGCTGCGAGGGATTGCCGCGGGCTGGAGCCTGATTGCGCTGAAGGGCAACCACGACGCCATGATGGTGGAAGCGCTGCGCGACCCCGCGAAGATGGCGTCGTGGATGGAGAAGGGCGGCGATGCGGCGCTGGCGTCCTATGGCGGCGACCCCGCCGCGGTGCCGCAAAGCCATATCGGCTGGCTCGATCGACTTTTACTGATGCATCTCGACTCGCACCGCCTCTATGTTCACGCCGGCGTCGATCCCGAGGTTCCGCTGGATCGGCAGAGCGAAGCGACACTGTTGTGGAAGCGCTATCCGAAGGGATTTTCCCAGGGCTTCGGTAAACTTCACGTCGTTCATGGCCATGATAATTTTCCCGACGGCCCGCTATTGTACCAAGGCCGCACCAACCTCGACACGCTGGCGTGGCGGACCGGACGGCTGACGATCGGGATTTTCGATAACGATCGGCCGGGGGGTCCTGTCGATTTTATCGCGGTCGAGGGACCGCCGGCGGAACGTTGACGCAGCCCTAGGCCTTCTGCCACTTGGGCCTTCCGGTTCGGCATGTTAGGCGTTGAGACGGGCCGCTGGCGCCCGCCGGCCGGGACCAGCGGCACGATCGAATAGCCGTAAAGCGGTTATGAAGAAAAAGTAACATTGCAGTGTATGCTCTGTTCATAGCCCGTTCACGCCGGTGGGCCTCATCATGATGGCGAATATCGTGCAGCTAAAATGCGGAGGCCAGCGTGCGCCTGCTCGTCGTTGAGGACGATCCCGATCTGAACCGTCAGCTGACCACCGCGCTGACCGATGCCGGCTACGTTGTCGATCGCGCCTTCGACGGCGAGGAGGGCCACTTTCTCGGCGACAGCGAACCCTATGACGCGGTCGTGCTCGACATCGGGCTGCCGAAGATGGACGGCATTTCGGTGCTGGAGGCCTGGCGCCGCAACGGCCGCGCGATGCCGGTGCTGATCCTCACCGCGCGCGACCGCTGGAGCGACAAGGTGCAGGGTTTCGATGCCGGCGCCGACGACTATGTCGCAAAACCGTTTCACCTCGAGGAAGTGCTGGCCCGGATCCGCGCGCTGCTGCGCCGCTCCACCGGTCACGCCCAAAGCGAGCTGACCTGCGGCCCGGTCTCGCTGGATACCCGCACCGGGCGGGTCAGCGTATCCGGCAATCCGATCAAGATGACCTCGCACGAATACCGGCTGCTCGCCTATCTGATGCACCACACCGGGCGCGTGGTTTCCCGCACCGAACTGGTCGAACATCTCTACGATCAGGATTTTGACCGCGACTCCAATACGATCGAAGTGTTCGTCGGCCGCATCCGCAAGAAGCTCGACGTCGATATTATCCAGACCGTGCGGGGCCTTGGCTATCTGCTGACGCCGCCATCGCCCGGCAGCTGATCAAGGCTATTGATCAAGTACCCGTCTTGCTCTTTTGTTCGAGCATGATGTTGTCCGAAAATCGGCGTCCCTGCATCGGGTCCTGGCCCGAGGGCATGCTGTTCGGGATCGTGCCGTGATGCGCGCCAGCTCGCTCGCCACCCGGCTGTTCCTGTCTGCGACCGCATGGCTGGTGGTGATCCTGGCCATCACCGGCATCGTGCTCTCCTCGGTCTACCGCGACGCCACCGAGCGCGCCTTCGACCGCCGTCTCAACCTTTATCTGCGGACCCTGATCGCCGAAGTCGCAACCCCCGACGAGCCGCCGGACCATCAGTTCCAGTCGCTCGGCGAACCCTTGTTCGAACTGCCGCTGTCCGGCTGGTACTGGCAGATCACGCGCACCGATTCAGAAAAGCCAGACGTGCGGGCGTCGCGCTCGCTTTGGGACAAGAAGCTGCCGAAGCTGGAAGACCACGGCGCCGACTTGACCGCGGCCGGCATCCGCCTCGGCTATGTCGATGGTCCGGAGGGCCAGAGCCTACGCATGGTGGAACGGCCGGTCGATCTCGGCGCCGACGGCAAGTTCCTGGTCAGCGTGGCCGGCGACGCCAGCGAAATCTTCGACGAAACCCGCAGCTTCGACTACTACCTCGGCGGTACCTTTGCCGCGCTCGGCATCGTGCTGCTGTTGACCACGATCTTCCAGGTCCGCTTCGGGCTTGCGCCGCTGAAACGCATCTCCGAATCGATTGCCGATATCCGCTCCGGGCGCGCCGAACGGCTGGAGGGCGAATTTCCCGTCGAGATCGCGCCATTGGCACGCGAGACCAACGCGCTGATCGACGCCAACCGCGAGATCGTCGAACGCGCGCGCACCCATGTCGGCAATCTCGCGCACGCCATCAAGACGCCGCTGTCGGTCATCGTCAACGAAGCCGCCGCGCATGGCGTCGATCCGTTCGCGACAAAAGTCCTGGAGCAGGCCGATCTGATGCGCGATCAGGTGGCGCACCATCTGGAGCGCGCCCGCATCGCCGCGCGTCTCACCATCATCGGCACCGTCACCGAGGTGGCGCCCACGATCGACGCGCTGCGCCGGACCATGGAGAAGATCCATCGCGACCGCGGCATCGCCATCGCGGTCGATGCCGATGCGCATGCGAAGTTTCGCGGCGAGCGGCAGGATCTCGAGGAGATGGCCGGCAATTTGGTCGACAACGCCTGCAAATGGGCGGCGTCGCAAGTGTTCATCGAGGTGCTGGTGGAACCGGCGCGGGAGCCCGGCGCCGGCCCGACGCTGCGGATCATCGTCGACGACGACGGCCGCGGGCTGTCGGCGGCCGAGCGCGCGCAGGTGTCGCGCCGCGGCCAGCGGCTGGACGAGTCGAAGCCGGGTTCCGGGCTCGGATTGTCGATCGTGGTCGATCTTGCCGCACTCTATGGCGGCAGCCTTTCGCTCGGCAACGCGCCGATCGGCGGCTTGCGCGCGGAACTGGCGCTGCCGGGGATGTAAATGGCGGTCGCTAACCTGGGTTTATTTGATTTTGTTGATGCGACGCAGATCCTCATCGATCCGCGATTGCCAGCCCGGCCCCTTGGCCTTGTAGGCCTCGAGCACCTGTCCGGAAAGCCGCAGCGTAACCAGCTTTTTGGTCGGGGCCTTGTTGGGGCCACGCCCTCTTCGGATCGAGGCCGCAAGTTCCGGAAATACTTCTCCAAAAGGCTTTGCTTTCGCCAGTTCTTCGGCGGTCAATTCAGGGCTTTGAACGTCGTCCCAATCCTTCCTGGTATAGCCGTGGCCGGGCTTGAATGATTTCTGCCGCTTAGCCATTGATCAATCTCCGTTCCTTTCGACTTGCCGGTCGCATGCTGACCACGCTGAGGCCTTCGGAACACCACGAGGACTATCCCGGAGCGGTGACGGCCGATAGCAATCTGGCGGCCCAACTTCGCCGGGACGATAACCGAGCCTTCAAAGAACGCGTCATCCAGATCCGCAAAATCCAACCCGTGACGTGCAATGTTGGCCAGGCGTTTTGGTTCGCCCCAGACGATCTCCATCGGATTATATCGTAGTAACAATTTAATCGTTTGTCGATATATAAACCCCGGAATTTTTCGTTGTGCGCTCCTCCACATCCGTGTCGGCAGGGCCGCATCAAATCCGCGGTGGGACCCCGTTGGCGTTGTTCCTAAACGACTTCTTAACGCCGGGGCTTTTATGATCACCGGCGGAGGCGTTTTGCCGTCCGCGACACCAGCGTGCATACCGGGGCATGAGCCAGACATCGACCGAGCGGCTGAGGGATTATCTCGTGCAGCTTCCGCCGCAGTCGCAGGCACTGCTGATGCGGGAGTTCGAGCGCGCCATCGAGGCTGGCGAGGATACCTCCGTCGCCATCTTCGTGCTCGAGCAATTGCGCAAGGTCGTGCGCGGATCCGACGAGGAGACGCGGCCGCGCACCGACGATCCGGCCCGGCTCTTGTTCCGCCCGCTCGAACCGTTCCTGGTCGAAGGCAATTCGGTGCGGCCCGGCCAGGTGCGCCGCGCCTCGCTGTTGCCGGTCTGGCAATGGCTGCTCCGTGACGGCGCGCCCGAGCAGGCGCGCGAGTTCGAGGCCGCGCTGGCGCGGATGCGGGAGACCGCGACCAGCGCCAATCTCGAACCGGCAATCCGCAAATTCCAGCTCGCCGCTGCCGATGCCATCTGCAAGATCGCCACGCCGGTGCCCGGCGGCGACAAGCCGCGCGCGCTGGCCCGCGTCGGCCCGCCCCATGTGATCGAGGACCTGCTGCCGATCGGCTCGGTCTTGCAGGCCCGCGAAGCGCTCGACACCCTCAATGGCCGGCTTCCCAGCTTCCTGCGGGTGTTTGGCGATCCGCAGACCGCCTCGGTGGGCGTCTCGCTCAACGTTCCCGCGCTGCAGACGCTGCAACTGCTGCCGTTCGCGCTGTCGCTGGTGATGCAGCGGCTGACCGCGCCCTGGCAAATCATCCGCCTCGCTGTCAAGATGGCGGCGTCCGACGATGAAATCCGCGTCGCCGCCACACCCTACGGTGTCGCCGTCACGATCGCGCTGCACGATTTGTCCTTTCTCGCGGCCACGCTGCGGGCGGACATCAAGCGCGGCCATTTCGACAACGTCGCCGAGCATCTCAAGGCGCTGCATGACGGGGTGCGCGGCTTGCGCACCGAACTTGATCTCCGCCAGGATTCGGTATGGGGCAGGCAACTGGCGTCGATCCGGGCCGATATTTCCAACACGCTGCAATCGGAAATCGACAGCGTACCGGGCCGGGTTCGCCGGCTGCTGCGCCAGCGCGCCGACAAGGATATTTCCGTTACCGCCAGGGTCGACGCCAATGAGGTCGACGAAGCCGCGGCATTGATCGATTTCGTCGCGGTGTGCCGCACCTATGCCAGCGAACTCGCCATCAACGAGGTTACGCTGCGCACCTATTCGGACCTGCAGCAATATGTCGAGCATGCCACCGAGGCGCTGGTGCAATCGCTGCGCGGCGGGGATGCCAAGGCGCGTGCCTACCGCCAGATGCAGGTCGCCGCGGCGATTCGTTTCTGCGACGTCCTGTTCGGCCACGATTACGCCTCGCTGATGAGCCGGGCGGCGGAAAATGCGGTGATCGGCGAGCGCAAGCCATCGCGCGCCGGATAGGAAGATGGTGTAATATATAAATTGCAATTTCCGGTTGACGCGTTGGGAACGGGAACGTACCGTTTGGTATGAACCCAACGATCCATTTCGTCGAACTCGAGAACCGCGTCATCTCGGCGACCTACCGCAACCTGATGGTCAAGGCCAAGATCGTGCTGGTCGACAAGAGGAGCGGCGAGCAGCTGCCCGATCCGGTGACCACGATTGCGTCTCCCGTGCCCAGCGGCTCGCTGAGGATCAGGCTGCCGGATGCCATCAGACCGGGCGCGTACTTCCTGAAGGCGCTCAACGGCCACGGCGAGCCTGCGGCGCAAAGCGCGGAGTTTCACATCGTCTGAGCGCAGGCTTTCTTAAGCATTTCCGGGCGTTTTCCGTCCCAATTGCCAATCGAACAATTGTCAATTGCCGGGCTTGCCGCCGCTGGTGTAAAGCGGCGCATCGGCGCCTATATGCGGGTGCAGCCCAGTCGGAACCGCTTGATGACATTGTGGTTTGTGTTCGCGCTGATGACGGTCGCGGCGATCTTCGCGGTGCTGTGGCCGTTGGGTCGCGGCGGCGGCGCGCCAAACGACGGCAGCGAGGCGACTGTCTACAAGGATCAACTCGCCGAGATCGACCGCGACGTTGCCGCGGGGCTGATCGGCGAGGCCGAGGCGCAGGCCGCTCGCGTTGAAATCGGTCGCCGCCTGCTGGCCGCGGCCGATCATCAGCGCGCACCGCCGATGGCGTCGAACATCAGGTTGCGCCGTGCGGCGGCCGTCACCGCCCTGATCGGACTTCCGGTCGTTGCTGTTGCCTTTTACCTTCCGCTCGGTTCACCGCAGCTCGGCGATTTTCCGCTGACGCAACGCGCCCGTACAGCCGACGCCACCCAGCCGCTCGACAATCTGGTGGCGCAGGTCGAAGCGCACCTGGAAAAGAATCCGGCCGATGGCCGGGGATGGAATGTGCTGGCGCCGGTGCTGGCAAGGCTTGGCCGATACGACGACGCGGTGCGCGCCTATCACAATTCGATCACTTATAACGGCGACAGTGCCGAGCGCCGCGCCGATCTCGGCGAAGCCATCGCCGGTGCTGCGGGTGGCGTCGTCACCGCGGAGGCCAAGGCCGAGTTCGAGCGCGCCGTTACCTTGAGCGGCGACGATACCAAGGCGCGCTACTTTCTCGGGCTCGCCGCCGAGCAGGACGGCCGCCCCGCCGAGGCCGCCTCGATCTGGCGCGCCATGCTCGCAAAGGCGCCGGCCGCGGCACCTTGGCGCCCGCTGGTCCAGGCCGCCCTGGCGCGGGTCGACGGTTCCACGGCACCGGTGCTGTCGGACGACGCCATGGCGGCGGCAAAAGACATGAATGAGACCGACCGCGGCGCGATGATCCGTGGCATGGTCGAACGCCTCGCCGGCCGGTTGAAGCAAAACGGCGACGACGTCGAGGGATGGTTGCGGCTGATCCGCGCCTATATGGTCATGGGGGACCGCGACAAGGCAAAGGGCGCGCTCACCGAAGCCCGCCAGGCCGTCGCCAACGACGCCGAGCGGCTGCGACAACTGAATGAAGGCCTGAAGAATCTCGGGCTCGATGGGTAAGCATGATGCGGCAACAGTGCTAGGCGGTTTCCGGATCACATCCTGCGCAAGCATATCGCATGATGCCGAAAAACATCATGCGCAGGCATAGAGGCAGTACATGACACGCAAGCAACGGCGTTTGGCAATGATCGGCGGCTCGTTCGCGGTACTCGCGGTCGCGGCAGGGCTGGTGCTGAATGCGATGCGCGATTCGATCGTGTTCTTCTCGACGCCGGCGATGGTGGCCGAGAAACACATTGCGGCGGGGAAGCGTTTCCGGCTCGGCGGCCTGGTGCAGCCGGGGTCGCTGGTGCGCGGCGACAACCTCGCGGTCACCTTCGAGGTCGCCGACGGCAGCGCGACATTGCCGGTTTCCTACCAGGGAATTCTCCCCGATCTGTTCCGCGAAGGGCAGGGCGTGGTCGCCGAAGGCGCACTCGACCGATCCGGCGTGTTCAAGGCCGACACCGTGCTCGCCAAGCATGACGAGAACTACATGCCCAAGGAGGTCGCCGACGCGCTGAAGCAGCAGGGGCACTGGAAGGACGACTACGCCAAGAAGCCGAATTACAACGCAAAATCCGAAGCCACAAAGGGCGTGTCGCGTGCGGCGGAAAGCGCGCCGCCGGCCAAGCAGGGAGTATCTCAGTGATCGCGGAAGCCGGACATTACGCGCTGGTGCTGGCACTGGCGCTGGCGCTGATCCAGTCCACGCTGCCGCTGCTCGGCGCGCGCCGGAACGATGCAGCTCTGATGAACGTCGCGCGTTCGGCGGCACTCGGGCAATTGTTGTTCGTGGCGTTGTCGTTCGCAGCCCTGGTCACCTTGCACGTCACCTCGGATTTTTCCGTCGTCAACGTATTTGAGAATTCGCATTCGCTGAAACCGCTGATCTACAAGTTCACCGGCGTCTGGGGCAATCACGAAGGCTCGATGCTGCTGTGGGTGTCGATCCTCGCGCTGTTCGGCGGCCTGGTCGCGGCGTTGGGAAACAATCTGCCGCTGTCGCTGCGCGCGCATGTGCTGGCGGTGCAGGCCTGGATCGCCAGCGCCTTCTACCTGTTCATCCTGATCACCTCGAACCCGTTCCTGCGCATCGCCGATCCGCCGATCGAGGGCCGCGATCTCAATCCGGTGCTGCAGGACATCGGCCTCGCGGTCCATCCGCCGATGCTCTATCTCGGCTATGTCGGATTCTCGATTTCATTTTCGTTCGCGGTCGCGGCGCTGATCGAAGGCCGGATCGACGCGGCGTGGGCGCGCTGGGTGCGGCCGTGGACGCTGGTGGCCTGGATATTCCTCACCCTCGGCATCGCGATGGGCTCCTACTGGGCCTATTACGAACTCGGCTGGGGCGGCTGGTGGTTCTGGGACCCGGTCGAGAACGCGTCCCTGATGCCATGGCTCGCGGGCACCGCGCTCCTGCATTCCCTGGTGGTGATGGAAAAGCGCAACGCGCTCAAGGTCTGGACCATCTTGCTATCGATCCTGGCGTTCTCGCTGTCGCTGCTCGGCACCTTCCTGGTACGATCGGGCGTGCTGACGTCGGTGCATGCTTTCGCGACCGATCCGACGCGCGGCGTGTTCATCCTTCTGATCCTGTGCATCTTCATCGGCGGCAGTCTTTCGCTCTACGCCTGGCGGGCGTCGGCGCTGAAGCAGGGCGGCCTGTTCGCGCCGATCTCGCGGGAAGGCGCCTTGGTGCTGAACAATCTGTTTCTCACCACCGCCTGCGCCACCGTCCTGA
>Ga0209736_1000510_pt1 | contig 12409 bp, 9 predicted proteins | sample BlaSpr_A8_Ref_M3_FD_187992 | JGI IMG/M metagenome (GOLD analysis project Ga0209736, IMG submission 187992) | Forest soil microbial communities from Thunder Bay, Ontario, Canada - Black Spruce, Ontario site 2_A8_Ref_M3 (SPAdes) (version 2) | ecosystem: Environmental > Terrestrial > Soil > Boreal... | reverse complement strand
AATTTTAGAACTCTCACCGTCTCACCCACAGAGGGGCGTATCGCGATCGTCACGGACGCGGGATGGGATGCGGTGGACGCAGACGGTGCTAAAGACGAGAGCGCCGATTTTGCGGACGGCGAAGTCGTGTGGTCCTGACGCCTCGACGCCGGCGTCAAGTTTTGTGGAGGCAACTCCGCAAGATGACGGTGACAAGAAAGCCCGATCACCGGGGAGAGCGCGAAGCAAGCCGTTAAAACCATTGCGTGCGGGAATGCCGGGTGATCCCGGTGCCCTGCGGTGACTAACGCGCGTGCTCACTACACTACACGCGCGGCTGCGGGCGCAACGGGCGCCCGGCATTCCCCACGCCCTCTTTGGGGCGGAAGGTTCATGCACAACTCGGGCGCATCGCGCCGCGGGAACGCATACGCGCATCTGAACTACGCACATCTGAAATTGTCCGTTTGACATTGATCGCAACAAGGCGAAGTTCGGCGCTATTCCGCCGCCACCATCTGCTGCGTGCGCCACTGGCCCAGCAGCGCCCGCAGCGATGCCGGTTTCACCGGCTTGTTGAGCACCACGATTTTCTCCTCGCGGGCGGCGGCCCGCACATGCGGGCTGCGGTCGGCGGTGATCAGGATCGCCGGAATGTTCACGCCGAAGCGGCGGCGAATGTCGCGGATCGCGGCGACGCCGTTGCCGCGGTCGAGATGATAGTCCACCAGCAGGCCGGTCACCCGCCTGCCGGCGGCCTCGATCGCCTCGATCGCCGCATCGGGATCGGTCACCGCGATGACCTCGGCGTCCCAGGCGGTCAACAGCGTCCGCATGCCGTCCAGGATCGCCAGATCGTTCTCGATGCAGACCACCAGGGCGCCGCTGATCGGCGTTCTGGAAAGCGGGGTCGCGGCGGTGACGGCTGCGGTGTAATTGATGGCGCTAGCGGTCGGCACCGTCACCGAAAAGATCGAGCCGCCGCTGGCATTGGAGTCGAGCGCGATGCCGTGATTGAGCACACGTGCGAGGCGCTCGACGATCGACAGCCCGAGGCCGAGGCCGCGCGCGATCCGCGCGCCCTGCTCCAGGCGGTGAAATTCCTTGAAGATCTCGCCGCGCTTGAGAATCGGGATCCCGACGCCGGTGTCGTAGACGCCGATCCGCAAGCTTTGGCCGCGGCGCCGGCAACCGACCAGCACGCGCCCCCGCGGGGTATATTTTATGGCGTTGGAGATCAGGTTCTGCAGCAGCCGCCGCAGCAGCAGCCGGTCGGATTCCACCGCCAGCGAGCAGGGCACGAAGCTCAGCTTCAGTCCCTTGTCGCGCGCAATCGGCGCAAATTCGATTTCGAGCGAGCGCATCAGGTCGCTCATCTTGAAACTGGTGATCGCCGTCGTCATGGCGCCGGCATCGAGCCGCGAAATGTCCAGCAGCGCGCCGAGGATTTCCTCGATCGCCTCCAGCGAATCGTCGATGTTCTCCACCAGCCGGGAATCCTCGCCGCCCTTCTGGCGCTCGACCAGGCTCGTGACATAGAGCCGCGCCGCGTTCAGCGGTTGCAGGATGTCGTGGCTGGCCGCCGCCAGAAAACGGGTTTTCGAGATGTTGGCGTCCTCGGCGGTGCTCTTGGCCAGAGCCAGCTCCGAATTCAGGCGCGTAAGCTCCTCGGTGCGGTCGCGCACCCGTTTTTCCAGCGTGGCATTGGCGCGTTCCAGCGCCTCGGCCGCCTCAAAAGAAGGCGTGACGTCGGAGAAGGTGATCACCAGTCCGCCGCCCGGCATCCGGTTCGAGCGCACCTCGATCACCTGATGGCGATCCGGCAGCCGCTCCAGGTAGGGCTCGCCTTCGGTGGTGTAGGCGGTCAGGCGCATTTGCATCAAGGCTTCGCTGTCGCCGAAGCCCGGCGGGCTGATCGCGCCCATGAATTCGAGGATGTCGCGCAACGGAATCCCGAGCTGGACGAAGTGCGGCGGCAACCCCAGGATTTCGCCGAACTGCCGGTTCGAGCAGATCAGCTGCAAATCCTCATCGAACACGGCGATGCCTTGCCGCACATGGTTGAGCGCGGTCTGCAGGATCTCGCGATTGAAATGCAGCGCGGCGTGGGAATCGTCGAGCAGTTTGAGCGCGGCCTTGGCCGAGACGGTGCGCTTGCGCAGCAGCAGCGACATCACCAGGCGCGAGGACGCCGCCCCGATCGAGGAAGCGATCAGATGCTCGGCGTGCTGCAGCAATTCAAAATCGGCCGGCGCCGACGGATCGAGGCGGGCGTGGTGGGTGACGGCAAAGGCTTCGAACGAATGGCGGGCGCGATCGGGCCCGAGATACTGCGCCACGGTGCTTTGAATGTCCTGGACCGTGACCGTGGTGCGCCAGCGCCGGAAGGTCGGGGTCATCGGCGCCAGCGCATTCGGCACGAACAGATCCGCCTGCAGCCGTTCGATCGAGGACGGCTGGCGCGCCAGCGACAGCGCGACGTAGGTCAGGAGGTTGAGCGAGAGAGACCACAGCACGCCATGCAGCAGCGGCGGCAAATCGGCGCCGAACAAGGCTTGCGGCCGCAACGCCTCGATGCCGAACGGACCGTGCTGCAGCAGCAAGAGCCCCGCGGTGTTGCCGTCGAGGAAGCTCGGCAGAAACAGCGTGTAGATCCACACCGCGACCCCGACCAGCATGCCGCCCATGGCGCCGAGCGCGGTCGCCCGGCGCCAGAACAGGCCGCCGAAAAACGCCGGCGCCAGCTGGGCGATGGCCGCGAACGACAACAGGCCGATCGCCGCCAGCTGGGTGTTGCCGAGCGCGCGATAGTAGAAATACGCCATCGCCATGATGGCGAAAATCGCAAGGCGGCGGACCCGGAGCAGGAAGTCGCCGAAATCCTTCTGGCCGGCGCGCGATTCGGTGCCGCGCTGCAGCACCAGCGGCACCACGATATCGTTGGAAACCATGATCGAAAGTGCGACGCATTCCACGATCACCATCGCGGTCGCCGCCGACAGGCCGCCGATAAAGACGCCGACGCTGAGCAGCGGAGAATTGCCCTCGATCGGCAGCGCCAGCACATACATGTCGCTGTCCACCGCGCCGAACGGGAAGGTGACGAGGCCCGCGATGGCGATCGGAATCACGAACAGGTTGATGGCGACCAGATAGAGCGGAAACAGCCAGCGCGCCCGGCCGACCTCGGCATCGCTGGAATTTTCCACCACGCTGACGTGAAACTGGCGCGGCAGCAGCATGATGGCGCAGAACGACAACAGCACCATGGTGAGGAAATTGCCGAGCGACGGCGTGTAGTCGATGACGCGCACCGCTTCGGGGGTTTTCATCGCGCGCTCGATCAGTTCATGCGGACTGAACATCCAGAAGGTGACGAAGGCGCCTGCGGCGAGAAAAGCCACCAGCTTGATGATGGATTCGGTGGCCACCGCCAGCATCAGGCCATGCTGGTGTTCGGTGGCGTCGGTCTGGCGGGTCCCGAACAGCACCGCGAATGCCGCCATTGCCAGCGTCACGATCAGCGCGATGTCGCCCATGATCGGTATCGAGGAGAAGGCCTGGTCTTCGCTGAGGATGGTCTCGAGCGAGGAGGCCACCGCCTTGAGCTGCAGCGCGATGTAGGGAACCGATCCGATGATCGCGATCAGGGCGACGGTTGCGGCAACCGCCTGGCTCTTGCCGTAACGCGCGGCGATGAAATCGGCGATCGAGGTGATGTTCTGCGATTTTGCGAGCTTGATCACCCGGCGCAGCAGCGGCGTGCCCAGCGCGATCATCAGGACCGGGCCGACATAGATCGCGAGAAAATCGACCGACGTGCGGGTGGCGAATCCGACCGAGCCGAAGAAGGTCCAGGAGGTGCAATAGATCGCAAGCGACAGCGGATAGATCAGCGCGCTGGCGCGGCCGCGCTGGGTCGGCGAGAGGCGGTCGCCATAGCTCGCCACCAGAAACAGGAACCCGATGTAGCCGAACGCGGCGGCGATCACGCCCCAGTCGTGCAGCATCGCTGCTTGCTCCCTTTACGTTTGGCGTGCGGCTGCGCCGCCGTCATCGCAAGCGAGTATAGCCGGGTTGGAACGGCAAAGCACCGCGCCCGACCGGTCCAGGCAGGGATTTCGCAGCGAAAACGGGGATTAACGCTACTCGGCCGCCAGCGACTTCTCGTGCAGCGGCAGCCCGAGGCGCTCCCAGACCTGCAGCAGCGCGTCGGCGAGGTCGTCGATCAGGCCGTCGTCGTGATAGGGCGAGGGCGTGATCCGCAGCCGCTCGGTGCCTTTGGCGACGGTCGGATAGTTGATCGGCTGGATATAGATGTTGTGCGCTTCCAGCAGGATGTCGCAGGCCCGCTTGCAGTGTTCGGGATCGCCGACGAACAGCGGTACGATGTGGGTATCGCTCGACATCACCGGCAGCCCTGCGGCGGTCAGGATCGCCTTGACGCGGGCGGCGCGATCCTGATGGCGCTCGCGCTCCCAGTTCGAGGTTTTCAGGTGCCGGATCGCGGCGGTCGCGGCCGAGCAGATCGCCGGCGGCAGCGCGGTGGTGAAGATAAAGCCGGGGGCATAGGACCGCACCGCATCGATGATGTCGGCGCTGCCGGCGATATAGCCGCCGAGGCAGCCGAACGCCTTGGCCAGCGTACCTTCCAGAATGTCGATGCGGTGCATAACGCCGTCGCGCTCGGCAATGCCGCCGCCGCGCGGACCGTACATGCCGACCGCATGAACCTCGTCGACATAAGTCATCGCACCGTAGCGCTCGGCGAGATCGCAGATCTGCTGCAGCGGCGCGATATCGCCGTCCATCGAATACAGGCTCTCGCAGACGATCAGTTTCGGCCGCTCGGGCCCGGCGGCGCGCAGCAGTTCTTCCAGATGCGCCATGTCGCTGTGGCGGAACACCTGGCGCTCGCAGCCGGACTGGCGGATGCCTTCGATCATCGAATTGTGATTAAGCGCGTCCGACAGGATCAGGCAATTCGGAATCAATTTGGCGATGGTGGCAATGCCGGTCTGGTTCGAGACGTAGCCGGAGGTGAACAGAAGGGCGGCTTGCTTGCCGTGCAGGTCGGCCAGTTCCTGCTCGAGCTGGACCAGCGGGTGATGGGTGCCGGCGATATTGCGGGTGCCGCCGGCGCCGGTGCCTACTCTGGTCGCGGTCTCGACCATGGCGCCGACCACTTTGGGATGCTGCCCCATGCCGAGATAATCGTTGGAGCACCAGATCACGACATTGCGCGGCCCCTTCGGGGAATGCCACACCGCATGCGGGAACCGGCCCGCGATCCGTTCGAGATCGGCGAAAACCCGGTAGCGCCGCTCGTCATGCAGGCGGTCGAGGGCGGCACTGAAGAACTTGCTGTAATCCATCGTAGAACCTGGAACGGAAGCGCGAGGCCGGGTCGGCCACGCCGTTTTAGAGCGTTTCGAGGATTGATGTCGAGCCGGAATCGGAGCTTCACAAGCCCCCCGCACGGGGAACCGGGTGGCTTCCGGCGCGGATCAAAACTTGATCCCGATCAACACCCTAGCTGCGTTTTGTGCCATCGGCCTGGACTCAACAATACTAAATACGCTGTTAACCTCGCCCGAAGCGGTTTGACCACAAGCAGACGTTCCCCAGTCGGGCTGGCCCTACTCGTTTCCCAGGAAATGCAGGATGGCAAAATTGAATTGCCGTGGGTCCTGCAGAAAGGCGAAATGGCTGGTGTTGGGCAGGATCAACAGCCCTGCATGCGGGATCGTCGGGTCGCCGTCGACGACGAGCACCGGCGTGTCGACCGCCTTCAGCTCTGCATCGCTCCAATTCGGCTGCTCGGCCCACATCCTGCTGATCTGGTCGACGAAGCTCCTGTACTCCTTCGGCGTCGCCGAATGGGTCTCCTATTCCTGGCCGGCGCGCGCGATGAAGGCGGCGAAGGTCGGGTTGTTCTCGACGCCGTCCTTGACGCCCGAGGTCACCGTATTGGCCGCAAAGGCGAACACCTTGCCAATTCGGTCCTTGTGGCGGATGGCGAGATCGATGCCCAGAATGCCGCCATCGCTCCAGCCGACGATATCGGCCCTGGCGATTTTCAGGGTGTCCATCAGCGCCACCACGTCGTCGGCCATCAGATCGTAGCCGTAGGGCCTTGCATCGCGGGTCGAGCGGCCATGGCCGCGGCTGTCCATCAGAATGACGGTATGATGCGCCGCCACGGGGGCGACCTGGTTGCCCCAATAGTCGGTATTGGCCAGACCGCCGTGCAGGAAGATCACCGGCGAGCCCTGGCCGCAGATCGCGTAATGGATGCTGATGCCGTTAACCTGCGCCTCGCCGCTGCGGTCAGTGGCGATCGGCGCCGGCGTCGGCGGCAAGGTCTCCCATCGCTCTGCCGCAAGCGCCGGCAGCGCGGCGAGGAAGAGGAGGGGCGTGAGCAGAAACCGGCGCATTAACCGGCGCTTTACCATGTTTGCGGTAGTTTTCATTCGGAGATTCCAAAAAGGCACGCCCATATGCCGTTCCGCGCAAATCAGCAGCTCCGTGAGGACATATGGGATCATAGATACAAGTCTTCCACCGGCGAAGACGAAGACACATCGGGTTTTACCCAGCCCGTCGCGAAGGATTACGGGACAACGGCGCTCAACCTCGTGCACCGGGCTGCCGAAATCTTCAATGGCATGGAAAATCACGCGCGCGAAACCGAAGCGCGTGCCCAGTCGATGCGCGATAGCTTCACCGAGAAACTGCAACGTGCCGAACAGCAGAGAGACCTGGCAGAGCGCGCGTGCCGCGAAGCCGTCAACGGCCTCAATGGCAAGCTTCAAGAGATATCGAGAGCCTTGCAGCAGGCCCAATCGCGCATCGTGGCAGCGGAAGAACAGGCCGTAGCAGCCGAATTTCGGGCGCAGGCGGCCGAAGCCAAGCTTTACAAGGCCAATCGGGAACTGGCAGCCGTTGAGGAAGCGATCAGGAAGCGGCTGCTCTAGGTCATTCCAGATATCTGGGTGCCGCGTACCGGTGCGGGCCGCAAGCTTTGCTCGGGGAGTTGGGTTTAGCTGCTCAGGTGGTCCGAAAGCGCAGCACGCCGTCGACTTCCTCCGCCGTCAGGCGCCCTTCGACCAGCATGTAGTTGACATGGGCGATCAGCTCGCCGGCGGCAAAACCCATCTGGTGCACGTCGAGCACGTGCTTGTGGAACACCACCGGCACCAGTTCCTTGGAGGTTTGCGGGGTTTCCCGGCAGGCGTCGGCGATCAGCCGGCAGCGCTCCTCGTGATGATCGGCCAATTGCTTGATGCGGGTCTTCAGTCCGTAAAACGGCACGCCGTGGCCGGGCAGCACGATGACGTCATAGGGCAGCGTGGTGGTCAGGCTCGCCAATGAGGCGAGGTACTCGCCGAGCGAATTCTGGTCGGGTTCCACCGCCCAGACGCTGACATTGGGCGAGATCTTGCTCAGCACCTGATCTGCCGACAGGAACAGCTTGTCGGCGGCGCAATACAGCATCACCTGGTCCAGGGCATGGCCGCCGCCGGTGATGACCTTGAAGCGCCGCGTGCCGATCGAAATTTCGTCGCCATGCGAGATGCGGCGATAGGACGGCGGCAGGATCGAAACCCGCTTCAGGTAATCCTGGCCGCGGCCGAGCAATTTGTCGGTCAGGTTCTCGTCCATGCCGTGGCGGCGGAAGAACAGCCGCTGCGCCATCTTGCGCTCTTCGGTACCGCGGTTCTGGTGGTAGACCGACTGCAGATATTCCACCTGCGACATGTAAAGCGCACAGTTGAAGCGTTCGACGATCCAGCCTGCCAGACCGACATGATCGGGATGCGAATGGGTCACGATCAGGCGGGTGATTTTGACATGCGCCAGCGGGCCCTCGAACAAGGCGGTCCAGGCCGCGATCGACTCTTCGTTGCCGAAACCGGAATCCACCATCGCCCAGCCGTCGCCGTCGGCGAGCAGATAGATGTTCACGTGGTTGAGGCGGAACGGCAGCTTGAGCCGGACCCACAATACCCCCGGCATCACCTCGACCACCTGATCGGGGCCGGGATGGTTTTCCCAAGGGTAGCGCAGCGCCTCGGCCGAGGACTGAACGGTGTCTGTTTTTGAATGCATCGTTTCGGTTTCGCGTTTGTTGCTATCGGCTTAGCCGCACAATCGGCGCGACGCCAGCCGAAAACAATTGCGATTTCGCGAAAACGCCGGGGACAAGGGCGGTATCGCCGCAAAAGGCAGCGAAAACCATGCGTTGCGCGCGCAGGCTACCGCCTGCGGCGCATGGCGGTCCTCAGGCTGCCCGGATATTGGACAGGAACGCGTCGATTTCCGAACGCAGCAGGTCGGCTTCGCGGCGCAGCGCGCCGGACGCGCTCAGCACCTCGCCGGCGGCCGATCCGGCCTGCGTCGAAGCCGTCGAGACGCCGATGATGTTGCTGGAGACCTCGCTGGTGCCGCCGGCGGCGTGCTGAATGTTGCGTGCGATCTCGCGCGTCGCCGCGCCCTGCTGTTCGACCGCGGCCGCGATCGCGGTGGTGACTTCGTTGATCTCGGCGATGGTTTGGCCGATGTTGCGGATGGCGCCGACCGCCGAGGTCGTGACCTGCTGCATATTGGCGATCTGCGAGCGGATTTCGTCGGTCGCCTTCGCGGTCTGGTTGGCGAGGCTCTTGACCTCGGAGGCGACCACCGCAAAGCCCCGGCCGGCTTCCCCGGCGCGCGCGGCCTCGATGGTGGCGTTGAGCGCGAGCAGGTTGGTCTGCGACGCGATGGTCTGAATCAGGTCGACCACGACACTGATGCGGCCGGCGTTGTCGGCAAGACCCTGCATGGTGGCGTCGGTGCTGCCTGCTTCCTCGACGGCCTTGCGGGCGATTTGCGACGAAGTGATCACCTGGCGGCCGATTTCGGAAATCGACGAGGACAGCTCCTCGGTGCCCGAGGACACCGTCTGCACGTTGACCGAGGCTTCCTCGGCCGCAGCCGCTACCGCGCCGACCAGCGCGCTGGATTGATCGGCGGTCGCCGACATGCTTTGCGCCGTACCCTCCATGGAATTGGCGGATTTCTGCAGGCTGTCCAGCGCGCCGCGAACGGTTGCCTCAAACTCGACGATACGGGCCTCCATGCGCGAGGCGCGTTCGGCTTTGGCCGCACGATCCTTGTCCTGGTCGGCACTGAGCGCGCGGGCCTCGATCATGCTCTCGCGGAAAATCTGCAGCGCGTTCGCCATCGAGGCGATCTCGTCGTCCTGGCTGGAGCGATAGATATCCGTTGCCAGGTCGCCGTCGGACAGAAGCTGCATCGAGCGTTGCAGATTGCCGATCCGGCGCAGGATGTTGCGGCCGACATAGAGCCAGACGAACAGCGCCGACCCGATCAAAGTGAGGCCGCCAAGCGCCAGCATCACCGTGGTCGCCAGCGAGATATCCTTGCGCGCCTGCCAGGTCGAGGCGTCAGTGTCGGTCTGCACGCCGTCGACCAGCTGCTGCACGCTGATGCCCAGACCGACATTGAGCTTGCGGGTTTCCTCCAGAACGATCTGGCCGTAATCGTTGGCGTCGAGTTCCTTCTGGCGGATCTTGAAGACCCCGGCGTTGCCTTCGCCGAGCGCCAGCAATTTCAGCGCCGCCTCGGCCAGCGCCTTGGTGCCGGAGTTTTTCGGCAGCATCTCAAGGTTGGATTTGACCGCTGCTTGCGTTGCCTTGAATTCCTTTTCGATGGGGTCGAGCGTATCGCTGCCGTTGGCCGAGAGGGCGGCGATCATGTCGGATGCCATCAGATTGCTGCTGGAAATGACATTGCCGAGCTGTTCCACCGTGCGCGCGGCCTCTGCCGCGTCGTCGACGGAAAGGTTGGCCGATCCCAGGATGGCGTTGATCTGGGCCTGCGCATCCAGCATCGCCGGGCTCGCGGCGGATACGAAGTCCGCCTGCGCCTTGCGCAGCGCATCGTATTGCTTGTCATGCTGGGCGGCGGCCTCCAGCCGTTCGTGCGCCGCCGCGACCAGGCTTTTGATGGTTTCGTCGATGTTCTTCACGGTCTCGGTAAGGGCGGCGATCACCGCTTTGTCCGCGCCGAGTTCGATCACCTCGCCGAGCTTCTCGAGCGTGACCGCCTGGGTTTCCTTGATCTTTTTGGCGCGCTCGTTCAATCCCTCTTCGCTGCGCGACGTCAGCAGCGCCGGTCCCTGACTGGCAAGACTGGCGCTCTGGGCTGAAAGCTGCAGGCTGGCGGCAAGACGGGGAATGTCCCGCCCGCTCAGATCGACCATGGTGCTGCCGAGGTGCCCCAGCACCATGGTTGCCCCGGCGCTGATGACGATGGCCATGCCCGCAATGACGGCGAAGGCGGCAAACAGGCTGCCGCGGACGCCCCAGCGCGGCCGCAAGAAGCCGAGACCAACGAAATTGCCGAGTGTGGACCGTAACGCCATGCTTTCTGCCTCGCGTTCGCCTTCATCCCCAGGATGAAATTCGAGCGGCAGTATCGCGGCACACGGTTAACAAAATCAGGAAAATTTGCGGGATTTGCGGGTTTTTTGCGCGTCCGGAGCCAGGAAGGCCGGCTTAAAGCCGACCTTCATCAGGTTTCGACCCGACGAATCAATATCGTGCCAGCACCGGACTTGCCCAGTTGAAGCGATAGTTCAGCCCGGCCTTCAGGCTGTGCTCATCATTGCGGAAGCTGCCGATCGGGACCAGGGCGAGCGGCGCGACGAACCGGCTGCTGCCGAAATCATAATACTGGTACTCGGCCTTGGCCGACCAGTTCTGGGCGAACATGTATTCGACGCCGCCACCGACGGTGTAGCCGTCGCGATGGCTGCGATCGAGCGCGAAGGCGATCGGCGCGCCGCGGAGGTTCAGGGTTTCGCGGTTGTCGGAATAGGCATAGCCGCCCTTGACGTAGACCAGCGCCGGACCCCAGGCGTAGCCGACCCGGCCGGTCAGCGAGCCGAGCGCGCGCTGGTTGTTGTTGTAGACGAGCCCGGAGGGAAAGATCGCGTTGGCATTGTTGCGGCCAAGCCAGCTGTACTGGCCTTCGAAGCCGACCACCCAATTCGGCGCGAACTGGTAGTCGGCGCCGACCTGCACGCCGCCGAGGAATCGGGCGTCGTAGTTGCTGAGCACGAGGCCGCTGAAGCTGTTGCTGCCGCTGAACGCGCCGCCGAGATGGCCGCCGATGTAGAAACCGGTCCAGTCATAGATCGGCGCGGCGTAGGCCGGGGCCTTGCTGTAGGGGGCCCCGCCAAGATCGGCCGCAAGCGCCGGCGCGGTCGCGCCGAAGGCGATCAGAGCCGCGGTGGCGAAGTGAAGCTTTTTCATGGGTTGGCCTTCCAGGGATTGGCGAGACAGCCGCGTGTCGGCTTCCGTCCATCGCGGAATTTGGACAGCATTTGAATAAAATGCCGTCACCAGCCCGGCCGAAGCGCCCAGGTTCCTGGCCCGTCGAGGCGCAACAATTCGTTGTGCTTAACGCAGCCCAAACCTGAAGCAAGGCTTAATGACTGCGCCCGGCGATCCAAAACAAAAAGGCCGGCGTGAGCCGGCCTTTCCGTCAATTCCGATCAGACTTGGATCAGTACTTCCTTGGATCAGTACCTGGCAACCACCGGGCCACCCCAGTTGAAGCGATAGTTCAGGCCGACCTTGAAGGTATGCTCGTCGTTGCGGGTGCTGCCGAAAGCCGGGAGCGGGAGCGGCGCCAAGAAGTTGGTCTTGCCGAAGTTGTAGTACTGATATTCGGCCTTGGCCGACCAGTTCTGGGCGAACATGTATTCGAGGCCGGCACCGACGGTAAAGCCATCGTGATGGCTGCTGTTGAGCGCGAACGCCTGCGGCACGCCGAACAGCGTCAGAGACTCGCTGTAGTCGGAGTAGGCATAGCCGCCCTTGGCGTAGAGCAGAGCCGGACCCCAGGTGTAGCCGAGGCGGCCGGTCACCGAGCCGAGGCCACGCTGGTTGTTGGTGTAGATGAAACCGGTGCCGGGGAAGGCAATGCCGTTGTTGTTGTTGCCGAGCCAGCTCCACTGGCCTTCAACGCCGAGCACCCAGTTCGGGGCGAACTGGTAGTCAGCGCCGATCTGCAAACCGCCGAGGAAGCGGCCGTTGTTGCTGCTGCTGTTGGTGCCGATGAAACCATTGCTGCCATCGAACGCGCCGCCGATGTGGCCGCCGATGTAGAAACCGGTCCAGTTGTAGATCGGCTGCACATAGGCCGGAGCCTTGGTGTAGGCGGGACGAGCTGCAAGATCGGCTGCGAGTGCAGGCACGGTCGCGCCGAGAGCGACGAGGGCCACAGTACCGAGTAGAAACTTCTTCATTAGTTTTATTCTCCAACGGATCATTTTCGAGAGGCGCCGCGTCTCGGCTCCATCCATGGCGCGGAGATAGACAGCTTTTGCGTAAAATGCTGTCACTCATAGGCCACACTC
>Ga0209736_1000509_pt1 | contig 12423 bp, 8 predicted proteins | sample BlaSpr_A8_Ref_M3_FD_187992 | JGI IMG/M metagenome (GOLD analysis project Ga0209736, IMG submission 187992) | Forest soil microbial communities from Thunder Bay, Ontario, Canada - Black Spruce, Ontario site 2_A8_Ref_M3 (SPAdes) (version 2) | ecosystem: Environmental > Terrestrial > Soil > Boreal... | reverse complement strand
TTACGCTCTGCAATTACTGGTTTTCCGCGGCGTTCCACGCGTTTCAGGCGGAACTGTTTCCCACGCGCATTCGCGCTACGGGCGTGGGATTTACCTATAGCTGGAGCCGTCTGAGCGCCGCGTTTTCTTCGCTCCTGATTGGAGCGGTGCTGCTGCACGGAGTGCCCGCCGTGTTTGCTTTGCTTGCCGCAGCCATGACCGCCGTCGCAATAATTGTGGCGGCACTGGCCCCGCGAACCAATCGCATTGCGCTGGAGGAATTGTCAGGGTGAACGCTGGGTCATAGCGGTGTGCTACGATTGCAAACTGCGCCCCGCCAGGAGCCGTTCTCCATGTCATCCACGATGAAAGCTTTGCGCAAGATGCAGGCTGCGCGCGGGCTTTCGTTTGAAAATGCGCCGGTGCCCTCGATTGGACCCGCGGACGTGCTGGTGCGCGTGCGCACCGCTTCGATTTGCGGAACAGACTTGCACATATACGGGTGGGACCGCTGGTCGCAGGGCCGCATCAAGCCTCCGGTGACATTGGGGCACGAGTTTTGCGGGGTAGTGGAGCGAGTCGGAGAAGAAGTTACCGCGGTGAAAGCGGGGGATTTCGTCAGCGCGGAAATGCACGTCAGTTGCGGACATTGCCACCAATGCCGGCTGGGCGAAGCGCACATCTGCCAGAATCTCCGAATTATTGGAATCGATCAGGACGGCGCCTTCGCGGAGTTTGTGAAAATTCCGGCGTCAAATATCTGGAAACTGGACGCGGCGATTCCCGAACATTATGGTGCGATTCTCGACCCCCTGGGAAACGCGGTGCACACGGTGCTGGCCGGTGCGATTGCCGGGCAGACTGTGATGGTAACCGGCTGTGGGCCGATTGGATTGATGGCCATCGCGGTGGCGAAGGCGTGCGGCAGCTCCACGGTGTTTGCGACAGAGACGAACGAGCAGCGGCGCGCGATGGCGAAGAAAATGGGCGCCGACGTGGTGCTGAATCCGGCAGAGACGGATTCGGTGGCGCGGATCAAGGCGGAGACGAGTGGGACAGGAGTCGACGTATTGTTGGAAATGTCCGGAAATCCTCTGGCGATACAGCAGGGATTTCACGCGCTGCGGGCGGGAGGACGCGCATCATTGCTGGGAATTCCGACCGAGTCGGTACCGCTCGATTTGGTGAATGACGTAATTTTCAAAGGCGCGACGGTGCAGGGAATTTATGGTCGCCGGATGTACGGGACGTGGGTGCAGATGACGGCGCTGTTGAAGGCCGGGCGGCTGAATCTGGAGCCACTGTTTGGCGAACGGACCTCGATGGCCAGGTTCGAGAATGCATTCGCGCTGCTTCAGGGCGGATTGGCGGGCAAAATTTTGATGTATCCGGATGGGATAGAAAAAGCGAGGTAACAACGCAACGGAGTAGTGAGGCAACGACGCGAAGAATTTCCCCAACCTAATGCGCGGCGTCTTTGAGGAGATCCGAATATGACCGACACGGCTACGCAGGCGAGCAAACAGAATCCGCTGCAGTACGTTAGCGATCAGCTTAGCGAATTGCGCGCCAAGGGGACAGCGCCGAAGTTGCGCGTGTTGGAGGGCGAGCAGAAGCCGGTGTGCGTGATCGATGGGCGCGAGGTAATCAACCTTGCTTCCAACAATTATCTGGGGCTGACCACGCACAAGGCGCTGCGCAAAGCGGCTATCGAGGCCGTGCGTAAATATGGAGCTGGCGCGGGCGCGGTGCGAACGATCGCCGGGACAATGAAACTGCACATGGAGCTAGAGGAGCAAATAGCGCGTTTCAAAAATGTAGAAGCGTGCGTGGTATTCCAATCGGGATTCACCGCGAATGCCGGAACGGTTTCCGCGGTTTTGGGCAAAGAAGACTTGATTATTTCCGACGAGCTGAACCATGCCTCAATCATCGATGGCGCGCGGCTTTCGAAAGCGACGATCAAGGTGTTCAAGCACAAGGATGTCGCGGATTGCGAACGCATCCTGCAAGAGAACGCCAACTGGAATGGCCACAAGCTGATCATCACCGACGGAGTTTTCTCCATGGACGGCGACATCGCGCCTCTGGCGGCGCTGTGCAGCCTCGCGGAAAAATACAACTGCATCATGATGGTCGATGATGCGCATGCCTCGGGAGTGCTGGGACGCGGCGGGCGCGGCACGATCGACCATACAAATTGCCATGGTCGCGTGCACATTCAAGTGGGCACGCTGAGCAAGGCCATCGGCGCAATGGGCGGATACGTTTGCGGCTCGCGCGATCTGATCGACTTTTTGTATCTGCGCGCGAGGCCGTTTCTTTTTTCAACCTCGCACCCGCCCGCGACCGCGGCGGCTTGCCAGGCTGCGTTTGCGCTGCTGGATTCGCCGGAAGGGGAGAGGCTGGTGAAAAAGCTCTGGGCCAACACTAAATTCTTTAAGCGTGAGCTGAAAAAGCGGGGATTCCAGTTTAAGGTGAGCGAGACCCCGATCATTCCCATCCACGTCGGGGATGCCGCGAAAGCCTTTGAGTTCTCGAAGAAGCTGTTCGAAGCGGGAGTATATGCGCCGGCCGTTGGGTATCCGACAGTCGGAGAGGGGAAAGCACGACTCCGGGCTATGGTCAGCGCCACGCATAAGCGGGAGCAACTGCTAAAAGCCGCGGACACCTTGGCCGAAGTTGCCAAGCCGCTGGGGATCGTTTGACGGGGCACGATAGCGGGAAGCACGTGCGCAAGGCGAGGGCCGAAAATTTGCGGTACCGGAACGTCTTTTTGCCCCGGGGAATCGGGCCAAGGATCCTTCTAAGTCACAGAAAACGCGATGATTGGGTTTGGCGGGTGTCGTGCAGTGTTTTTATTTTACAGTCCTAACTGCGGTTACGTGCTTTTGAAAGGGGGGACGCACCGTGATGATGAGAAAGTTCACCAGCATGTTCTTCGCGAGCGCACTCCTAATTGCAGCGGCAGGCGCCACACAAAAATCCACGGATTTGGAGCTGCAAGCAAAGACCACGGAGGCGAAGAAAGACGCTGCCCCGGTCACTGCTCCTCTAAGCGTAGGTACAGCGTTTAATGCATCCCTGGTTGAACCCTTGGAAGCGCGCCGGGCGAGGCCGGGCGACGTAGTGACTGCCGAGGTGGCCGAACCCGTCACTTATGAGCGCAGCATGGTTTTCCCCAAGGGCACCAAGGTGACTGGACACATCGTGCGCGCGACTTCCGGCGGACGCGGCCGTACCGGCTCGGCGCTGTTCATCCAGTTTGACAAAGCTATATTGAAAGACGGTGAGGAAGTAATTCTGAACGCGGGAATCCAAGCATTGGCCGTAGGCACGGTGGCGCCCGTGCTTTCGGACGTAGAACGCACTCGAGAAGGGGAATCGTCCGCGGATTTGAGCGCGCCTGCGGAGCGAAACCTGGAGAGCACGCCAATGGCATCCGCCGAGGCGACGTCCGGTGAGCCGGCGGTTGGCAGCGATGCGCTCGTTATATCCACTATTTATGACACCCCGCGATCCAGCGTGCGCGCCCCGCTGTTTGCCGCGCCGGTTGCACAGGGCGAACTGAGCTCCGACGGATTGTTTACGCCGGAAAGCAAAGGCGCGTTTGGGCGGCCGGATATGAAGGTTTACACGCCGACTTCACAGGGGTCGCACGGAACGGTATTGCTGTCGGCAAAGAAGAACATGCGCCTGGAGAGCGGCACGCGTTTGCTCCTGGTGGTGCAGCCGCCGCCCAACACGGACGCAGATACCACGCAGATCGATCTTAACGATTTGGATTCGACTCCCAACCCGTAATTTCGTTCAAAGACCAGCCCAAAACTCAGCCTCCCAGCAATCGAACATTGAGGAGGTTTTTTTTCATGAAATCCGCGAAGCTTGCCATTTTTCTTTCAACATTATTTGCAGCCGGGGCTATGGCGCAGTCGCCGGCGCCATCGGAAACCACGAACAGCGAAGTATCAATTGCCGGCGGGACCGCCATCAACGCCGAGCTAGATACCTCCATTGATTCGAAAAAAGCGAAGAGCGGGGAACCGGTGATGGCACATACCACCGAGGCGATGAAGGCCGCAGACAACCGCGAGATCATGCCCAAAGGGACAAAATTGATGGGGCATGTGACGCAGGCAGCGTCGCGTTCGAACGGCGGGACAGAAACGAAAGTGGCCATTCAGTTTGACAAAGCGAAACTGAAGGACGGGCAAGAGGTTCCGCTCGCGAATTTCACGATTCAAGCGTTGGCGGCGCCGTCGAGCGCGCCTTCATCGATTACCAATGACAACGACCGGATGACCGCGCCGTCGAATACTGCGGGCTCGAATAATCCGAGCATGTCGGGGAGCCGCGGAACGCGGCCGGATGCTGCGCCAAGTACGCGGGCGGACACCACGCCGAATGCGCAGTCGTATCCGAACGCAGAACCCAATGGCACTCCCGGCGCGCAGCCGAATGCCGCGGGCCCGCTGCCTTCCGGGGCGCACGGAGTCTATGGATTGCAAGGCGTGCGTCTTGCGACGGCCGGAGCGGACAATACCGAAGGATCGGTGATTATGTCCGACGGCAAAAATCTGCACTTGGACAAGGGCACGCGCTTGCTGCTAGTGGGTCAACCACAGTCCGGTGCTACTGCATCGAGCAGGTAAGTACAAGGTTCAAGCATGGTGAAAGGGGCGGGCGGTGAGCGCCCCTTTTTTGGTGTGAAAATAGCGCCGCAGCTGCTTTGCTATAATCGATACGATGGCATCCTCCAAAGCGGCGCCCACTTTGCCGGGAACAGCGCCTCGCAAGAAACTGTTTCTTGTGGACGCCATGGCGCACGTGTACCGCGCGTTTTTTGCGCCGATGAACCGCATGAACGCGCCCTCCGGCATTCCCACCAAAGTTCCTTTTCTCTTCAACACCATTTTGCGGCGCCTGCTGAAAGATTATCAGCCGGACTATCTCGGCATCGTATTTGATCCCCCCGGAAGAACGTTTCGCGACGACTTATTTGACAAATACAAGGCGCATCGCCAGCCAATGCCCGACGAAATGCTTCAGCAATTGCCGCTGGTGCGGAGATTGTGTGAAGCGCTGCGCCTGCCGATACTTGAGTTTCAGGGTTACGAGGCCGACGATGTAATAGGCACCCTCGCGAAGCAAGCTCGTACCGAAGACCTCGACGTCTGGATAGTCAGCAATGATAAAGACATGATGCAGTTGGTTGGCGCGAATATTTATGTTCTCCGGCCGGGAACGGGCGGAGAGAAGAACGACGTTTTCGTCGATACCGCGAAAGTAACGGAGCTAATGGGTGTCCCGCCAGAACGAGTAATCGATGTCATGGCCCTCATGGGCGATAGCGTCGATAACATTCCTGGCGCACGAGATCCGAACGAGCTGCCCGATCCGGTAACCAAGCGCCGCACGGCTTCCATCGGAGAAGTCGGCGCCAAAGAATTGATACAACGCTTCGGAAGCGCAGAGGAGACGCTGCTTCACGCGGATGAGGTATCGCGAGCAACTTACCGCACGGCTCTCCAGAAACATGGCGAGTTCGTTCGAATGAGTAAGGAGTTGGCCCGGATCAAACAGGACGCGGCAGTGTCGCTTGATCTGCCATCGCTTGTTCGATGTGAACCGAACTTGGCTGCGCTCTCGGCGCTTTACCGCGAGCTTGGATTTAATTCGCTGCTGCGCGAACTTGGATCGGAGGCGGTGGCCGCTTCGGTTCCGATGAGTACGCCTGTGGTGGATACCGATTATCAGCAACTCGCTTCCGCTGCGGAGTTTGATGAATATTTGAAGAAGCTGCCGGTGTCGCAACCGCTGGCGGTGTGGCTCAATCTGGAAGCCGGAGAGCGCGAAGCGGAAGGATTCGGCACGCGCGTGGCTTCCATCGAAGTGTCCTCCGAAGCCAGCGAGGGGCGCTCGGTCTGGTTCGACGAAAAAGGCGAGGCGTTGCAGACGCTGGCGCAAGTGCTTGCGGACCCCAAGCGGCCGAAAATCGTGCACGATCCCAAGCTGCTGCAAATTCTTGGCGGCACAGCGCAAAATATTCAGGACGCTACGCAGCTTTATTCCTATCTCTTGCGGCCCACGACGGCCAATCACAATTTCGCCGATGTGGTTATGCGGCAATTCAACGCCATGCTGAGTGGCGCACCCGGCGAACGCGCGGATTATCTGCACCGGCTGGCTCCAGTATTGCGCGCACAAATTAGCGCGCAGGGACTGCAGAACGTTTACGAACAAATTGACCTCCCGATGGCCGCAGTGCTTGCGAACATGGAGCGCACGGGCATTCGCGTGGACCCTAATGCGCTGGACGCCATGTCGTTGACGATGGAAAAAGAAATACGCCGATTGGAGAAAGAGATTTGGGAAATGGCGGGGACGGAGTTCAACGTCAATTCGCCGACGCAGCTTGCGGAGATTCTGTTCGACAAGTTGAATTTGCAAGCGCCGGTGCGGCGTGGCCGCGGGCGGGTGCGTTCCACGGCGGTAGACATCCTGGAAGATTTGGCAGCGCAGCACCCATTACCGGCAAAGATCATTGAGTATCGCGAAATCGCCAAGCTGAAGTCGACGTACGTCGACTCCTTGCCCAAACTAATCCGTCGCGAAACGGGTCGCCTGCACACCAGCTTTTCGCAAACGGGAGCGGCGACGGGCCGGCTGAGCTCGTCCGATCCCAATTTGCAGAACATTCCCATTCGCACCGAGTTGGGGCGGCAGATTCGCGCGGCTTTTGTGGCCGAGCCGGGGAAAATACTGTTGGGCGCGGATTACTCGCAGATCGAATTGCGCGTGATGGCGCATTTTTCAAACGATCCCGTGCTCCTGGAAGCGTTCCGCACCGGCCAGGACATTCACGAGCGCACCGCGCAGGAAGTTTTTGGCGTGGGGCCCATGGCGCAGACTGCGGAGCACCGGCGCGCTTCCAAAGCCATCAATTACGGAATCATTTACGGGCTGTCGCCATTCGGATTGGCGCAGCAAATCGGCGTCCCGCAGAAAGAAGCCGCGCAATTTATTCACGCGTACTTCGAGCGCTATCGCGGGGTGAAGCAGTACCTCGACAACGCGCTAAACGAAACGCGGCAAAGCGGCGTCGCGAAAACGCTCTTTGGGCGCATTCGGCCCATTCCCGACATCACTTCTCCGCAAGTGCAAATCCGCAACTTCGCCGAACGCACGGCGCTGAATTCGCCGCTGCAAGGAACGGCGGCCGATCTCATCAAGCTGGCGATGATCGCCATCGACCGGCGCCTCTCCACCGAAAAATTCGAGGCCAAGATGATTCTGCAGGTGCACGACGAACTTCTTTTCGAGGCGCCCGCCAGTGAGAGCAGGGAACTCGCCAAACTGGTGCGCCAAGAGATGGAAAACGTGCACAAATTGGCCGTGCCGATAGAAGTGGAGATCTGCGCCGGACCTAACTGGCGCGACATGCAGTAGATCGCCGCAGTGTGTTGAACCCAACATAGCCGAGCGACGCTCGGGCATCTTTTTGCGCTGCTCGATAGTCCAATCTACCGGGTAGTGCTGTCGGTTGGCCCGCCTCCTGGCTTCTGCTTGCAGTGGGGACCCACGCCCTCCAGTTAGGATCCGCATGCGCCGTTCAGGTCTAAGCATCCTCTGTTATCTTTCTGTGTTTCTGTGGTCAGGCTGCGCCGCCTCGTCGAACAAAATCCCCCCGCCTGCGGTTTCCGTTGCGGTTGCTCCCCCGACCGCGAGCGTAGGTGTCGGAAAGACGCAGCAGTTCACGGCTACGGTAACGGGCACGTCGAACACCGCGGTTACCTGGAATGTCATCGGAGGGTCATCCAACGGAACCGTCACGAATTCTGGTCTGTACACCGCGCCAGCACCTATGCCGAATCCTCCGCAGGTGAGCGTCACGGCGACGTCGCAGGCGGACGCCACGAAATCTGCGTCAGCAATTGCGACGGTGACCACCACCACTGCGGCCTCCGGCTCCGTGAGCGTGTCGCCAAGCACAGCCACCGTTGCCAATTTCGGTACGCAGCAATTCACGGCATCCGTGGACGGCTCGCCGAGTTCCGCGGTCACCTGGCAGGTCAATGGCGTCGCGGGAGGCAGCCCAGCCTTCGGATTTATCTCGACAACCGGTTTGTATGTTGCTCCCAGCGGTGTTCCTACCACATCTGATGGCAAGGGCAGTAGCGTCACCACGACCGTGGCGGTGAGCGCGGTGTCGCAAGCAAATGGTTCGGCGTCCGGCACAGCAGCGGTGACGGTCGCGTCGCTCAATCAGGATGCGGAATCGGGAGCCATTCATCTGGGGACTTCGGGCGGGAACGCCAATGATTCCAGCACGTCGGGGCGTACGATTACCTGCTGCGGCGGGACACTAGGCTCGCTAGTTACGCGCGGCGGAACGCAATATATTTTGGGTAACACGCACGTTTTGGCCCGCAGCGATGCGGCGGCACTGAACGATCCGATTATTGAGCCAGGGTTGATCGACACCAGCACGTGCACCGCGTCGGGCGCGCGAACGGTCGCGAACTTGTCGGCGTTTTACAACCTCGAGTCGGGCCCATCGCCAAAGATCGATGCCGCGATTGCGCAGGTTGTTCCCGGCAACGTCGATTCCAGCGGGAACATCTTGTATCTGGGTGCGACGACAGACGCGAACGGCGTTCCGGTGCCGGGCGCTCCGCATACGGGTTCGGGAGTCACGGCAAGTGTGGGCATGCCGATCGCCAAAAGCGGACGCTCGACCGGCTTGACGTGCTCAACAGTGCTCGCCGTAAACGTCAGCGTAAGCACGCAATATCAAAAAGGATGCGGCACCGGAGCGAATTTCACGGTGAATTACGCAAATCAGGTGGACATCGCGGGAGGAGCCTTCAGCGCCGAAGGCGATTCGGGATCGCTGATGGTCACACAGGACACGGCGGACCCAGTGGCATTGCTCTATGCGGGATCGGACACCGACACAGTGGGCAATCCCGTCGGCGCAATTTTGAATTTTTTTGCAAGCGGCGGGAATAATGTGACGTTTGTCGGCGGCGGCGCGCATCCCGTGGTTGGCTGCAGCCTGCCGACCAAACCGGCCTCGGCAAGTTCCGCTTCGGCAGTTGCGACGGTCGCTTCGGATGCGATGCAGCGCGCCGCGGCAGTTCGCGATGCGCATGCGCCGGAATTGCAAGGGCACCCGGAAGTGCAAGCAATAGGCGTAGGACACAGCTACGACAATCCTCGCGAGGCGGCGATTTTGTTTTTCGTGACCAAGGGCCAGCCGCGCAGCAAAATCCCCGCTCAAATCGATGGCGTGCGCACGCGCATTGTGGAAGGGGAGCTGTTTTCGCGGCGCGGGATCGTTTCAGCGGACGACAGCGCGGTGAACGAACAATCCGGCAGCGCGCCGCAGCAGGTCTACTCCATTTCGGCAGGGGAGTTTGCGCGCGCGAAGGCGGTGCACACCGCGCATGTGGACGAGCAGATGAATGAGCCCGGGGTGCAAGGCCTGGGGATCACTTCGAGCGTCGACGCTCCCGGCGAAGCCGCGCTGATGATCTTTGTGGTGCGCGGCGAGGCACACAGCCCGATGCCGCCAGTGATTGACGGCCTGCGAACGCGCGTGCGCGAGTCCAGCCGATTCCGCGCGGGATTTGGCGATCGCGAGCCCCGTCAAGCTTGCCGCGCGCCCGCGCCGCAGAAACAGAGAGTGTCCGCACAACAAAAGAATTGAAGCGAACACTTACGCAGGATTGCCTCAAAAAAACAGTAATTACTCAGCATCGCGCGCCCAACTGCGCGCTTCCCTTGCGCTTCTGGCCGGCGTAGAATCCGCTCACAACTCAGCCGAACCTCGCCTTCGGCCGATTTCTGTGGAAGGAGGCGGTATGAAAATTTCTCTCCTGGTCATGGGTGCGCTTCTGCTTGCGGGCTTCAGCTTGTCGCATGCCCGGCCGAATACCCAGGAAAATTCCAAAGCAGCGGCCGACGATTACAAAATCACTCCGGAGGCCGCCGCGCGGGTAAATCCCGTGAAATCGAGCCCCGAGGGGCTAGCCGAGGCGCGCAAGGTGTTTGGCTACGACTGCGAAATGTGTCATGGCGCGAAAGGCGATGGAAAGGGCGAAGTCGTGGAGTCCATGAAACTGACCATGCACGACTGGCATGAACCTGCCACGCTGGCCAACATGACCGACGGCGAAATTTTCTACATCATCACCAAAGGCAAAGGGAAAATGATGGCGGAAGGCGAGCGCGTGCCGGAAAAACTGCGCTGGAACCTGGTGAACCTGGTCCGCGCCATGGCAGCCAAGGGCGGCGACCAGAAAACCGCGTCGGCTGCCACTGCCAATCCTTAGTTGAGCGCCGCCACCGCCTAACCATTGCCGGTGTGCTACGCTTTCCCAGAAACTTCTGAGTAGGGAGGCGCCCATGGCGCATTCGCCGCAGTTTCTTAAGCTGGTTCAAGACGCGAAGAAGCGCGTTAAAGAAACCAATGTGCCGGACGTGAAACGCCGCATCGACGCCGCCGAAAAGCTTTTGCTGGTCGATGTGCGTGAAGACAATGAGTGGTCCAAGGGACACGTGCCCAACGCGATTCACCTGGGAAGAGGCATTATCGAGCGCGACATCGAACAGCGCATCCCGGATACGGGTGCGAAGTTGATCCTCTATTGCGGCGGTGGATTTCGCTCTGCGCTCGTTGCGGAAAATCTGCAGAAGATGGGCTACACCAACGTGGAATCCATGGACGGCGGATGGAAAGGCTGGCTCGACGCCGGCCTGCCAACGGCCAAGGATTGACCGTGACTTCCGAGTTCAAGCCACGCATGGCCGGCCCGGTTCCTTACTGCTTCGCTGTAGTGAGTAGGCCTTGGTCGTACATTGCAGCGTAGGCTAGATACTGCTCCAGGACATCGCGCGGATAACCGAAATCCACGGCCTGAAATTGCCCATCTTTTGCGAGGTGCGCGGTCAACTTCGCGTTGATACCCGCCCAATACGTGGGGATGTCCAGGGCTTTGTAGCGCGCCACTACCTGGTCGCGGAGCTTGGGGTCAAAGTGAACGCCGTATTTTTCCACTAGAGTTTTAATTGCCGGATAATCGCCTTCGGCCTTGATGCGCATGAGCTCGGCCAAGAGCATGCCTACGCCTTGATGCATCTTCTGATAGTCCGCGACTTGTATATAAGTTTTGCCGTCAAAGTCGAACTGTTCAATGGCGCCGGGAACTTTGTCACGGATGAAGTCAACGATCATTTGCCGATCGCGCTGGTGGTCCTCTTCGAGGGTGTCGCCCGTGGGATTGCCGCGCAGTTGCGTCAATGGAGCTACGGCGGCGGTGTCGTACATGGCTTTCGCGACGTCGTCTTGATCCGACACCAGGCCGAGTTCTTTTAGTTTTGGAGCCCAGGCGTTCCAGAGCCCCATCAGGTCCGCGCGGCCTTCCTCCAGCGTGGAAAAATATTCTTTCAAGTGGGCTTCGGCGGCGTCCTTTACGCGATCGCTCAACTTGCCGGAACCGTGTCCGATGACTTCGTGCATTGCCACCAGCAGATCACCGGCCTGGTCGCCATACTTATCCTGACGTTCGGCGATTTCCGGGGTCGCGGCAAACTCGTGTTGGCGTCCTAGGGCGCGACGCAGCGCGCGGGTACTGCTGGTGAACAGAAAGTTTTTTGTACCGTACTTCTCGTGGATCTCATTTTCGTTAGGAAGATTGTCGCCGATAGTGGTGACGCCAAAGTCGCCGGTTTCAGTCACCGTCTCGATCGCTTTCACCACCGGCGGAGTGAACGATTTCTTCTTATATTTCGCGTCCCAAGGTGCTTTTTCCTCGAAGTAGCTGGCGTTCTCCGCCAACTTGGCCATTGTGGCGGTCAGCGCCTTGTCCGTGATGCTGACGAAGCTCTGCGAGCTGGCCTTGGTGCCATTCGCGTCGCGGTAGACCTCGATAAAGCCGTTGGCAAAATCGACGGTCGCGTCGTTTTTGACCCAGCCCGTCCCGAACTGCAGCCAGTCCTTGAACTCACCGGTTTGGTAGTAGCGAATCAGGTCGCCGATGACTTTGGCCTGCGCGGGTTCCGCGACGTGCTGGGCTTTGGCCAGGTACTCGTTCGCGCGCTTCAGATAGGTTGCGTACAAGCCTGGAGGAATTTTGCCGTCGGGCGTGCCTGCGCGGTAGACCTTTTCGTGGAGCGTGCCGTCTTTGTTCTTCACGACACGCGAGTTCAAGGCGTAATAGCCGTGAAAGTCCTTGAGCTCGGCTAGCGTCACGCCCTGATAAAAAGTGTTCGAGCTGGCTTGAATTATGTCTCCGCCGGTGGGGCTCTTGGCGGTAACCCTGGGCTCGAAATTTGGATCGAACAGGGAGGCGCGCAGCGCTTCCAGTTCTGCGCTCAACTGAGCGGGAGTAGGCAGAGGGCCGAGATCGGCATACGAAGTGGCGAAAGCACGGTTTTTCT